>Ga0075527_10000052_pt1 | contig 23858 bp, 16 predicted proteins | sample NGEPer11B_FD_74784 | JGI IMG/M metagenome (GOLD analysis project Ga0075527, IMG submission 74784) | Arctic peat soil microbial communities from the Barrow Environmental Observatory site, Barrow, Alaska, USA - NGEE Permafrost305-11B | ecosystem: Environmental > Terrestrial > Soil > Wetlands >...
CGCGCTCCGGGCGCGCTACACCTATGTGTTCACCACCGGCGGCATCGGCCCGACCCATGACGACGTCACCACCGCCGCCATCGCCAAGGCCTTTGGGGTGGCGGCGGACGTCCGCGACGACGCCGTGGCGGCGATGCGCCTGCAATATACCGAAGACGACCTCACCCCGGCGCGGCTCAGGATGGCCCGCATTCCCGACGGCGCCGACCTCATCCACAACGCCGTCTCGCGCGCCCCCGGCTACATGCTGGAGAACGTCATCGTCATGGCCGGCGTGCCCCGGATCATGCAGGTCATGCTGGACGAGGTCATGCCGCGGCTCGCCAAGGGGCGCCTGATGCTGGCGCGCTCGGTCCGGGTCGACGCGGCCGAGGGAGACGTGGCCCCGCCGCTCGCCGCTCTCCAGGCCGCCCATCCCGACGTGCAGATCGGCTCCTATCCCTTCTTCGAGCACAGGCAGTTCGGCACCTTCATCGTGCTTCGCGGCGCGGACGAGGCCAGACTTGATTCGGTGCTCAAAGCGCTTTGGGCTGTGATCGCGCAGGAAGGCTTCAGCGCCGCGCCCGCGGACGAGGCTTGAGGCGGGCAGTCGGAGCGGACCGGACCGGACGGGCCTTCCGTTCTTGTGGAAATCGCCACGCCGCGGCGGGCTCTTAACGAAAGTCCGAAGCCATCGCGACATTCGAGGACAAGTGATTCGCTTTTGGGTCTCCGGGATCGCCCGTCTCTCCCGCCGAACGTGGCGCCATGCGGGCGCGGGCAACGGGCTGTTCGCGGCTCCACGGACCCTTCGCTTTCACAGCGCAAGAAAAATATCAGTATACAGACGATAGAGTTGAGGCGCTAAGCATCTTGATGAGTCTCGATGGGCTGACAGCGGTGAGACGAATGCGCCGTGCCGGTCGTTTCGCGTCACACGATCGGCGCGCACAGCACGGCGTGAGAAAACGGCGCGGCGAGAGTCGTGCGTGTGTCTTCGCGCGCAGGTCGGCAAACGATAGAGGCGGGAGACAAAGCGCCCCATCGAGAACGGCCTGGGGCGGTGGGGTAATGCATTGATTGTACTAATAAAAAAGGCGCGGGGTCTTTCGATCCCCGCGCCTCTTTTGAACTTGGTGCCGGAAGCTAGCGCCGCTTTTTGGCGACCTTCTTCTTCGCGACCTTCTTCTTCTTGGCCGCGCCGGTCTTCTTCACGGTGCGCTTCTTGGCGGCGGCGGTCTTACGCGCCGGTGCCTTCTTCGCGACCTTCTTCTTCGCGACCTTCCGTTTGGCCGGGGCCTTCTTCTTCGCTACCTTCTTCTTCGCTACTGCCATTATACATCCCTCCTATCGGGTGGCTGGCTGATCAGGTCACTCTAACTACAACCGCTCGTCGACCCGCACGTGTCGCACTTGAGACACGTGCCGTTTCGTACGAGGGTAAAGTTACCGCATTCTCCACATGCTTCCCCTTCATAACCCTTAACGCGCGCTTCGGCGACAAGAACTGACGCTCCGCGTTCGGCAAGCGCTTCGACGGCGAGAGCAACATGCTCGACCGTCTCGGCTGGAGGGGATTGAGGGAATGCGGTGGCAAGGCCCGTCGCGTTCTGGAGTGCATCGTCATCGGCGTCTGCCTGATACGCTCGCGCGGAAGCACTTGAGCCTTGCGCTTCGCTCGGCGCGAAAAGCTTCCGCTCACCAAATCGGCCTCGTGTGAAGCCGGGAGAGACGAGAGCTTCGGTGAGACGCTTGCTTTCGCCTGCGTCGCCGGAGCCGAGGGTTGTGTTGCCGATCTCGCTTGGATCAACATGTGCAAGCTCGTACCGCCCAAGATAAGAAATTGCAAGCTCTCTGAACAGGTAGTCGAGGATCGAGGTGGCGTTCTTGATGGCCTCGTTCCCGCGCACCGGACCAGCAGGCTCGAAGCGCGTGAAGGTGAAGGCATCGACGAACTCTTCCAGCGGGACGCCGTACTGCAAACCGACGGACACCGCGATCGCAAAGTTGTTCATGAGCGAGCGGAAGGCGGCGCCTTCCTTGTGCATGTCGATAAAGATCTCACCCAACCGACCGTCTTCATACTCGCCAGTTCTTAAGTAGACCTTATGACCGCCGACCACGGCCTTCTGGGTGTAGCCCTTGCGCCGGTGGGGGAGTCGATCGCGCTCGCTGCTGGCGCGGACCCGCTCCACCACGCGCTCGACGATGCGCTCGGCGATCACGGTCGCCCGCTGAACTTGCGGCTGATCCGACGCCACCGCCGCCAGGATATCGTCCTGCTCCTCTTCGTCGTCGGCGAGGATCTGCGCGTTGAGCGGCTGAGACAGCTTGGAGCCGTCGCGATAGAGCGCGTTGGCCTTGAGAGCCAGGCGCCAAGACAGGAGATAGGCCGCCTTGCAGTCTTCGACGGACGAATCGTTCGACATGTTGATGGTCTTGGAGATGGCCCCGGAGATGAAGGGCTGGGCCGCCGCCATCATGCGGATATGGCTCTCCACCGACAGATAGCGCTTGCCCTTGCGGCCGCACGGCGAGGCGCAATCGAATACCGGCAGGTGGTCGGGGTTGAGCCCCGGCGCGCCTTCAAGCGTCATCGCCCCGCAGGCATATTCGTTAGCGGCCTCGAGATCGGTCTTGGAGAAGCCGATCTCCGCGAGGAGGTCGAAATCGGGGTGGTCGAGCCGTTCCGCGGCAAGCCCGAGCGTTTCGGTGCAGAAGGCCTCGCCAAGCATCCATTTGTTGAAGACGAACTTGATGTCGAAGGCCGACGCCATGGCCTTCTCCACCGCCGCGATCTTGTCCGGCGTGAAGCCCTTCGCCGCCAAGGCGTCGTGATTGACCCCCGGTGCGCCTTCGAGCGTGCCGCGGCCCACCGCATAGTCGATGATGGCCTTGATCTCGGCTTCCCCGTAGCCGAGCCCCTGCAAGGCAGCCGGCACCATGCGGTTGATGATCTTGAAATAGCCGCCGCCGGCGAGCTTCTTGAACTTCACCAGCGCGAAGTCCGGCTCGATGCCGGTGGTGTCGCAGTCCATGACGAGGCCGATCGTGCCGGTCGGCGCGACCACCGTGGCTTGGGCGTTGCGGTATCCGAACTCCCGGCCAAGCTCGAGCGCCTGATCCCAGGCGCGCATGGCATGAGCTAAGAGCCGCGGCTCGGGGCAGGAGGCGTGGTCGAGCGGCACTGGCGCTGTGGCCAGCTCCTCATAGCCGTCCCGCTCGCCGCGGGCGGCGCGCGCGTGATTGCGGATGACCCGCAACATCGACTCGCGGTTCGCGCCGTAGCCGGGGAAGGCGCCGAGCTCGCAGGCCATCTCCGCGCTCGTGGCATAGGCGACGCCGGTCATGATGGCGGTGAGCGCGCCGGCCATGGCCCGGCCTTCGTCGCTGTCGTAGGGAATGCCCGACGCCATGAGCAGGCCGCCGATATTGGCGTAGCCCAGACCGAGCGTCCGATACTCGTAGGAGAGCTGGGCGATCTGGCGGGAGGGGAACTGCGCCATGGTCACGGCGATCTCGAGCACCACGGTCCACAGCCGGACGGCGTGCTCGTAGCCCTCGACATCGAAACTGCCGTCCTCCTTGCGGAACTGCATCAGATTGAGAGAAGCGAGGTTACAGGCCGTGTCGTCGAGGAACATATATTCCGAGCACGGGTTCGACGCCTTGATCTCGCCGGCAGCCGGGCAGGTATGCCAGTCATTGATGGTGCTGTGGAACTGGATGCCCGGGTCGGCGCAGGACCAGGCGGCGTAGCCGATCTGCTCCCACAGCTCGCGCGCCTTCAGTGTCTTGGCCACGGCGCCGTTCTTACGGAAGATCAGATCCCAGTCTCCGTCGGTCTCGACCGCGTCGAGGAAGGCGTCGGTGACGCGCACCGAATTATTGGAGTTCTGGCCGGAGACGGTTCGGTAGGCCTCCGAATCCCAGTCCGTGTCGTAGGTCTGGAATTCCATCGAGGTATAGCCCTGGCGGGCGAACTGCATCACCCGGCGGATGAGATTGTCGGGCACCTTGGCCTTGCGCGCGGCCTTGACCTCTCGTTTCAGGGCCGGGTTGCGCTTCGGCTCGAAGCAGTCGTCGCCGTCGCCGTCGCAGTTGACGCAAGACCGGAGGATGGCGTTGAGCCGCTCGGACAACACCTTGGAGCCGGTGACCAGCGCCGCCACCTTCTGTTCCTCGGTGACCTTCCAGTTGATGTAGCTCTCGATGTCCGGATGATCGATGTCGACCACGACCATCTTAGCGGCGCGCCGCGTGGTGCCGCCCGACTTGATGGCGCCGGCCGCCCGGTCGCCGATCTTGAGGAAGCTCATCAGGCCCGACGACTTGCCGCCGCCGGACAGCGGCTCATGCTCGCCGCGCAGGCGCGAGAAATTGGTGCCCGTGCCGGAGCCGTATTTGAACAGGCGCGCCTCGCGCACCCACAAATCCATAATGCCGTTCTCGTTGACGAGATCGTCCTCGATCGACTGGATGAAGCAGGCATGGGGCTGGGGATGCTCGTAGGCCGACTCGGAAGCCTTCAGCTCGCCGGTGCGGTAATCCACATAGTAATGCCCCTGGCTCGGGCCATCGATGCCATAGGCCCAGTGGAGCCCCGTGTTGAACCATTGCGGGCTGTTGGGTGCCCCCATCTGCATGGCGAGCATGTAGCGCATCTCGTCATAGAAGGCCGACGCGTCGTCCTCGGACGAAAAGTAGCCGCCCTTCCAGCCCCAATAGGTCCAGGTGCCGGCCAGCCGGTCGAACACTTGGCGCGCGTCGATCTCGCTGCCGAACCGGTCCGCCTCGGGCAGCGCCTCAAGCGCCTCGGTATCGGGCACGGAGCGCCACAGCCAAGACGGCACCGAATTCTCTTCGACGCGCTTCAGCTTGGCGGGCACGCCGGCCTTGCGGAAATACTTCTGGGCGAGGATGTCCGCCGCCACCTGGCTCCACCGAGCCGGCACGGAAAACCGCTCCAGCGCAAAGACGACCGAGCCATCCGGGTTCTTGATCTCGCTTCCGCTCTCGCGGATCTCGATCCCGGCATAAGGTGACCGTCCTGGCTCAGTAAAACGTCTTTGAATCCGCATCTTTATTGTTCCCCCTTGTGAAAATCGTGCGTTCGGTTGCGCGTCGGCGCGACCTTCGAAACTGGGGCGATTCTCTCGCTGCATCAATCGCCGTATCAATATCTAGCGATTAAAAGTTACTGTACCACTAAACCCTGTGTGTGAGAGCAGGAATAGTATGTGGAAAGCCGGTGGACAATCTGCAACCCGGGCCCCGAGAAACCTCCAAAAATCCGTCATTTCGGACCCTGAGGACGGCGCTGGGCGGCGCCCCTCCTGAGAGCGGAGACCAGTGCATAAGGTGTTGACGGCAGGCGGACCCAACGATGAAGGGGAGGGCGCCGAGCGACCTTCACCCTCTATTTACAAGACCTGCAGTATTTTCCCTTGTGCACGCGGACGTCCCGTCCCGCGAGAATCGAGTTGGTTCCAATGTTGCATCATCGCGCGCTCGGCCGCGACCTCGATCAGCTCGTCGTAGCGGTCATCGACAACCGCAAACCCATGCTCGCCATGATGCGCGCCATGCTGGCCGCCATCGGCACGGGCCGCATCGAGACCCATCAAGATCCTGCCGAAGCGCTTGCGGCCATGGGCCAGAACACGCCGGACGTGGTGATCGCCGCGGCGTCCATGCAGCCGATCGGCGGCCCGGAAGTGGTCCGCGCCATGCGCCACGTGGATGCCGGTCCGCTCTGCCTGGTGCCCGCCATGATCATGAGTGCCCACGCTAAGTCTGGCGTGATCGGAGAAGCTTTGAGGGCAGGGGCCCATCAGGTTCTGGTGCTGCCCACCTCTGCCTCAACGCTTTATCGCCGGCTCGACTGGCTGGTGAACGACGATCGCCCCTTCGAGCTGATGGACGATCATTATGTCGTGGCCGGCATGGAGGAGCGCCTGGCGCTCAGCATCCCGCGCCCGACTTATGCGCGTCCCACAGCCAAGACGCCGCTCGCCAAGACGCCGCTCGCCAATACGCCGCTTGCGGTGGGCGCGGCGGATCCCGCGCCAGAGGCCGAGCCCGACCGTGCCAAGCTGCGGGCCGCCCACAATTAGCGCGTCCTTTGCGCCGCTGGACAGGGCCCCGGGCAAAGGGTCATAGTCGCGGCCAAACGCTCGAAAGACACCGAACCAATCCATGGGACTGTTCAGCGAACTGTTTGCCTGGTGGAAGGGCAACACCATCGGCACGCGCCTCTTCACCTGGCGGAAGGGAGAGCGCGTCGGCGAGGACGGCCTCGGCAATATCTATTACCGGGAGCGGAACGGCACGCGCCGTTGGGTCACTTACGCGAGCCTTTCGGAGCCGTCGCAGATCCCGCCCGAATGGCACGCCTGGCTGCACTTCCTTGTCGCCCTGCCGCCCACGGAAGAAGAGGACTACGTGCCCTGGCCCTGGGAAAAGGCCCATCGGCCGAACATGACGGGGACCTACGAGGCCTACCGGCCGCCCGGCTCGGTGTTGCGCCCGCGGGTGAAGGAACCGCCCCTGGATTACGAACCCTGGCAGCCTAAGTGATGCACGCCCCAACGACGGAAACGCCGCCGCCAGTCGCGGTCCAGCGCTGGTCGGCGTCCGACTATGCCAAGAACGGCCGCTTCGTGCAGGAACTGGCCGGACCGATCTTCGCCTTGCTCGCCCCCAAGGCCGGGGAGCGCATTCTCGATCTCGGCTGCGGCGACGGCACCCTCACCGCCGAGATCAAGGCGGCGGGCGCCGACGTGCTTGGCGTCGATCTCAGCGACGAACTCCTCGCCGTGGCCCGCATGAAGGGTCTTACGGTTCGCAAGGCCGATGGCCATGCGCTCGATTTCGTTCAGGAGTTCGATGCGGTGTTCTCCAACGCCGCGCTGCACTGGATGCGCGAACCGGACCGCGTGATCGCGGGTGTGGCCCGTGCGCTCAAGCCCCGCGGCCGCTTTGTCGGCGAGCTTGGCGGCCACGGCAATGTCGCGGCAATCGCCACCGCCATGCGCGCGGTGGGCGCGGCCCGCGGCGGCGATCCGGCGCGGGTGGCGCCCTGGTTCTTTCCGACGGTCGAGGAATACGGCAGCCTCCTCGCAAGGACGGGCTTCACCGTCCGCGAGATGGCGCTTGTGCCGCGGCCGACGCCACTCAAGACGGGCATGGAGGGCTGGCTCAGGACGTTCGGACGGTCCTTCTTCGATCAGTTCGATGAGCCGGACAGAACGGTGGCGCTGAACGAGGCCCTGGATCTGTTGCGGCCGTCCCTGTGCGATGCCCAAGGCCGCTGGACGGCGGACCACGTCAGGCTCCGATTCAGCGCCGAGCGCAATGCGGAGGTCTAGGGCGATCCCCAAGGGGATGCTTGAGGGTGGGGCACCCGTGCCACACCGTTGCCCCAATGATCGACGAGGCGTTTGATGCTAAAGGAGCGCAGACGGGCGCACGGGGCGCTTAAGGTGTGCGGCATGATGCGAGGCGGAAGGATTTCCATGAAACGGCAGGGATTCCCTGGTGGCGTGATCGCCGCGGCCGTCGTGTTGGGCGCCATCGTGTTCGGCGCCATCGTGTTGGGCGCTTTGGTGCTTCAGGCTGGCGCCGTTCAGGCCGAGACGGTCAAGAATCCGATCGCCATATTCGCCGCGCTCGACAAGGTGACGGGCCGCATCTCGCATTTGGAGGTGCCCATCGATCAGACGGTCGAATTCGGCGCGCTGAAGGTCACGCCGCGGGTCTGCGATACGCGGCCGCCCACGGAGGCGCCGCACACCGCGTCATTCGTCGAGGTGGACGAGATCAAGCTCGACGGCGAGGAGCAGAGGATCTTTACCGGCTGGATGTTCGCCGAAAGCCCCGGGCTTCACGCCGTGGAGCACCCGGTGTTCGACGTCTGGCTCACCAACTGCAAGACGCCGGAAGGCGCCAAGCCGCCCGAGAGCGCGGAGAACGCGCCTTCGGAAGAGGCGCCGGCTGCCGCCGAAGCGGCACCTGCTCCTGCGCCGCCACCGGCTGCGGCTGCCGCGCCACGTCCGGCCGCGCCTCCTGCCGCCGCGGAGCCCGACGACGGTGTGCTGCCCTGGCTCGTGCCCAACGCTTCTTCCAGAAGGCGCTGAAACGTCTGACGGCTGACCTCGATCGCGCCGAAGCGGGCGAGATGCCCGGTGACGAACTGCGTGTCGAGCAGCGTGAAGCCGCCGTATTTCAGCCTGGCGATGAGATAGACCAGCGCGATCTTGCTCGCGTCCCGTGCCTTGGAGAACATGCTCTCGCCGAAGAAGGCGCGGCCGAGATGCACGCCGTAAAGGCCGCCGATGAGCTCGCCGTCCTGCCAGACCTCCACCGTGTGGCAATGGCCTAGCGCGAACAAGTCGCGGTAGAGGCCGCGGATGCGTCCGTTGATCCACGTGCTCCGTCGGCCGGCGCGCGGCGCGGCGCAGCCCTCGATCACCCCTTCGAAATCGTTGTCGACCTTGACCTCGAATCCGCCGCGGCGAATCGTGCGCACGAGGCTCTTGGGGATGTGGACGTCATCGAGCGGCAGAATGCCCCGGCGCTCGGGCTCGATCCAATAAAGGGCGTTGTCTTCGGCGCTCTCCGCCATCGGGAAGATGCCGCAAGCATACGCCTTGAGCAGCACCTGCGGCGTGATCTCGATCATCACGTCGTCGATGGAGGTCATGGCGTGCTATCCGGGGCGCTCTGTGTTCGGCGCCAGATGATCCTCGAGCCAGTGGATATCGTAATCACCGTCGACGATGTCGGGCTCGGAAATGAGCGCGGAAAATAGCGGGATGGTGGTCTCGATGCCATCGACGACGAATTCCCCGAGCGCCCGCTTGAGCCGCATCAAGCATTCATTGCGTGTGCGAGCGTGCACGATGAGCTTTCCGATCAGACTGTCATAATACGGGGGAATGGTGTAGCCCGCGTAAGCGCCCGAATCGACTCTGACCCCGAGACCGCCCGGCGGGTGAAAATGGGTGATGGTCCCGGGCGAGGGGCGGAACGTGTGCGGGTTCTCCGCGTTGATGCGGCACTCGATGGCGTGACCGTTGAAGCGCACATCCTCCTGCCGAAGAGTCAGCGGCGCGCCGGCCGCGATGCGGATCTGCTCGATGACCAGGTCGAGCCCGGTGATCATCTCCGTGACCGTGTGCTCCACCTGAAGCCGCGTATTCATCTCGATGAAGTAGAACTCGCCGTTCTCGTAGAGGAACTCCACCGTTCCGACACCGCGATATTTGAGCTCCCGCATGGCCACCGCCACGGTCTCGCCGATGCGCACGCGTTCGCTCTCATTCAGCGCGGGCGAGGGGGCTTCCTCCCAGAGCTTCTGGTGGCGCCGTTGCAGCGAACAGTCCCGCTCACCGAGATGGATGGCGTTGCCGTTGCCGTCGCCCAGAACCTGCACCTCGATATGGCGCGGCTTGCCGAGATATTTCTCCAGATAGACGGTGTCGTCGCCGAAGGCGGCGCGCGCCTCGTTACGCGCGGTGCTGAGCGCCGCCTCGAGCTCGTTTTCGAAATTGGCAAGCTTCATGCCCCGGCCACCGCCGCCCGCGGACGCCTTGACCATCACCGGATAGCCAATCTCCGCCGCGATAGCCTTGGCGTCCTCGAACTTCGTCACCGATCCGTCGGAGCCGGGCACCACGGGAATGCCGAGCGTCTTCGCCGTCTCCTTGGCCTGGATCTTGTCGCCCATGAGCCGGACGTGCTCGGCGGTCGGGCCGATAAAGGTGATCTTGTGCTCTTCCAGGATCTCCGCGAAGCGCGCGTTCTCGGCCAGGAAGCCGTAGCCGGGATGCACCGCGTCCGCGCCGGTGATCTCGCACGCGGAAACGATAGCTGGGATGTTGAGATAGCTGTCCTTGGCCGGCGGCGCACCGATGCATACGCTCTCATCGGCGAGCCTGACATGCATGGCATTCGCGTCCGCCGTGGAGTGGACCGCAACCGTGGCGATGCCGAGCTCTTTGCAAGCCCGTTCGATGCGGAGCGCGATCTCTCCCCGGTTCGCGATCAGGATCTTGTCGAACATCGAATGGGCTAACGCTGCTCAATCACCACCAAAGGCTCGCCATACTCGACCGGCTGGCCGTCCTCGATGAGGATGGCGATCACGGTGCCGGATTTGGGCGAGGGGATTTGGTTCATGGTCTTCATGGCTTCGATGATCAGCAGGGTCTGGCCTGCCGCCACGCGCGTGCCGATCTCGACGAAGGGCGGCGAGCCGGGTTCCGGCGACCGGTAGGCGGTGCCGACCATCGGCGAGGAGACGGTGCCCGGGTGGACGGCGATCTCCTCGGGCTGGGCGGACTGCGCCGGCTCCCGATGCTCAAGCGAATTGATCGGCGAGCCGCCGTTACCCGTCGTGGTCAGCGTCGTGGTGAGATTGACGCCACGGGCGACCCTGAAGCGGCGTCCCTCGAGCTCGATCTCAATTTCCGTGAGACCGGTCTCCTCCAGAAGGCTCGCGAGCTCTCTGATGAGGTCTTTATCGAGGGTGCCCTCCTCTTCTTTCGTCATCGGTGTCCTTCCTTGCCCGTCAACCGGCTTTGGCTGGAGAGATCGTGGAGGCCAGCGCCTCGATCGCGAGCTCGTAGCCCAAGCCTCCGAAGCCGCAGATCACGCCCTTCGCGGCTCTAGAGACATAGGAGTGGTGGCGGAACGTCTCGCGAGAGAAAATATTCGACAGATGCACTTCGACAATCGGCACGGGGCAGGCGAGTAAGGCGTCGAGTAAGGCGATCGAAGTGTGGGTGAAGGCGCCAGCGTTGACGATGAGGCCGACCGCTTCCGCCCGCGCTTCCTGAACCCACGATACCAGTTCGCCCTCGTGATTGCTCTGCCGGAATACCACGACAAAGCCGAGCGATTGAGCCTTCCGGTCACACCGTGCCTGCAGGTCCTCGAGCGTCTCACTGCCATAGACCTCCGGCTCCCGCGTTCCGAGCAGGTTGAGATTGGGGCCGTTCAGGATGTAGATCGTCTGGGCCATGACCGATAAGGAGCGCCTGTTCGTCGGATGCCGGCGGGCCGGAAAGCCGCGCCACAGCAAGGGAAACGCGCCCCTTTATCAGCTTTTCTGCCATTCGGCAAAAGCCGCTTAGGGCACCGAAGGCACCCTTAGCACCTTGAGGTTAAGCCTTAGCAGGTTGCCTTGCAGCCCTGCTCGCGGACTTCGGTGACCTTTTCGACCAGTTGATCGTAGAGGTCGTCCGGCGCCCCGGAGATGATCCGGTCACCGATCAGGTAGAGCGGCGTGCCTTGCAGGCCGAGCTGCTGGGCGAGGTCGCGGGCCTCGTCGAGAGCGGCCTGGATCTTCTCGCTTTCCATATCTTTCTCGAGCTGCGGCACGTCGAGACCAAGCTCGTTGGCGATGCGCAGCACCTTTTCCTTGTTGGCCTTGCCGGGGTCGGAGAACAGCTTCTGGTGCATCTCGAAATATTTGCCTTGCTCATGCGCGGCGAGTGCGCCCTTGGCGGCATCCTCGGATTCTTCACCGAAGATCGGCAGCTCTTTCAGCACGAGCTTCACCTTGTCGTCGTTGTCGACGAGCTTCACCACTTCGGGCATGGCGCGGCGGCAGAAGCCGCAATTGTAATCGAAGAACTCGACCACGGTGACGTCGCCCTCCGGATTGCCGGCGTAGAACGCCTTGTCCGAGCGGAACAGAGCATCGGCATTGTCGCTGATGGCCTTCTCTTGCTGCGCGCCCTGCTCTTCCTGCTGGCGCTTGTCCAGCTCGGTCGTCATTTCGACGAGGATCTCCGGATGCTCCGTAAGGTAGTCGCGCACGATCTCGACGACTTCCTTTTCCCCCAAACCGGCGGAGGGCGCATTGACGACCGCGGGCGCCATGCGCCAGACGACCAGGAGGGTTGCCGCGCTCACGATTGCGGCTACGACGGCAGCCACAAGGGCAGTGGCGAGGCCTGTCTTCGGGGTCATGCTCAGCTCTCCGGAGGTTGTTAGAATTTAGTTCTTGCCAGGCAGTTGGAAGGCGAGGATGTCGTCGGCTCTGATCCAGTTCGGCGTGCCGTCGGTCAAGCCTTTCTTGGCGCGCTTCGCCTGCTGTTTGGCGAGGCTTAAGCGCCCTTCATAGAAATAGGCCTCCGCGGAAGCAAGCGATGCTTGAGCCATGAAATTGCGCTTGGCGCCCGAGGCCTTGGCCAGATCGGCCTTACGCGCATAGGCCGCCGCAAGCTGCCGATAGCCCATGGCAGAGGCTTGTTCGCGAATGAGCGCCTGACGCAAATTGCGGATGGCCTCGTCGAGGTAGCGGTTGTCGTTGGTGCCGAGCAGCGCCTGCGCCAGCATGACCTGGATGAGCGCCTCGTGTGGGGCGAGTTCGATGGCCTTTCTGAGCGGGGCAATGGCCTCCGCTCCCCGGCCGCTCTCGAACAAGAACTGTCCCTTGGTCTCGTAGAAATAAGGCCAGTTAGGCTGCGCGGCGATGAGCTGGTCGAACAGGGGCATGGCCTGTTTCACGCCGGACTCCCGGTAGGTGGCGATGGCCCGCGCGTAGACGGCGGGCAGGGACGTGTCGCTCGGCGGATAGCGATTGAGCGCGATCTCCGGCTTGTCGAGAAATCCTGAGAGCTTGGCGCGGATCAGGTCGTGGCGGAACTGGAGCTCCTGCGGGTCGATGTTTGCGAAATAGGGGCTGGACTCGACCAGCGCCCGGAGCTGCGAGATACGGATCTGCGGCAATGGATGGGTCATCAGATAGGGGTTGATGCCCTGAATGCCGCGCAGCTTGTTGGCCAGCACCTCGAAGGTCTCGAGCATGCCGCGCCCGGACTGCTTGGTGGCGTTGAGAAAGGTCATGCCCGCCTGGTCGGCGGATGATTCTTCGGTTTGCCGATAAGCGAGCAGGCTGCGCAGGACGGCATCTTGGCCGCCCATGGCCGCGCCCAAGCCGAGCGAGCCTGCGTTGGGCACGCCGGCAATCGCGCCGCCCGCCATGGCCGCGAGGCCGAGAATTTGCAGCATCATCGACGCCGACTTCGCCTTGGACACTTGACTGCGCAAGCGCGCGAGATGGCCGCCGGTGATATGTCCGGTTTCATGCGCGATGACACCGATAACCTGGTTGGGTGTCTCGGCGGTCATCAAGGTTCCCGCGTGCATGAACATGTTGTGTCCGTCCACGACGAAGGCGTTGAAGTTCCTATCGTTGACGATATGGATCTTGATGTTCTGGGAGCCGAGCCCTGCGGCGCGGAAAATCGGCTTGGCGTAATCCCGGATCAGCGCTTCCGTCTCGGCATCGCGGATGATGCCGGCGGCATTCGCCGACGTTGAGACGAGACTCCCGATGAGTGCCGCCACAACGGCCGTGCGCAGACGAAAGCGCGCTCGGTGGGGTTTGGAATGAACCGGAAAAGGCATGGTCGACGGATCGTATCGCGAAGCGTGGAGCGGGCAAAGACGCCTGTTTTCTTTTGCCTTGTTAGGGCGTTAGGTTGGCGCGCCGCTTCCGGCCCCTGCCGCCGCCAAGCTTTGTGTTGATTGGCGTTTGATTGCGGCGACAACGTGACGAGCGCCAGGGCTCCAATCAACAAAGCGCGAGGAACGCCCCCCGTGAGCAACAGGTCTGACATGAACGGATTGCCGCGGCCGTTAGCTGAAACGCGCGCCATCGATCCCTTCATCGTCATGGACGTGATGAGCGAGGCAAACCGGCGCGAGGCCGGCGGCGAGAGCATCATCCACATGGAGGTGGGGCAGCCCGCCACGCCCGCGCCCCGGGCCGCCCGCGAACGGGCCATGAAAGCCCTGAGCGAGGAGCGGCTCGGGTACACCGAGGCTCTCGGCATGCCCGCCTTGCGCGAGCGCATCGCCCGCTATGTGAAGGAACGCTACGGGAAGAGCGTCGGGCCCGAGCGGGTCATCGTCACGGCGGGCTCTTCGGCAGGCTTCGTGCTCGCCTTCCTGGCCATCCTCGATCCCGGCGCGGCGCTTGGCCTGCCGTCGCCGGGCTATCCCTGCTACCGGCAGATCCTGAAGGCTCTCGGCGTCCGGCCTCATCTGATCGAAACCTCGGGGCAGGGACGCTGGATGCCGACCCCGGCCGACGTCGACCGTCTTGCCGACGAAGATGCCGCCGGGCTTCTTCTCGCAAGCCCGAACAACCCGACGGGAACGATGGCCTTGGGACCGCGCCTGGCGAAGCTTGCCGAGGCCTGCCGCCGCCGGGGGCTGTGGCTGATCTCCGACGAGATCTATCACGGGCTCGAATATGACGCGCCGGCCGAGACGGCGTTGGCCCATTCGGACGCGGCCATCGTCGTCAACAGCTTCTCGAAATATTTCAGCATGACGGGCTGGCGCATCGGCTGGCTCATAGTGCCTGAAGCCTTGACCCGCACCATCGAACGGCTGGCGCAGAACCTCTATATCTCGCCGCCTGCCATCTCGCAGATCGCGGCGCTCGGCGCCTTCGATGGGCTGGACGAGCTGGAGGAGATCAAGGCGCGCTATGGGCGCAATCGCGCTTTGCTGTTGGAGGAGTTGCCGCGTGCCGGCCTCGACGCCATTCTTCCTGCCGACGGCGCCTTCTATCTCTACGCCGACATCAGCCGCTTCACCGGCAACAGCGCCGAATTTGCCAAGGCCATGTTGCGGGAAACCGGCGTGGCGGCAACGCCGGGCATCGACTTCGATCCCGATCGCGGCGGCTGTTATTTGCGGCTCTGCTACGCGGGCGCGGAGGACGACATGCGCGAGGCGGCGCGCCGCATCGGCTCTTGGCTCAAGACGAAATGAAAGAGGCGCGCCGTGGCGCGCCTCTCATTGATGTCGAAATCGGCTTTGCCGCTAGCGGCTTTGCGGCTTAGCCGCGCGACCACCAGCCTCTACGGCGGGGCCCCGACTCCTCGGGCGCTTCTTCCACAACACGGATCTCCGGCGCGCGCGCGGGCTCCTCGCGTACGGAGGCCATGCTGAAAGAAGGCTCGCTCTCACGCGGCTCTGGAACGGCGGCCTCGCTGACGAGCGCGTCCTCGGCTGCCGGCTTGGCGTCGCGTTGCTTGTCGCGGCGATGCCTGCCGTTGGGACGCTCGTCCCGGGACGCAGGCGCCTCTTCGGAGACAGGCTCTTGCGCGGCAGATTGCGCCTCGGCCGGCTCGTCGTCGCTGTCGGGTCTTGCCTCCTCGTCGGACGACGCGGCTTGCGACCGCTGGGCGGAGCGGCCGCGCCGGCCGCCACGGCGCCCACGACGGCGCGACTTCCGGGGCTGCGTCTCGGAATCCGCGTCGGCGGTCTCGTCCGACGCCGCCTCGAGCACCGTATCCTCGTCCGCCGTCTCGGAGTCGTTGTCTCGAGCCGCGGGCCGGTCGGTATCGCCTTCGCCCGAACGCCGGCCGCGCCGACGCCGCCTCGAACGGCGTTTGGCCTGGTCGCCTTCGGTCTCGGCTTCGGCTTCAGCCGGGGCCGGGGCCGAGGCCGAGGTTTCGTCGCGGTGATGCGCCCAATCCATCTGCACCACGGCGCTGTCGCCGTTGAGCATCGCGCCTTCGGCGCCGCGCTCGATCACGAACTGCGAGATGTGCAGTTCCTTGTCGGCGGTGACCGTGATCGGCACCTGATAGCGCGCCTCGATGTCCTTCAGATGGGCCCGCTTCTGATTGAGGATGTAGAGGGCGACATCCACGGCGGTCATGGCCACCAGCGGCATGACACCGTCCGTGATGAGCCGGTCCTCGACCGAACGGAGGATGTCGAGCGCCACCGATTCGATGGAGCGCACGATGCCCGTGCCCTGACACGCCACGCAGGCATTGGTCGAGCCTTCGAGCATGCCCGTCCGCAAACGCTGACGCGACATCTCCATCAGGCCGAAATGACTGATCCGGCCCACCTGGATGCGCGCGCGGTCGTTGCGCAACGCGTCCTTCAGGCGCTTCTCCACGTGCCGGTTGTTGCGCCGCTCGTCCATGTCGATGAAGTCGATGACGATGAGACCCGCGAGGTCGCGCAAGCGCAACTGCCGGGCGAGTTCATCGGAGGCTTCGAGATTGGTCTTGAGAGCCGTGTCCTCGATATTGTGCTCGCGCGTCGCTTTGCCCGAGTTCACGTCCACCGAGACCAGCGCTTCGGTCTGGTTGATGACGATGTAGCCGCCAGATTTGAGAGTGACTTGCGGCGAGAACATCGCCGCGAGCTGCCGCTCCACCTGGTAGCGGATGAAGACCGGCTCCGGCTCTTTGTAGGGTTTCACGTTCTTCGCATGGCTCGGCATGAGCATGCGCATGAAGTCCTTGGCGTCGCGGTAGGCGTCGTCGCCCGCCACCAGCACCTCGTCGATATCCTTGTTGTAGAGGTCGCGGATCGAGCGCTTGATCAGGCTGCCTTCCTCGTAGACGAGGGCAGGCGCCGACGATTCAAGCGTAAGGTCGCGGACCGTCTCCCACAGCCGCAGGAGATAGTCGTAGTCGCGCTTGATCTCGGTCTTGGTGCGCTGGGCGCCCGCCGTGCGGATGATCAGCCCCATGCCTTCCGGCACTTCCAGCTCGCCGGCAATTTCCCGCAAACGCTTGCGGTCCGTCGGCTGGTCGATCTTGCGCGAAATACCGCCGCCCCGCGCCGTGTTGGGCATGAGCACCGTGTAGCGGCCGGCGAGGGAAAGATATGTCGTGAGCGCCGCGCCTTTATTGCCGCGCTCTTCCTTCACCACCTGCACCAGGATGATCTGGCGGCGCCGGATCACCTCTTGGATCTTGTAGGACCGACGGCCTTTGCGGCGCGGCGACCGCTCCGGCAATTCTTCAAGCGCATCCTCGGAGCCGACCGATTCGACGCTGTCGCCATTACCATCCTTCGCCGAGGCGCCGGTCTGCTCGTCATCGCCGTCATGGCCGTGATCATCGTCGTCATCATGATTTCGATCGTCGTGATCGTGATCGTCATGATCGTCACTGTCGTCGTCGCGCGCCTCGGCCTCGTCGCCATGCTCGGCCGGCTCGGAGACTTTGTGGGTGAGATCGCTGGCCTCCAGGACCACGTCCGATCCCTCATCACGGGGCGTCGTGTCGATCTCGTCTTCGTCGTCGAGCTCGAACTTCGCCACGGCCAGGGCCGGGGTCTCGCCTGCGGCCTCGGGGGCCGCCTCGACGGGCGGCGGGATATCCTTGCGGGCTTCGGGGCGGCCACGACCGCGCCCGCGCCCACGCCCACGACCGCGGCCACGTCCGGCTGCGGCGTCGTCCTCGGCGGCTTCCTCGGCCGAAGCGCGGCTTTGTTCCGCGGCCTCTTCCTCGAGCAGGGCCTGCCGGTCGGCGACCGGGATCTGGTAATAGTCGGGATGAATTTCAGTAAAGGCTAGGAAGCCGTGCCGGTTGCCGCCGTAATCGACAAACGCCGCTTGTAGCGACGGCTCGACCCGGGTGACTTTGGCGAGATAGATATTACCTCTGAGCTGCTTCTTATTCGCGGATTCGTAATCAAATTCCTCAACGCGAGTACCTTTTACTACGACGACCCGGGTCTCCTCCGGATGCGCCGCATCGATTAACATTTTGCTTGGCATGTTGTGTGTTCTCCGGCGCGCGGACCGGGAAGGGCGGCATGAGAGTCCGCCTCGCCGGGCGTGAGCCTGAGGCCCGCGCGCGCCAATGACCAATAGACCATGATTCGTTGCGACGACCCACGTTGAGCCCGGTTTCCCGGCCCAGGGGTTCGGCCATCAATGGCCGATAAGCCGACAGAGGCATCGGAAAAGCTCGGTAAATACCGAGGCTTAGCTGATTGCTCTGAGGCTGCATCGCGATTTCCTAAAGGACCGCGTTCGTGCTGCGGCCCAAAGCTTCAACGTGGTGGCCGTCTTTCCCGTCGGCCGCCGTCTTCCAGCGTCTTGGCCAACTTCAAAGGCCTGACGCGTCAAATCAACTTCGCCCGTATCGCCGCTATGGCGTCCAAGGCTAGGACTCAAAAGTTTGAGTCTGTCCCTTATTACGGGTTTGCCGAGAGATTTGGCAAGTCCCGAAGGACACACGCCGCCAAAGGGTCACAACGGTCGCTTAACCAGGCGTGGTTAATAATCGGCTGAATCCAGACCTGATTTGGGGCATCGCCACGAGCGGAAACCCCCTGGTAAGGCGCCGAAGAAGAAGACTGAGCGTTTGAGTCGAAGCGAGTAAGAGTACGATGCGAGTTCTGCGTGCGTTGGTGGCGGTGGCGCCGCCTTGGTGTCTGGCGTTTGCGCTGCTCGCCGCCATGCCCGCGCTCGTCACGGCGCCCGCATATGCAAAGTCCAAGGCCACAACCGCCAAGGCCACCATCGCCAAGGATGCACGGCTCGCCGGCGACCGCGAGCGCACACGCTTCATCGCCGACCTGTCGAAGAAGGTGGACGTTCACGTCTACGCGCTCGGCAATCCCTACCGGGTCATCGTGGACGCCGCCGATGTCAGCTTTCAGATGCCCCAAGGCATCGGCAAGAAGCAGCGCGGCCTCGTCTCGGCGTTCCGCTACGGCCTGTTCGCGCCCGGCAAGTCGCGCATCGTGCTCGACGTGAGTGGTCCGTTCCTCATCGACAAGACCTTCGTGCTGGAGCCGCGGGACGACCAACCGGCACGCCTCGTCATCGATCTCATTCCGACCGACGAGAAGACGTTCCTCGCCAAACTTCGCGAGGAGAAAGACAAGCGCGCCCAGAAGGCCGATATCCCACTGCCCGCGGCGCCCACGCACTCCGCCGATGCCAAGCCCATCGTCGTGCTCGATCCCGGTCACGGCGGCGTCGATCCTGGTGCCAGCAGCCCGAACGGCGTGAATGAGAAGGACATCGTGCTTCAGTTCGCCGAGCGGCTGAAGGAGAAGCTCGTGGCGACCGGCCGCTACGAGGTCTTCATGACCCGCGACGACGACACTTTTTTACCCTTGAAGGAGCGCGTGGCCTTCGCCCAGAAAAAGGGCGCGGGACTCTTTCTCTCGATCCACGCAGACTATTTCCCCACCGAGATCGACGATGCGCGCGGCGCGACCGTCTATACCCTGTCGGAGCGGGCCTCGGACGCGGAGGCCAAGGCGCTCGCCGCCAAGGAGAATTTTTCCGACGCCATCGCCGGCGTGGAACTGCCCGAAGAGTCCGACGAGGTCGTGGCCAATATCCTGATCGATCTTGCACAGCGAGAGACCAAGAACCGGTCGGTCGTCTTTGCGCGGTCCATCGTGGGCGAGCTCGCCTCGAAGGGCACGCTGCATACGAAGCGTCTGCGCTCGGCCGGGTTTCGCGTGTTGAAGGCCCCCGACGTGCCCTCCGTGCTGCTGGAACTCGGCTTCCTGAGCAATTCGGAGGACGAGAAGCAGCTCACCTCGGAAACGTGGCGCAGGCGCATGGCCGATTCGGTGACGGAGGCGGTCGACGGCTATTTCACCAAGCGCATCGCGCGGATGCCGTTCTGAGCCTCCGATCTTAACGCTAGCCAGGTCAGCGCCCTCGGAAACCCAAGATTCCCTGCGACTCTAGCGTTTTATTGCCATATTCTTGGTTAGGGTTGGCTCGGGTGCCCCGCGAGGCTAACAGGCGGGGTCGGGACGGAAAAAACATGGATATTACGGCACCAATCAAGCCGCCAAACCAACGGCGGCGCCGCAAACGCGGCGGGTTCTTCTTGCGATTCATGGGCTTCATGTTCGCCGCGAGCATGATCCTGTTCATCGCGGTGGCGGGGGCGGTCGCCTTCGTGCTGTGGAAGGTCTCCCAGGAGTTGCCGGACTACGAGGTGCTCGCCAAATACGAGCCCCCGGTGATGACCCGCATCCACGCCAATGACGGCCGGCTCATCGCCGAGTACTCGCGCGAGCGGCGCATCTACGTGCCCATTACGGCGATCCCGAAGCGCGTCACCGAGGCTTTCATCTCGGCCGAGGACAAGAACTTCTATCAGCACGGCGGTCTCGACATTCAGGGCATCATCCGCGCCGTCGTGACCAATCTGAGCGCGCTGCAGTCTGGCCGCCGCATGGTCGGCGCCTCGACGATCACCCAGCAGGTGGCCAAGAACTTCCTGCTGACGAACGACCAGAACATCGAGCGGAAGCTGAAGGAAGCCATCCTCGCCATCCGCATCGAGCGCGCCTTCACCAAGGAGCAGATCCTCGAGCTCTATCTCAATGAGATTTATCTCGGCGCGGGCGCTTACGGTGTCGCCGCGGCGGCGCAGACCTATTGGGACAAGGCGCTGAACGAGCTCACCTTGGCCGAGGCGGCCTATCTCGCCACCTTGCCCAAGGCGCCCAGCAATTACGATGCGTTCAAACACACCGAGCGCGCCATCGCGCGGCGCAACTGGGTCATCGACCGCATCGTCGAGAACGGCTTCGCCACCCACGAGGAAGGCGAGGAAGCGAAAGCGCAGCCGCTCGGGGTGCAAAAGCGGACCTATGGTCCCAAGATCCACGCGTCCGAATATTTCGCCGAGGAAGTCCGCCGCAAGATCATCGACGATTTCGGCGAGGACAAGCTCTATGGCGGCGGCCTTTCGGTCCGCACCACTCTCGATCCGAAACTGCAATCTATCGCCCGCAGTGCGCTGGTGGCGGGTCTCACCCGCTACGACCGCGCGCATGCCGGCTGGCGTGGTGTCGAGAAGACCGCCGATATTTCGGGCGATTGGGGCAAGACGCTCGCCGGCGTTCCGGTGTGGAGCGATATCGAGCCCTGGAAGCTCGCCGTGGTCCTCGAGGTCAACAACAACCAAGCCAAGGTCGGGATTCGGCCTGGCCGCGACACGAAGGGCAAGCTCGTCGCGGAGCGCGAAACCGGCGTCATTCCCGCCGCGCAGGTGAAGTGGACGCGCAAGACCGTCACCCAGGCGCTGAAACCCGGCGACGTGATCTACGTCGCGCCGCTTGAGCCGAAGAAGACCAAGGATGGCGGCACGGAGCCGGAAGAGACGGTTGCCGGTCAATGGTCGCTGCAACAGGTTCCGAAGGTCAGCGGCGGCATTATCGCCATGGACCCGCATACCGGCCGTGTGCTGGCCATCGCCGGCGGCTTCAGCTTTGCGCAAAGTCAGTTCGACCGCGCCACGCAGGCGCTGCGGCAGCCGGGATCGTCGTTCAAGCCGATCATCTATGTGACGGCGCTGGACAACGGCTACACGCCCTCGAGCATTATCGTGGACGGACGGATTTGCGTCAGCCAGGGCCGTGGCATGCCGCCCTGGTGCCCGAAGAACTATTCGGGTAGTGGCGCCGGTCCTTCCACCTTGCGTTACGGCATCGAGCACTCGCGCAACCAGATGACGGTGCGCCTGTCGCGTGACATGGGCATGCCTATCATCGCGGAATATGCGCGGCGCTTCGGGGTTTACGACAACCTGATGCCGGCACTCTCCATGTCGCTCGGCGCGGGCGAGACCACGCTGCTGCGCATGGCGACCGCGTACTCGATTATCGACAACGGCGGCAAGAAAGTGGAGGCGACCTTCATCGACCGTATCCAGGACCGCTATGGCCGCACGGTTTGGCGGCACGACAAGCGCGACTGCAGCGACTGCGATGCGCGTGAGTGGACCGGTCAACAGGAGCCCGAGCTCACCGATGTCCGCGAGCAGATCGTCGATCCGATCTCCGCTTTCCAGATGGTCGGCATCATGGAGGGCGTCGTGAAGTCCGGCACCGGGCGCCGCCTGGCCGCAATGAACCGGCCGTTGGCGGGCAAGACCGGCACGACCAACGACTACAAGGATGCCTGGTTCATCGGCTACACGCCCGACCTCGTGGTCGGCGCCTATGTCGGCTACGACCAGCCGAAGTCGATGGGGCGCAGCGCCACCGGCGGCGGTCTTGCCTTGCCCATCGTGAAAGACTTCCTCGAGGATGCCTTGGTGGATGTGCCCCCCGTGCCGTTCCGCGCGCCTCCTGGCGCCATGTTGGTCCGCGTCAACCACAAGACCGGACTGCCGGCGCGTCGTGGCGAAAGCAACGTGATCGTGGAGACGTTCAAGCCCTCCCAGGTCCCTGAAGGCGTTGACGCGGTCCAGGTCGAAGGCGAGGAAGGGGCTCCGGCTCCGGGCCAGGACTACCCGGACTATCCGGATGCCGCGGAAGCCGCACCGCCACCGAACTTTCCGCCGCCACAAGGTCAGTATCGGGCGCCGCCACAGCCGCGCTCCGCTTTCCCGGGCCCCCCGAGCAATGACCGGGCTTTGACATCGGGCACGGGCGGCCTCTACTAAATTCTGGATTTCAGTGCTGGGACCGGTCGGGGCTTGCCCCCGCCCGCGTCTGTCGTCTGACGCGTCGATACCGAGAAGACCGAGGATGAAAATGCGTGCCGAAACCGAGACGTTCGTAAACCAGATCAAAGACTCTCTGACCTTGCTACGGAGGCATCTTTGACCCCGACCAGGCCAAGGCGAGGCTAGAAGAGCTCGACCACGAGACGGAAGCCCCCGACTTCTGGAACGATGCCGCGCGCGCGCAAGGCCTGATGCGCGAGCGCCAGCAGATCGAGACGGCGCTCAACGCATTCGACCGCCTCTCCGGTGAGCTCGACGACAATCTCACGCTTGTCGCGCTCGGCGAGGAAGAGGGGGACGACAGCATTGTCGCCGAGGCGCACGCGGCTCTCCTAAAGCTTAAGCAGGAGGCCCATACCCGCGAGGTCGAGGCGCTGCTCTCCGGCGAGGCCGACGCCAACGACGCCTTCATCGAGATTCATGCCGGTGCCGGCGGCACGGAGAGTCAGGACTGGGCCCAGATGCTGGAGCGCATGTATATGCGCTGGGCGGAAGGGCGCCGCTATAAGGTCGAGCTGATCGGCGAGCATTACGGCGAAGAGGCCGGCATCAAGTCGGCGACGATCTTGGTCAAGGGCATGAACGCCTATGGCTGGCTCAAGACGGAGTCGGGGGTGCATCGGCTGGTCCGCATCTCGCCGTTCGATTCCGCCGCCCGCCGCCATACGAGTTTCGCCTCGGTGTGGATCTATCCGGCCATCGACGACACCATCGAGATCGAGATCGAAGAGAAGGACGTGCGCATCGACACCTATCGGGCGTCAGGCGCCGGCGGGCAGCACGTCAACACCACCGACAGTGCCGTCCGCATGACGCACGAGCCGACCGGCATCGTGGTTCAATGTCAGAACGAGCGGTCTCAGCATAAGAACCGGGCGACGGCCTGGGCCATGCTCCGCGCGCGGCTCTACGAAGCCGAGCTCAAGCGTCGCGAGGAGGAAGCGCTCGCCACCGCCGCGTCGAAATCGGAAATCGGCTGGGGCCACCAGATCCGGTCTTACGTACTCCAGCCCTATCAGCTGGTGAAGGATCTGCGGACGGGTGCCGAAAGCACCAATCCGACCGCGGTGCTCGACGGCGACATCGACGCCTTCATCGAGGCCGCGCTTGCGGAACGAATCCACGCGGACACCACGGACTGATCGGCCGAAGGGCCGATGAGCCGTCGCGGGTTCGCGAGATCGTAGTCCGGCTTAACCGTTATTCCGCGGCGAACGGATTTCCCTCGGCCGCCTTGTCGGAGCGCGGGGCGGGGCTCTGCACGTCGGCCATCGGATCGTCGGACCGGCGAGACTTCCCCTCGAAATACGCACCCTGCTCGATGGCGAGGCTCTGGTGGAAGATGTCGCCCTCGACGTGGGACTGCGATTGCAGTGTCACCCGCAGGCCCCGGATCGAGCCCAAGACCTTGCCGCGCACCACCACATCCTCGGCGATGACCGATCCTTCGACCTTGGATTTGTCGCCAAGCAAGAGGGACCCGCAATGAATATCGCCCTGGATCTCGCCGTCGACCTGGATCTCGCCTTTTGAAGTGACGTTGCCGGTGATCGTCAGATCCTCGCCGATGATGGAAGGGACCATCTTGCTGGCACTGGC
>Ga0075527_10000056_pt1 | contig 23364 bp, 20 predicted proteins | sample NGEPer11B_FD_74784 | JGI IMG/M metagenome (GOLD analysis project Ga0075527, IMG submission 74784) | Arctic peat soil microbial communities from the Barrow Environmental Observatory site, Barrow, Alaska, USA - NGEE Permafrost305-11B | ecosystem: Environmental > Terrestrial > Soil > Wetlands >...
GGGCATCGCGATGCCCAGAGCCTCGACGAGCGAGTTCATGGTTGAGGCAGTGCCCATTACCATGCAGTGCCCGGCGCTGCGGACGATACCGTCCTCGATCTCCTTGTAGGTCTCGTCGTCGAGCGTTCCTGCCCGGTGCTCGGCCGTCAGGCGGCGGCAGTCGGTGCAGGCCCCGAGGACCTGGCCCCGAAAATGGCCGTTCAACATCGGGCCACCGCTGACGACGATCGTGGGCAGGTCGGTGCTGGCGGCGCCCATCAGCGCGGCTGGGGTCGTCTTGTCGCAGTTGACGAGCAGGATGACGCCGTCGATGGGTTGGGCGCGGATCATCTCCTCGGTATCCATCGCCGCCAGATTGCGGTAGAGCATTGATGTTGGGCTGAGGAATATCTCGCCGAGGGAGATCGTCGGAAACTCCAGCGGGAAGCCGCCCGCCTGCCAGACGCCGCGCTTGACGGCTTCCGCGAGCTCGTCCAGGTTGGCATTGCAGTTGTTGAGCTCGCTGGCGGTATTGCAGATGCCGATCACCGGCCGGCCCATGTCGGTATCGTCGTAGCCCATCGCCCTGGTGAAGGCGCGGTGCGTGAACCCCGCGACGCCGCTTTCGCCGTAGAAGGTGCCGCTCCGGCTCCGTGATGCCTTGCCTGCCATGGGGCCTCCTGTGCTGGATCTGCCGGGTGATACATGCCGGGAACACAGTGGCACACCGCCGGTGGCCCGTCCATAGGCTGTCTGGGAACGAGCGCGGACAGTCCCTATGAACTGATCGGAATGGAGTTGCCCGACCAGTTACTGACGGCGTCCATCAGCTCGACGCAGTTGCCGTCAGGGTCGTCGATGTAGACCGAGCGGTTGCCGTTGTCGAAATCGACGCGGGTGACTGGCTGGCCCGTCGCTTCGAGGCGCTGTTGCCAGTCATCGATCGAGCCGTGCGGGATGCGGAGCGCGAAGTGAACGTGGGCGCCGCCGCGACCGTGATGGATCGCCTGGTCACCGCCGGTATCCGGCGTCCATAGGCCGAGCGCGACACCGTCGCCCGTATCGAACCAGACAGCGTTGCGGTCGCCACTCCAGCGATCGATCTCTGGGAGGCCGAGCAGCCCGGTGTAGAAGCGGGTGGCGGCTTCGAGGTCGTGGACCTCAAGCACGAGCTCGTGCATGCCGGTTGGTGCGGGATTGGTCATGGCGTGATCCTTGTCGAGGAGTGCGCGTGCCGGCTCGGACGTCCAGGCGATGGTATCAGGACGAGCACGCTCCACGAAAGGGCCAGCAGTGATTCCGCGCACGCTTTTTGTGCGCCAGTACGCGTGGTATGATGCGAAAAAGGACCAATTGCCCGAGGTGGATGTATCGCCGGGAGGACTCCTTCATGGTGCATGCCGCTCAATCAGACACGATGGCGCCTGGACGGATGGTGTTGCCGGCACTCTGTCTGGGCTCGTTCATCACGACACTCAACTTCGTGGCGCCAGCGCCCTTTCTTCCCGCCATGTCCCGGGATCTGGATGTCAGCGTTGCGCTCCTGGGGCAGATCACCGCGGCGATGATGATCCTGAGCGCGGTGCTGGCGCTGGTGGTTGGTCCGGTTGCCGATCGCTACGGATCGCGGCGGTTCATCCTGATCGGACTGATCGCTACGGTCGTGAGCCTCTTCGACTTCGCGCTCGCGCCGGTGTTTTCCCTGCTCTTCATCGCGAGCATTGCGGGCAGCATCGCCGAAGCGACCGTTCCCGGGCTCTCGCTGGCGATTGCCGGAACCCGATTCCACGGCCCGGCCGCCCGGCGGGCGATCGGATGGACGGTAGGGGCGCTGGCGGGCGCCCCGATCATTGGTGTGCCGATCCTCACCACGGTGGGTGACCTGGCGGGGTGGCGCTCCGCCTTCCTGGTCTCCGGCATCGCGGCCATCGTGGTGGCGGTGCTGGTGGCCGCCTGGCTGCCAGAGGATCCAAAATCCGCCGGAGATCCGCTCCGGTGGCAAGGCATCTTCAATGCCTACCGGCCACTCGTGCACGATGCTGGCATGCGGCGGCTTTTCGCCTGCACCTTCGCGCGGTCGCTGTGCTGGCTGGGCTTGCTCACCTATCTCGGCGCCATGCTTGAAGACCAATACGACATGGGGACAGGCGAGATAGGCCTGGTGTACATGCTGGGCGGCGCCGGCTACTTCGCCGGCAGTCTTGTGGCGGGAGGCCCGCTCGCCCGACTGCCTGCGCGACCGCTGGTCGCGGCCAGCAACGTCGTGATGGCGCTGCTGCTGCTGGTTATCTTCGCCTCAGTTGCGAGCACACCCGCGGCGATCGGGATGTTGCCGTTGGCCGCCTTCGCGGCGGCGATCGGCTGGGTGGGGCTTGCCGCCCTGCTCACCGGAGAGACGCCCGCCGGGGCGGGCACCACCATGGTGTTCAACAGCTCCCTCTTCAACCTCGGAGCGGCGGCTGGTGCGGGGTTCGGTGGCTTCCTGCTCGCCGTCGGTGGCTTCGGGGCCGTGGCCATCGGCCTGCCGCTCTTCGGGATGCTCTCCGCACTCCTGGTCTGGACGCCGCATCGCCGGCAGGTGCTCAGTGACCCGGTGATCATTGCCGGGCAGCATCCAGCGGAGTAGGGTTGCGGTCGCTACCCCGTTGGCGACGAGGTCGAGGCGTGGCGGATCGCGTCCGGCTTGCTGTGGGGCACGCGGAGCCGCGCCGAAAACGAAATCACGTCGGCGACAAGGCTGTCGATCCGGTCCAGCACGCGCTGGCTGAAGATCGCCGCTTCCGGCTTGTAGATTGCCGATTCCGGCACCGCCACCTGTGTCGGCACGGTCACGCCCTTGAGCCCGCGCACGCAGGTCGTGAGCGCGTCGAGCACACCCATCGACGTCATGCCACCGTAGGACATCACCCCGACCGGCTTGCCGCCGAGGTAGGGGGGATCATCCCAGGCGAGGAAGATCAGCATGTCGAGCACATTCTTGATCGCGCCGGAGATGGTGCCGTGATAGGTGGGCGAGCAGATGATGATCCCGTCAGCCTTGCGCACCTCGTCGATGAACCACGCCAGCGAGGCTGGGTAGTCCTCCAGGCGCCAGTCGGTGCGAAATAGCGGGAGATCGAGCTGATGGACCGTGGCCAGGCTGGTTTCACAACCGGCGGATTCAGCCGCCTTGAGCGCGCGCTCCAGCGGCACCAGGCTCCATGACTGCTCGCTGGTGGTACCCCCGAAACCGAGGATGCGCAGCGGGCGATCCGGCGGTGTGCCGAGTGACGAGGCAATGCTGATCGGGTCGACCTGCTGTTCCTGCTCCTTGCGCAACATTTCCTGCGGGGTGGTGTTCGCTGGTGTGGTCTGATGGTTGTACATGCTGTGCCCCTCATCGTGGGGTGCGCGGTTGAGCACGCCCTTCAGGAGGGAGCGAACCGTGTGATTGGAACCGTTATTCGCGTGGTCTGGCATGGTTAACGTCCTGTCTGCGGGTGACAGTGTCCTGTCCGTTCCCGGTGTCGCGTGTCATGTGCCGGGAAACCTTCCGGCTTCACCATACACCGGGAGGGGGTTTTCGCGTAGCCGCTGTCGGATGGCGGCATACTCGCCGCTCCACAGGCGCCACTCTAAAACCTCAACCATGGTTTAGGTCAAATCGAGACGATTGTGGCTTGGCCGGACGTTGGTTATCGTCAGCTTCGATCATGCAAGCAGGACGGTACTGAACGTCGAAAAGGCGAGCAACGCGAACATCAAATGAAATCCTGCAGTGGGCTGGAACATGATGACCGAACGAGCTGGTTGTTTCCGGACATGAATCCATAGTGATCCTGCAGCTCGTGAGAGTCCATAGGCGGCGTATACCGTTGATGCCAACGCAACCGAGCCCCACAGGAGTGATGCTGCCGGCACAACATACCACGCCCAGAACCCAATGCGGGTGATCGCCCCAATACCGAGCGATGTGCCGGTGAGCAGTGCCCAGGTTGGCCAGCCAAGATCAACCCAGCCGCGTGGTGTTTCGCGGCTCCGCTGCAGTGGCGGAATGAATCGGTCACGTGCGATCCATGCCAGCCCCCATGCGGCGAGCGAGACAACAAAGGCGATGGAGATGCGTGTTGCAGCCGGCAGCATCGCGCCGAGGAAACCCAGCAGCGCGCCAATGCTGGCGCCGGCCGCGGTTGTCGCAAATGCGAAGAGACCGAACGCACTGTACGTCGTCCACCGGGATGATGCGGAGCGGACCGCTCCGTAGGTTGCATTAGGCGCTCAGGGCAGGGTCCATTGCGCCATGCCGACGGCGACGGCGACGAGGATGGAACTTGTAAACAGGGATTGAGCTTCAAGATCCACAGACCGGAACACGGTGGCGACACCAGCGACGAGTATCACCATGATGCCCCATCTCAGGCGCGTGTCAGGAGGCATCAGGTACAACCAGACGGTCAGGAAGCTCAATCGTCAGGGACGGCAAATCCCGGAAATGGTCTGGTCCGAGTGCCCGCCTCATAACGATGCGGAGCGCGAACATGATGGGAGTCGCAGGCTTCGTCGTAATCGTTGCGACCAGCCCTGCAAGGTGAGGTTTGACGTCGTCCGCGTCTCGTGCAGCGTTGCCGAAGACTGCGATCCATTCATGTGCTTGAAACGACTGGGCTACCACGTCAAGCAGCTGAATGCGATCGTGGTAGGGACTCCGGTCACGAAGAACACTCGCGACCTCCTGATCGGTCGGATCGACGTCCGTCGAGTATATGTTCGACGAGTTCGGCCCCTGAATGTTCAGTCCCGGTGGGTAGGGGAAGCCGGACAGATTGGCCGGATCCACGGTGAAGTGCTCGAAGAAGCCGTCAATATCCTGGTGATTGATGGCCGCAATCACCCTGGCAAGCATCAGGACGCTTTGCTCTGGTCCAAATCCGGTGGGGAACGTGCGATGCTCGGCATCGAGCCGAATCTCGATCCTGGCGGGATCGCTGCCGGGAGCCGGAACCGATTCGATCAGGGTTGGCATCGACTTGGAAGCCGCCGGAGTCGCCTGGTCGTGCATGCTGGTCACTCTCCTCTGCAAGCCTCTATCATGCCTGGCGTTGACAGATCACGCCCAAGTATCCCCGACAGACGCAGAAGAGCCCGTCAGCCAAGTCCCAATCACAGCATTGCCAAAAGTTATAGCAGCCGGGACTCGCGAGGTCGCCTTGCACGCTCCAGCAGGACGAGTCGCCTATACATGCTCCGACATACGGGCCGTTGCAGCCCGACGTACATGTCGATCCAGAGCATGACGGGCAATAGGATCCCGTACATGCCGGTGGTACACCGAAACTCTCAGCCGAGGCACTAGAACTGATGAAAACCCGCGTGGCGGCAGCCAGGACGCCACCTGCCATGGCGTCGAGAAGCTTGCGGCGACGGATTGGACGTTCAGAGATCCAGTTCACGAGATACGCTCCCTTCGATTGTGGACCGGCGAGGCCGCCCGGGCGATGAATTGTGCAAGGTCCTGTGGAGCGGCATCAGCCGAAGTTCTGTCAACGACATGCGTGTCCTGCAACAGCAGGGCGCAGGGAACATAAGACACACTGTACGTTGCGAAAGCAGTCCCAGTGTGTATTGGTGGAACAACTGAAGCTCCTTTCTCCACAAGGGGGCTGAGATCGAGCATCGAGCGTTCAGGTTTGCCGTTGCATATCACGATGACATTGCGCATAGCGCTGCCGGGAAGTGAGGCGATCGCCTCCGTAGATTCGGTGCAACCACTGCATTCGTGTGACAGGAACAGCAGAACCGCAGGAGTACCGTCCCGCCCCTGAAGCACGGTGGTTAAAGACGGTGCGATGCGAGTGCCGGAAAGCGTCTGGCCGGAGAGACTTATGGATGGAGCCGAGATTCGCATCAGGGTGTCATGGAGCAGGGCGAGCTGTCGCGTCAGCAGCACAACGATCATCGTCAGGACTCCGAGCCAGATCACGACTGCAGCGAGAGCAAACGTCTCTCCGGCAGTCATGTGGGATTCCTTAGCGTGACGACGGAACGTGACATTCTGACAGAGTCGCGTGCTACGATCAGCAAAGAGGCGATTCCTGTGATACTAAGAGCAGATGCAAGTGGATTTGCGCTTATGATGGTGCCTGTCGGCGGAGCGACAAGCACCACCAGAATACCGCTAAACAGAACAAGATTCCGAACCAGTGTATTCTGTGAGATGCGCGTGTCAGACCCACCGAAACAGTTGCATGGCACTGCCTTGTCGTGACCGAGCTGCGATGCGACAAATGCCGTGTACCCAGCAAGCACAAAGGCGGCAAGCCCCGCGCCAGTTTGCGGTACCACCGCGATCAATCCGGCAATGATCAACTCTGTTAACCCCAAGATGCGCGCCACTGTCGTCGGCCACCAGATCCCAAGCGTCTGCAACGTTGTGCCAACGTGCTGAGGCTCTAATACCTTGTAGAGCCCAGCCCAACCAAAGACAAAGCACATGACCCAACCAAGGGCAGGAGTCAGCCACAGATCGGGTGAGGCCAATTGGTTTGTGATGAGTCCCCAAGCGCCCATCGAGACGTGTGCTCTCCAACCGTATTGAAGGTAGTCGTTGTGTATGATCCACAATATAGCCCTAATTGTGTTGTATGTCAATTCGGAAATTTCCCAGTATCTGTTCAGCAATGGGGGTATGGGTTTTGCGCCCCGCCACCTCGCCGCCACATGGTGCTTTGGTGATGCAGCCATCGACCGCCACATCCGCCAGCTCCAACCCAATCAGGCGATCATACTGCTGGAGCACCAGCGCATGCAGTTGTTGCATCAGCCCGGCCTCGGCCCAGGCATGGACCCGGCGCCGGATCGTCCGGTCCGAGCAGCCGGACGAGGCGATCCGTTCATAGCCGGAGCCATGCACCAGGGCATCCACGATGTGGGTGAACACCACCCGGTCCGGAATGCGCCGCCGGTGACAGCCGAGGGGGTGGGTAGGATCCACCGCGGGATGATCGGGCAACAGCGCGGCGAACTGTTCCCACACGGGCTCCATCAGCGATACTGGCATGGCAGGCACGGGTTCCTCCAAGGATTACAGCGACCTTAACCATCGCCATGATCCTCCGAACCGTGCCTGCCTGTCACCTATTGCCGGTCGCTCTAACTCGCTGAATCGCGCGACACAGCAAGCACCCACCGTCGAGAACCTCCAACAAGCGTTCGAATCGGCGCTGCGTGGCGCCAGGGAATCGGCGCAATCGGCTCGTGAAGAGGAACACTCATCGAGGCAGTCACGCTAGGGGCGCTGGCGAGCCTTGTGAATTTATACGAACTTCGGATAATTGGTGTGTCATCTCGCGCTCTGCACGAGGTGACCGGCACACGGTCGACCCGTACGGAAGCCCCTCGTGGGCTCCTTCATCGTATGATGGCGAAACTGTTCACCCGAAGTTCGTATTAGGTGATCCGCATCGCCCATCGTATTTCACCACATAAGTGCGGCGCGTTCGGATTAAGGGGAAATGCTGATGTTCACCAGAATCGACCTGCCGGACATACGCGCGGTGATCAACTCGTGGCTGCCGGCGGAAGACATCGAGCCCAGCGCCCTGGAGCAGATCGGCAACACCGCTCGCCATCCGGAGGTGGCGTCGACCGTGGCGGTGATGCCCGATTGCCATGTCGGCTACGGCGTCACCATCGGCACCGTGTTTCCCACGGTCAACGCGGTGCTGCCCAATGCCGTCGGGGTCGATATTGGTTGCGGCATCTGCGCCGTCAACACCGGTATCCACCTCGACCGGGAACAAATGGGCAAGTCATTCTGGCGCTCCTGGGCTGGTCAGGTCGGGCGGGACGTCCCCACCGGCTTTCGCTGGCACACGTCGCCGCGGGACCTCGGCGAGCTCGACCGGCCGCTCCGGGCCACCGAGCTCCAGCCGCTGATCCGGGAGCGGGCGGCCGGGCAGCTCGGCACGCTGGGCGGCGGCAACCACTTCCTGGAGGCGCAGGTCGACGAGGGCGACCGCATCTGGCTGATGGTGCATTCCGGCAGCCGCCATACCGGCCTGCGGATCGCCAACCATTACAACGAGCGCGCCATCCGGAGCAGCGAGCAGCGGGCGCTGGCGGCGGGGAAAGACCTCGCCTCCCTGCCGCTGGATGACCAGGCCGGGCAGGATTATATCCATGACATGACTTGGGCGACCGACTTCGCCCTGGCCAGCCGGGAGCAGATGCTCGACCGGATGCTGTCGGCGCTGCAGCGGCAGGTCGAGCGGATCGACATGACCCTGCTCGATGTCGATCCGGAGCCGATGATCAACATCCATCACAACTTTGCCCAGCTTGAAGTCCACGGAGGTGACGAGGTGATGGTGCATCGCAAGGGCGCTACCAGCGCCTACGACGGCCAGCTCGGCATAATCCCCGGCAGTATGGGCACCAGCAGCTACATCGTGCGCGGCATGGGCAATGAAGACAGCCTGAAATCGTGCTCGCACGGCGCCGGTCGCCGCATGGGGCGGAAAGCCGCCAAAAAGACGATCAGCGAAGCCGAGTTCGCCCGGTCGCTTGAAGGCACCTGGTCCAAACCCTCGATGGGCTACGTTGATGAGGCCCCAGCGGCTTACAAGGACGTCGAGACGGTGATCGGCCGGCAGGCGGACCTGGTCGAGATCGTCCACACCTTGAAGCCGATCATCACGGTCAAGGGTGACAGCAAGGCCAGGGATGATTAGGCGCCGGTGTCGGGTGCCGGGCACGTGCATCCTGACCGCTGGTGGCATTCATTCTGCGCGGCACATGGTAACGGAGATGCCGCACGAACTGCAGGAGGAATGTCATGGCAGGTAAAAATGACGAGACCCAGGCTCCCAATGAGCGTACCTTCCGGGAGCAGATGCGGGATGACACACCGGAGCGGATACGGCAGGATGCGGCAAGCAGCGTTTCGCCGGGTGACGAAGACAAGACGGTGATGAACACGCTGCCCGAGCTGACCGATGACGAGCTCAGCCGGCTTGCCATCGTGGAGACAGGAACCCAGCTTCCGCAGGGGTCGGTCTTCCTGGATCTTAACGACCTTGAGCGTGGTTCGTTCAAGGCGATTGGTGGTCAGGAAGCTGGCAAGAAACAACGCCTCATCGGCAAAAACGAGACGGACTACGTGCTTTGGAACAAGCTCGCCGGCCAGGCCGACACGCCCGAGATCGAGCGGCCGGAATAACCTGACCTGCACATCCAAATATCCGAGTCAGGCCCGGACCCGAAAGGGCCGGACCTGATCGTGCTCACGCGGGAATTGCCGGTGTGTTATTCCCCAACTTCGACGATGTTGTACATGCCGTGATAAGCGTGGGGCATGCCGTCACTGATGTCCGGGAAGAAACACAGGAGGACATAGGTGCCGGGTTCCAGGTCAACTGGAATCCACACACTGGTGCCGTTCGATTGTGTTCCCGAGTAGAAGGCATCCTCGAAGTCCTCGTCCGGGTTGATATCCACCGCCGCCGGTGTACCGGTCATGTCGGCTTCGAGCAGCGCCTCAAGGTCCGCCCCGGTCACCGGAACGCTCGAGCGCGAGGCGACGACGAAGTGCGGCTGCGCGCCGATGTTGTCGATCCTGATCACCTGGGGACCGGCGGTCAGCTCCCCTTCGCTCACTTCGATGATGTATTCGCCCAAGGTGAATGTTGCGCTGGACTCTGGCTCCGGCAGTTCGGCCGGCATCTCACCGGTGGCTTCGAAGATGACCGGCTCCCACGGCGCCTCCGGATTGTCGCCCCAGGCGATCCACTCACCCGGTGCCAGGTCGAGCACGATCTGGGCCGTTCCGCCGGGGGCGGCATACGTTCCACCGGCGAACGTGGACGCAAAGATGAATGGCGGAAGCACCTCTCCCCCCTCTTCTTCGGCGACTGGGGTGGCAGCATCGGCGATAGGCGTGGCGCCGGTTCCGGTGACATCCGGCGGACCCGCAAGCGCGGCCAGGAACTCCTCGGCGGAGACCTCCGCTGGCTGGATGAAGCCAACGCCGCCGCCTTCATACGCGGCGGTATCTTCAGTGGCCGTGACATTAACCAGATAGCGTCCGGCCTCGAGCTGCTCGGGAATACCTTCGTACGATGTCGCATTAACCGTGATGTTGAGCTCCGGGAGCCCAAGGTCGGCCAGCCCGCTGGCTGGTGTGGCCTCCTGGGCAGCACTGGCTGACCCCAGAACGGTCGCAAGCAGCAGAAACGCCGCGATAATGGAGAAGATACGCTGACGCATGACTGAATTCCTCCGGTGCATGACACCTGCATCGTGGCATGCCAATTCGCCCGAACGACGTCCAGCAGGCACGAGTGTATGTGTCACTCACCAACAACGAAATGAACCTGAATCGGTACATAACGAGCCACAGGACGATGTTCGCGAACGGCATCACTTGTTTAGGGTTAGCCAAGAGAAATCATAGCAAGCTCATTCACATAAAGCAATAGTTGAAACGGGTGATTTGGAAGGGAGAATCAACGGAACGCCGGCGAGGCAACGTTCGGTCAGTCGACGGGAAGTGACGGCGCCGGGATGCGGGGATCGGTGAAGATCGCCGGATCGAGGTCGATACCCTGTCGCATCCAGGTAACGCGGGTGGTGCTGAACGGCTCGCCGGCATGCAGGGCGGACCATTCCAGCACCATCGGTGGGTCGTCGTCAGTGATGGCGACCTCGACATGGAAGCTGCCGAGCCGCTCGGGATCGTCGGTGGCGTTGATCGGCCGCTCCGGGTGGTGGTCGAGACGACGCGTCTTGGTCGTGCGACCGAGATGCTCGGTGCGGCGCTCCGAGCCGACCTGAGCGACGTAGTCGAACATCATAAGCATTGGGTTGAGGATGGCGAGTGCCTGGATCGGGTAGTTCCATCCGAAGAAATCCTCGGACTGGCGGTGACTTGGCCGCGGATCGTGCGGTCGTCGCTGAATGCGCTGTTCAGGGTGAGCCTCCGGTGGCAGGTTCGATGGCATCCATGAAAGGCGTTCGGATGCCGTCACGATCTCGCTCATCCGCATGGGATCGTGGTACGGAAAGCTCCAGGTGTGTTCCATTCTCGCAAGGCCGTCAGGTGTGAGCCAGAGATGATAGGTGTCTTCCTTGATGCCCGGCGTGGGGTTGTCGGAGGGAAAGCCGGGCACCCCGATGCCGCCGACCGAGCCTGGCGCCATTGCGTGGCGGATCAGGTTCATGTTGGTGGTGTACGCCCACGCCCGGTCGAGGTGGTAGCGTTCCTCGACGATGGCGACGGTGGGTTCGATGAGGGTAATGTCGATCATGGTTCCATCCTGACGAGTGATCCGGCGAAAAGCAAGTGATGTCGAGCGGGCAGCTTCATGTAGGCACGGGTCCTGTGCCTGGGCTCCTTCAAATGGAGAAGGCTCCACAGGATGCAGACTGCGGGAAAGCCGTCGCGGTGGTGCTGTGCCTGGCAGACATCATAGGACGGTTCTGACGCACCCGCCCCCCGACGGGCTGATCTCTACCCACCTCGGGGAAATTACGTTGAACATCGGACTTCATGTCCGATGGAGAACTCGAAATGCGTCAATCTCGCCACCTCAACTGATGTGGGCAAAATCCAACCGTTGAAGGCGGGGCTACGCAGGATCGCGTTCGGTGCGATAATCGGGCAGGTTCATTCGCCGGGAGTCTTCCCGCCAGTTCCCAGGAGCATTGTGTGTCATCCCCGGAATCCTCGCCTGCCCCGTCGCTCGCTTCCCCACTAACCGGTATCCGCGTCGTCGACCTGACCCGCGTGATGACCGGACCCTACGCCACGATGATGCTTGGTGATCTCGGCGCCGATGTGATCAAAATCGAGCGTCCCGGCAAGGGTGACGATACCCGTGGCTGGGGGCCGCCCTTTGTCGAGGGTGAGGCGTCCTACTTCCTGTCCGTTAACCGCAACAAGCGCTCGATCGCCCTCGATCTCAAGTCGGAGCAGGGCAAGGAGGTGCTGCGACGGCTGATCGACGGAGCCGATGTGGTAATCGAGAATTTCTCGCCCGGCACAATGGATCGGCTCGGCTTCGGTCATGAAACGCTGCTGGAGAAACACCCGTCGCTGGTTTACGCGTCGATCTCCGGCTTCGGGCAGACCGGTCCCGGCAAGGATCGCACCGCCTACGATTTGATCGTGCAGGGCATGAGCGGCATGATGAGCATCACCGGGCATCCGGGCGGCCTGCCGACCAAACTGGGTGTGCCGATCGCCGATCTCGCCGCCGGCATGTTCGCCGCCTACGCGGTGGTGGCGGCATTGTTCGCCCGCGAGCGAGATCCGGAAAAGCGCGGGCAATACATCGACACCTCGATGATCGGCGGGCAGATCGCGCTGTTGACCTACCAGGCGGGCATCCTCTTCACCACCGGCAACACCCCGCGGATGCTGGGCAACGCTCATCCGATCGTGGCACCGTACGACACCTACGCGACGGCGGATGGCTATGTGAATATCGCGGTCGGCAATGACGGTATCTGGCAGCGGTTTTGCCGGGCGATGGACCTCGAAGCCTATTGCGACGATGCCCGCTTTGAGACCAACGCGGGACGCATCACCAATCTCATTGAGCTCAACCAGATCATGCACGCGGCGTTGTCGCGGCTCCCCACCGACGAGGTGGTGGCGCGGCTGGACAAGGCCGCCGTGCCGTGCGGGCCGATTCATGATGTGCGGGAGGTGATGGAAGACCCGCAGGTGCAACACCAGGAGCTGGTGCGGCAGGTGCCGCATTCGACACTCGGTGAAGTGACGGTGGCCGGATTTCCGTATCACTTCGGTGGCACCCCGCTGAAAAATCGATATGGACCGCCCCTGCTGGGCGAACATTCCCGCGAGATTCTGGGAGAGCTTGGCTATGACGAGACGACGATCGAGACATGGTGTGCATCGGGTGCCGTGGAGCAGGCGGAGATCACGAAGCCATGAACGGACGGATCCGTAGTCGGCCACCCTGGTGGATGGTCATGGGCCTGATCCTTTTGATGCTGGGCGTACGCTCTCAACCACAAGCGGCTGCAGAGCCCGCCGAAACCCGCATCCAGCACGCGACCACGATCGATACGAATGAGGCGAAGCGGTTGGCCGAGCGATACGCGCCAATAGTCATGGTGCGCGTGCAGGAGTCGATGTGTGACACCGACGGTGAGCCGTACCTGCCCGTTCCGGTCGACCTGGTGCTGGGGAATCCCGATGTGACCCTGCGCCAGAACGACGGCGGGGCGCGTTCCGACGACCCGGTGCTGGTGACGGCGCCAGTCGCCGGTGACCTGGCAACAGCTGGCGCGGATACCTATCTCGACTTCCCGGGCAATCCGCGTGATCCGAAATGTACCTACGAGCGCTGGTACAAGGCGGATATGGCGGGACACGATCCGGCGGTCTACGCGCGAGTGGCGGAGACGGACACGGATCAGGTCGTCATCCAGTACCACCTCTACTACGTGTTCAATGACTTCAACAACACGCACGAGAGTGACTGGGAGATGGTCCAGCTGCTGTTCGATGCGCCGACTGTGGCTCAGGCGCGCGAGCCGCTACAGATCGCCTACGCGCAGCACGGCGGCGGAGAAACGGCACTGTGGGATGACGACAAGTTGACCCGCGAAGGCGACCATGTGGTGGTCTATCCGGCCGCCGGCTCGCATGCCTCACAGTATGGAACCGAAACCTACCTCGGCTGGGGCGCTGGCGGGACAGGCTTTGGCTGTGACAACACCCAGGAACCGGTCAGGCGCGTCGATGTCACGCCGATCCTGCTAACCTCCTCACCGCGGGAGCCGGACAGCCCGCAGGCGTGGCTGGCGTGGGAAGGCCGCTGGGGCCAGCGACAGCCGTGGGAGTACAACGGGCCGCTCGGTCCGGCGACAACCGGAAAATGGGCCGACCCCGTTGGTTGGCAGGAGGGATTGCGCGACAGCAGCATCATTGTCCCCGGCGCGTCGGCATTCGGACCTGGACCAACCGAGGTTTTTTGCGATGCCACGGCGTTTGGCTCCATGTTGCTCACCCGTTGGGCGGTTGCGCCATGGACGGTCGCGTCGGTGGTGATGGTGCCCCTGGCGATCTTCGTCGGGCTGCTGGTGCTGTCGCGTCGCACAATCGTTGCGGCGTTCTATGTCTACCGGCGGCACCTGCCGGTGTTCGCCGCGTTCGGCCTGGTGCTGATTCCGATCGGCCTGCTGGCCAACGGCTTCCAGTACCTGATCGTGACCTATCCGCCCGGACGGGCGATCGCGGAGGTGATGCGTTTTTCCCCGGCGTCGGACTTCGCTGCGGCATTGTCTGTCGGTGGCGTACAGCAGCTGGTGAGCCTGCTGGTGATCGGGCCGGCTGTGCTGGAGGTGTTCCGATCCATCGAGCAAGGGGAGCCGACGACGTTCTTGGGGACGGTGCGGGGCGTTCAGCGGCGATTCATGCACATGGTGCGGGCACTGGCTCGTCCGCTGGCAATCATCCTGGTTTCGGCATTGAGCGTCATTGGCCTGCCATGGGCGATCGAGCGAGCGGTTCGCTGGGGGTTCGTGGCGCAGGCGGTGATACTCGATGGAAGTACTCCCAATGACGCTCCGGTTCGGAGTGCCGTGGTGGTACGCGACCACTGGTGGCGCACCGCCGGCACGCTCATCGTGCTGGCCATCCTTGGTGCGGCGCCTGGCCCGGTGCTCGGCATTATCCTGATGGTCACTGCATCCGCGAGTGTGGATTTCGTGAATGCTCTGAGCAGCCTGGTCTACGCTGTCGTATTGCCGTTTTCGATCCTGGGCAGCGCCGTGCTGTATCGCCGACGTCAGGCGCAGGTGACGCCGGCGCCGGATGGTACTGTACTGGCGGACGAAATGGTGGTTGCCTCGCAGTGACGTCGCGGCGCATCGCCGGATATTGTCGCCCGCCTGGGGAGATGCGATCACGCCTGGCGGGAGCAGGAACGGCATTGGAAGCATGGTGGCGCGGAAGTTTCGAAGGTAGGAGCAATCACATGTTGGAAACGGACGTTCACAACCCGAATCGACTCGATTTCGATAGCGAGGCGTTGGAAGATGCCTGGCTGGCGCTGGTGCAGGCCGCCGAGCGGCATGAGTTCGGCGGCGCGGTGGCGCTGATCGCCCGCCACGGCCAGATCGTGCTGCACCGCGCCACCGGTTGGGCGGTGCGCGAGCCGGAAGATGAGCGATCCCCGATGGGGGTCGACACGATCTTCGACCTGGCGTCGCTGACCAAGGTCACCGCGACGACGCCATCCATCCTCAAGCTGGTTGGCGAAGGGGCGTTCGCGCTCGACACACCGGTGCGTGACCTGTTGCCGGTGATGCGGGAGGCGGGATTGAAATCGCCGATGACGATCGGGCATCTGTTGACACATTCGGCCGGATTGGTCTCGTGGTTGCCGGTCTTCGTCACCGACAGCGGCCCGGAAGCCTACCTGCGCGGATTCGCCCGGCACGGTGTGATAGAGGTGCCGGGCGAGCGGGTGGTGTACAGCGATCCTTCCTTTATCACGCTCGGTGAGGTGGTGCGCGAGGTTTCAGGACGCTCGGTCGCCGGGTATGCGCGTGAGCATATCTTCGAGCCGCTGGGGATGGTTGACACGATGTTCACGCCACCCAAGGCGCTGACCCTGCGGATCGCGGCGACGGAGCTGGGCAACGACTTCGAGGCGGACAAGCTGCCCGGTCAGCAACCGGCGGTCGGACCGTGGCGGAATGAGCTGCTGCGGGGCGAAGTCCACGATGGCAACGCCTGCTACGGCTTCAATGGCGTGGCGGGGCACGCCGGACTGTTCGGGACGGCGATCGACCTGTTCCGCTATGGGCAGATGTGGCTGCATGGCGGTGCGCTGGATGACGTCAGCATCCTGCCGGGCGCGCTGGTGGAGGAAGCAACGCGGGAGCAGATCGAAGATCAGGGCGAGCGACGTGGGCTGGGGTGGCGGTTGCCGCCATGCCTGAAACCCGACAAAACAGATTCCGCCCGTGGGGTAGGGCTGCGTGGCTTCGGGCACACCGGCTTCACCGGGACATCGCTGTGGATGGATCCCGATGCCGGTATCGTCGTCGTGCTGCTGACCAACCGGGTGCATCCAACGGTCAAGCCTGACTACATGACCACGCGCGGCGACTTCATGGAGCAGGTGATGGGAGCGGCGCATTGAGCGATATCTGCCTGGGGATGATTTCCGGCACCTCGGTGGACGGTATCGACGCGGCGCTGGTCGCGATCGATGGTACTGGCCAGGAGGCGCGGATTGTCACGATCGGGTTCCAAACGGTGCCGTACCCCGATGCTGTGCGTGCCGAGCTGCTTGCGCTCTACGACGATCAGCGGGACGCTGTGGCACGGTTGTGCTCGCTCAACGTCGTGGTCGGGGAGTGCTTTGCCGATGTCGCGGTGAGCATCTGCCAGGAGCACGATATCGATCCCGCCGACCTGCATGTGATCGGCTCGCATGGACAGACGGTGTGGTTCCAGCCGGCGCACGACCCGGCGATCCCGATCACGGTGCCGTCGACGCTACAGATCGGCGAGCCGTCAGTGATCGCGGCGGCGACCGGCGCGCCGGTGGTGGCGGATTTTCGGGTGGCCGACATGGCGGTCGGGGGACTTGGGGCTCCGCTGGCGCCGTACCTGGACTGGGCGGTGCTGGGAGATGCGACGCGCAACCGGTGCGTGCAGAACATCGGCGGGATCGGTAACGTCACCTGGGTGCCGACCGGTGGTGACCGGGACGCCGTGGTCGCCTTCGATACCGGACCTGGCAACATCCTGATCGACGCGCTGGTCACGTTGCTTTCCGACGGCGAGCTGGCGTTCGATGAGGACGGGCGATTCGGTGCGGCGGGGACCGTCGACGAGGCGATGCTGCGGGACCTGATGGACGATCCGTATCTTCAGGAGCCCCCGCCCAAGGCAACGGGGCGGGAGCGCTATGGTGTCCCCATGGCGCGGGACTGGATCGAGCAGCGAGGCCTGGCGAGCAACGCGCTGGTCGGCGGGAATCCCGATGCCCGGCAGGCGGCCTGCGACCTGATCGCGACGGTGACGGCATGGACGGCGGAGTCGATAGCCGACGCCTACCACCGGTTCCTGCCCGCGGTGCCGGACGATGTGCTGGTGAATGGCGGCGGCAGCCGGAACCCGACGCTGATGCGGATGCTGGCGGAGCGGTTGGATGGCGTTCCGGTCGAGCCGACTGATGTGATGGGGATCGATGCCGATGCCAAGGAGGCGATCGCGTTTGCGCTGATGGGACATGATACGCTGGCCGGGTTCGCTACGAACATCCCTGGCGCGACCGGGGCCGAGCGAGCGGTGCCGCTTGGCAAGGTTGTGCGTATTCCGAAATCCGCCGGGTGATGTACGGTTTTCGTGCGATACTTGACCCAAGACAAACAACCGGGACCTATTGCAACGTCCGCCCACGACGATTATCGCCGTGGTGGGAGTTGATCCTGTATCGGCCCGCGTTTGGCGATACGGACTGCTCAACCCAGGTTGCGCCCTGCAATGCGGGGTGAAAATCTCGACAAATGGCAGACACAGGGTCTGTCGCGATGGATCTGGACGCGTGTCCAGGCGATGCGGCGCGGAAGTTTCAATGAATGGCAGACACGGGGTCTGCCGCTATGGGTTGGACACGTGTCCAGGCAATGCGTGAGAGGCAGGTAATAGATGACTGTTTCGCTGAATCGACGTTCATTGGTGAAATTTGCTGGTGGTTCCACGGCGGTGATGCTGACGGGCGCGGCGCCGAGAACGATCCTGGCGCAGGATGGCGCTGAATCGCAGACCGGCGAGCTTGTGATCGGCAAGGGCCAGGAAGCTGTGGGGTTCGATCCCGCCATGGTGACGGCGGCATCGAGCTTCGAGTTGATCTCGGTGGTGTATGAGCGGCTGGTGTACTTCGATGAGAACGGAGAAGCGCAACCGGAACTGGCGGAGTCATGGGAAAACCCCGACGACCTCACGTTCATCTTTACCTTGCGGCCGAATGTCACCTTCCATAATGGTAATTCGCTTACCGCCGAGGATGTGAAGTTCAGTGTCGACCGGATCAAGGACGAAGCGAACGCTTCACCCTGGGCGAGCCAGTTTGCCCCGGTGGATGCGGTTGAGGTGACCGCTGACCAGACGGTGACGTTCCGGCTCAATGCGCCATATGGGCCATTCCTGGCGACATTGTCCGCGGCGTATGCATCGATCCTGCCGGGTGGCGACCCGACCATCGATTTTCAGACGGAGATGATCGGTACCGGCCCGTTCCTGCTCGAGAGTTGGGAGCAGGACACCGAGACGGTGATGGCGGCGCACACCAGCTACTGGAACCCCGAGGAGCCGCTGCTGGAAACGCTGCGCTGGCTGATCCTGCCGGACGAATCGGCCCGGCTGGCGGCGATTCGCACGGGAGAGATTCACATCACCTCGATCGCCGATCCGCTCACGGTCGAGTCCGCCATGGACAGCGAAGGCGTGCGGGTGATCGTGCAGGACACGACCGATTACTACCTGCTGGGCTTCAACTGTGCCGAGCCGCCGTTCGACGATCCGAATGTGCGCCGGGCGTTGGCGCTCGCTATCGACCGGGAGGCAATCGTCGAGGCGGTCTTCTTCGGTCGCGGGCAGGTGACCGGACCGATCGTGCCGACGCTGGGCGACTGGGTGCAACCGGCGGAACAGCTTCCGACCTATCAGGTGGATCGGGAGAAGGCGAAGTCGATGCTGGAAGAAGCGGGGGCAAGCGGCCTGAGCTTCAAGATCCTGGTGGGCTCGCTGTATCAGGAGTTCACCAATATCGCGCTGGTGATCCAGGACCAGCTCAGCGAGATCGGCGTCACGGTCGAGCTGGAGACGGTTGAGTGGGGCACCTTCATCGACCGCTGGGTGGCGCGGGACTTCCAGAGCTTCGTGAGCTACAACTCGTCGGGGAACGATCCCGACCGGGCGTTGCATACGGCCTTCACCACTGATGGCTCGGTGAACGCGTTCCAGTTCAGCAACGAGGAAGTCGACCGGCTGCTGGAGAGCGGCCGCACGACGACTGATCGTGAATCACGCAAGACGATTTATCAGAATGCGGCGATCGTGCTGGCCGAACAGGCGCCGGCGGTGTTCATCTGCACGCGGGTTGGCTTCTTCGCGGTGCGGGCGAACGTGCATGGATTCCAGCCGACCGCGGTGCAGACCTGGGACACGCTCAGCATGACGACGATCGAGGAGGCGTAGGTGGAGGCTGGGGTGAAGCCCCGTTTCGAGCTTTGGGATTCGGACAGCGCAAATCTGCTGGGCTCATAGGAGTCCATTCCCGACGTGTTGGCCGACCTCGACAAGGCCTTCCCATCGGCAAAAGCAAAAACGCGCATTACGGACCTTGTTCTCACGCTCGAACTTGGCGGCGATGATGATGATGCGATGGTCCTGCTGAATGGCGCGGAACTCTATCGCCTGGTACGCCCTGTCCCCGCATCAGGAACCGTCGCCCGGTGAGATGCGTCACAGGTGCTCGCGCGGACAAGCAAACCTCGGGCACTGGCGGCCCGAGGCTACATCCGGTTCGGGCTGACGGCGCTGTAGACTCGGGTCCTGTGTCCGAGTAGCTCGGCCTAGTTTCTCCACGCTGCCCGTTCGGGTTTCGATCGACATGACACTTGGCAGGTTCTAGCGCTTCATGGTCAGTTTTCTTCTCCAGCGGCTGGTAACAGTGGTGGCGCCGACGCTGCTCGGGATATCGATCCTCGTGTTCGGCGCGATGCACCTCATCCCCGGGAATTTTGTTGATGTGATGCTCGGCCTCAGCGCCGATGTCTCCCCCGAGCAGCGGGAGCAGATCGCTGCCCGCTATGGGCTCGACGCGCCTGTGCCGGTGCAGTATCTCCGCTGGCTTGGCAATGTCTTCCAGGGCGATCTCGGTGACTCGCTGCGCACCGGAGAGCCGGTGGTTGGCATGATCGCCAGCCGGCTCCCCGCCACCCTCGAGCTGGCGTTGCTCGCGACGGTTGTGTCGCTGCTGATCGCGATCCCGGCTGGAATCCTGGCGGCGGTGTACCGGGGAGGGGTCGTCGATGTCGTGCTGCGCGTGATCGGCCTGATTGGCCTGTCGATCCCGAATTTCCTGATCGGCACCTTTCTGGTGTTGCTGGTGTCGACCCGGTGGACCGTGCTGCCGACGACCGGCTACGTGCCGATCACCGAGGATGTGGTCGGCAACCTGAAGTCGCTGACATTGCCGGCGATCTCGCTGGGGGCGTTGCTGGCGGCGTCGGTGATGCGGATGACGCGATCGGCGGTGCTGGAAGAGTTGGGCAAGGATTACCTGATGGTGGCTCGCGCCAAGGGGCTGTCGGCGCGGGTGGTGGTGATGCGGCACGCGGTGCGCAATGCCCTGGTGCCGGTGATCACCGTGGTCGGCATCCAGACCGGCTACCTGCTGGGCGGCACGGTGATCGTGGAGCAGATTTTCGCGATCCCGGGAATCGGTCGGCTGGCGCTCGACGCGGTGTCGCAACGGGACTACCCGGTGGTGCAGGGGACGACGCTGTTCATCGCCGTGGCGTTTGTGATGATGAATACGCTGGCGGATGTGGTCTACGGGCTGGTCGATCCACGGATTCGGGTGCGGTGATGGGTGGACAACGATCAGGCAGGATACGAGGACGCACCGTCCGGGCGCTGGCCCGGCATCACCTGACCGGCGTGATTTCAGGTGGCGTGCTGGTGCTGTTCGTGCTGGCGGCGTTGCTGGCACCGCTGTTGTCGCCGGGCGACCCGACCGACATGATGCCGGTGCAGCGATTGCAATCGCCAGCGGAAGCGGGCTGGCTGGGCACTGACGTGTTCGGGCGGGATGTGCTGAGTCGTATTTTGTACGGCGCGCGGATATCGCTCCTGGTTGGTGGGGCGTCGGTGGTGATCGCGTCGATTTTGGGGACACTGTTCGGGTTGGTTTCCGGCTATCTGCGGGGCTGGCAGGACTACATCGTCATGCGGGTGATGGATGTGCTGTTTTCGTTTCCGTCGATCCTGCTGGCGATCCTGATCGTGGCAATCAACGGCGCGGGGTTCGTCAGCATCAGCATCGCGATTGTGCTGATCCAGACGCCGATCTTCGCGCGGGTGGTGCGCGGTACGGTGCTGGTGACAGCACGAATGGATTACGTGCAGGCGGCGGAGGCGGCGGGCGCGTCGACCTCACGCATCCTGTTTCGCCACATCCTGCCGAACGTGATGGCGCCAACGCTGGTGCAGATTGCGCTCAGTATCTCCGGCGCGATCGTGATCGAAGCGGCATTGAGCTACCTCGGTCTGGGGGCGGTGCCACCGACACCGTCGCTGGGGTCGATGCTGAGCGAAAACCGGGTGGCGATGGAGCAGGCGCCGTGGGCGATCTTCTTTCCCGGTGTGGCGCTGGGGCTGCTGGTGCTGACGATCAACCTGTTCGGCGACACCGTGCGGGACTTGCTGGACCCTCGCGTGCGCTCGGCGACATCGGTGTGATCTGGAAATTGCACGATTCGTGCGAATATCGTAGGGGCCGACCCCGCAGGGTCGCCGGCCCGGTTCGCCGCTTGCGGCGGACAATGCGTGGTGCCAGGGATGTTTGTCCATAGACGGAATGTGTGGGATTCGTGAACGCTGTGCACGCTTCGCGCGCACCGGGCGGACAACCCTTCGAGATTCGCCCCTATGAGCTGGTTGGATCAATATCGTATGGATGACACACTCTGCTCATTCCTCGCTCACCACGTGCCGAAAGTCACCGAGGATGTCGTGTGGGGCAACCAGATGCGGCTGCGCCTTGAAGCATACCGCTGCCAGGAATTGCCGCCGCTGCGCTACCTGACGTCGGCACGCGTGATCGTTCTTCGTGACGCCGCCGTGCTGGTTCAAGAGGATCGCGATTCCCGGCACATCCTGCCTGGCGGCCGGCTGGAGGAGAACGAGCTGCCGGAGACCGCGCTGCGCCGGGAAATCGGTGAGGAAACGGGATGGTCGCTGGGCAGGGTGGAGGTCATCGGGTTCATGCACTTTGTTCACCTCGATCCGAAACCTCTGGGTTACCGATACCCGTACCCGAGCTTCCTGCAGCTCGTCTACGCCGCCGAAGCGATAACGTATTCGCCCGAGGTCATGATCGATGACGGTTATGAGGTTGGCTCAGAGCTGGTACCGGTTGCTGATGTCCGCAGGCTGAATCTCACGCCGAAGGAGCTCGTGTACCTGGATGCAGCACTGAAGGTGAACGGCACGACGTGTCACCACGGGTGAAGGCCGCATGGTTGATGGCATCTGTTTTGCCATGAATCTCCACAAGGCCTGAAATGTTCCGTCTCGTGGAGGTTTTGACCCGTGCTTTTCTATTGTGAATTCACCTGGTTCCCAGGCACTACGCGCGAAGAGGTCGCGCAACGCGTTGTCGAGCAGCATGACGCTGGCGCTAACAATCCTGACAGGATCCAGGGCTGGTATAACCTCGCTGGCGGCGGCGCCGGTTTCCTGATCGTCGACTACGACGACATCACCGAGCTGTCCGCCTTCCTCCAGCCGTACATGGATCTCATCGGTTTTGACGTGCGGGCCATCAACAAGCTCGACTACAACGATCGAATCGAGGCCTTGCGCAAGGTAGTCGGTCGGCAGGGCGACGACGCCCCTCCCGCGCGAATGGACTACGCCTAGGCTGAGAACGTACCCCTCGTGACGCTATGACAAGCGTCACCGGAAAGGAAAGCAGGCATGGCAGTACACCAGCATACCGAAGGTGAAGGCCGAGCGCCGGAACATACCCATCCGGCCATCACGCACACGCACGACCATTGGCATATCTCCCACCATGTCACCGATGGCGGGGAGGTCGAGCACCGCGTCTTCTGGCACACGCACGAGCACAATCACAGCGAAATCACCCATAGCCACGATTACAGCCAGGAGGATGAGGAGCGGGACCACGCCAGCGAGGCGCATATTCACGACCACGCCGCTCCGAGCGAATCCCCCGCCTAGGGTGATTAGGCAGAAGGTCGGTCGCTTCCTCATATGGAACCCAGTAGTCACTGGAGGAACCGGTGATCACGGATTCACGACCATTGCGCGCGCATTCGCGTGCGCCGGGCGGATTCCGTCAGGATATCCGCCCGTACGGACGCCATCGATCGTTTACCAATTGTTCATCCGAATTCAAGATTACAGAGCCGACTATGAACCAGTGCAAGGTTGCTCTACTGAGCGGCCTTGCTGTCTTCCAACAATGAGCGCAGCAGTGTGGGCCGGTCGGTGGTGACGATGTCGACACCCCATTCGACCATGTTGGCGAACTCCTCAGCGGTGTTGACCGTCCAGCAAGTCACATCGAGCCCAGCCTCGTGCGCGACATCGACGACCTCCCGCGT
>Ga0075527_10000059_pt1 | contig 22983 bp, 19 predicted proteins | sample NGEPer11B_FD_74784 | JGI IMG/M metagenome (GOLD analysis project Ga0075527, IMG submission 74784) | Arctic peat soil microbial communities from the Barrow Environmental Observatory site, Barrow, Alaska, USA - NGEE Permafrost305-11B | ecosystem: Environmental > Terrestrial > Soil > Wetlands >...
AACACCCATTACCATGGATCCTTTTGGCGTGACATGGCTCTTCCCAGATTGAGATGCTTCGACATCGCGCGTACGCGCTCGCTCAGCATGACACCGTTGTTGTGGAGTGCCTGTATGCCAGCATGCCTGTGACAGGGTACTCAGGGTGTCACGATCCGATCACCAGATGGCGCCATACCGAAAGCACCTACCGGACCATCTTTGGCGCTTCGGGCTGGTCGAACTGCGTGTGATACAGCTCCTCATAGCGGCCACCGGCGGAAAGCAGCTCGATGTGCGTGCCGCGCTCGACGATTCGCCCGTTCTCAATCACCAGGATCAGGTCCGCCGCTCGTACAGTCGAAAGCCGGTGCGCAATCACGATCGATGTCCGACCGGCCAGCGCCTCACTCAGCGCGGCCTGTACCGCCACCTCCGATGAAGAGTCCAGGTGAGCGGTGGCCTCGTCGAGGATCACCACGCGCGGATGCGCCAGCAGCAATCGCGCAATCGTCAGGCGCTGCCGCTCACCACCGGAAAAGCGATATCCGCGTTCCCCGACCACGGTGTCCAGGCCATCCGGCAGCGCCGCGACCAGGGTCTCGAGCCGCGCGCGCCGGAGCGCGTCCCAGAGGTCGCTATCCGACGCTTCCGGACGAGCAAGCAACAGGTTCGCCCGCAACGAGTCATGGAAAAGATGCCCGTCCTGGGTGACCATCCCGATTGTTTGCCGGATCGACGCGAACGAGAGATCCCTGACATCCATGCCAGCGAGCCGGATGGCGCCCGCGTCGACATCATAAAGTCGCGGGATCAGCTGGGCGATGGTCGACTTTCCGGCGCCAGAGGAACCCACCAGCGCCACCATCTGGCCTGGGTCAGCCCGGAACGAAATGTCGTGCAACACCTCAACGCCACCACGGGTATCCAGGTTCGCAACCTCCTCCAGCGACGCCAGCGAGACCTTGTCCGCCGCGGGATAGCTGAAGCGCACATGGTCGAACTCCACCGTGACAGGCCCATCCGGCACCGATTGGGCGTCCGGCTTTTCGGCGATCAGCGGTGGAAGGTCCATCACCTCGAAAACCCTTTCGAAGCTGACCAGCGCGCTCATCACATCGACGCGCGCGTTGGCCAGCGCGGTCAGGGGACCGTACAGGCGCGTCAGCAGCAGGGCCAGCGCGACGACAGAGCCCGCATCCAGCCGCCCCTGGATCGCGTAATACCCACCGAGCCCGTACACCAGAGCCAGCGCCAGCGCCGAAACCAGTGTCAGCGCCGTGATGAACACCCACTGCAGCATGGCGGTGCGGACGCCGATATCCCGCACGCGCCGGGCGCGGTCCGCAAACTGCCGAGACTCCTCGTCGGGTCGTCCGAACAGCTTCACCAGCGTCGCGCCGGGCGCGGAAAACCGCTCCGTCATCTGGGTGCTCATGGTGGCATTGTAGTTCGCAGACTCGCGTTGCAGATCCGCCAGGCGAGCGCCCATCCGGCGGGCGGGCAGCACGAAGATCGGCAGGAGGACGAGCGCGAGCGCGGTGATCTGCCAGGAAAGCGTGGTCATCACGATGAGGGTCAACACCAGCATCACAAGGTTGCTGACCACCCCGGAGAGCGTGTTGGTGAAGGCGCGTTGCGCCCCGAGTACATCGTTGTTGAGCCGGCTGACGAGCGCGCCGGTGCGGGTGCGAGTGAAGAAAGCGATCGGCATGCGCTGCACATGGTCGTAGACCGCGGTACGCAGGTCGAGGATTAATCCTTCGCCGATGCTGGCAGACAGCCAGCGCGACAGAATGCCGAGACCGGCCTCGGCGATGGCGATGGCGGCGATGATGATCGCCAGCCGAATGACAACGCTTTGATTGGCCTCGTCACTGATCGCGTTGACGATGTCACCAGCGAGAATCGGAGTCAGCACCGCCAGCGCCGCTGTTACGATGCTGAGCACGAGGAACCAGATCAGATTCCTCTTGTGCGGTTGCGCAAAGGCGGCAATGCGCCTGAACGTGACTTTCGAAAATGGCCGCTCTTCCTGCCCAGAGTGCATCGCGCTCCGGAGCGACGACCATGCGGTGTGTTCCATAAATATGTGGCTCCTTGCCGATTTGGGCGCACTGTGGATCCTTGCATTACGTCGATGGAGAGGTGAGGCGCGTGGTTGTTGTGCTCATGGCGCCGCGGCCACCCGAACATAGCCTACAGCACGCTCATCAATGCGCGATGTGGTTGTTTGCCATATCACGTCGATCGCCTGTCCAGGCTGTCATGGTGCTCACCCTTTCCGGCGGTGGCATGAGAGATATCCGGCCAGATGACCGGCCCAATGACACCACCCTACAACCTCAACCATGGTTGAAGTCAAGTAATCAGTGCTTTTCCGGGAAAACAGAGGTGGAATCTAGCGTTCCGTGATTGCGAGCTTCGCGGCGAAGCCCATGAACAGCGTCCCTAGCGCTCGCTGGAGCCAACGGCGTACGATCGGTGCGCCCAGGATGTGATGCCGGACGGCGGCGCGAGCGACGGCATACACGGCGAACAGGATCAGCGTCATCAGCATGAAGGCGCCGCCGAGTGCCAACAGGTCCGCGTCGATCAGCTTCGGTTGGTGATGCAGGAATTGTGGGAGAAAGGCAAAGAAGAATACGGTCAGCTTCGGGTTCAGCAGATTGACGAGGATTCCGCGTCCCACGACCGCGCCAAGGGGGGTGGTTACCCTGTCGGAGTCTTCCGGAATCAGGAAGTCTCCATTGCGGATCATCGACACGCCCATGAAGACAAGGTACGCCGCGCCGGCGTAGCGAACGACCTCGAAGATGCTCGCGCCGATCTGCATGACGCCCGAAAGACCCAGCATCGCCGCAACCAGGTGGGGGACAATGCCAATCGTGCATCCGAGCGCCGCGTACAACCCGCGCCGTCGCCCGCCACTGATGGAGCTGGTGACGGTGTAGATCACGCCAGCACCCGGAATGAGGACAACCACCAGCGATGTCAGCAGGAATTCGATGGACATGATGACCACTCCAACGCTACGGATTGTGACTCGGAACGATGCAGCCTACGGCTGTCGCTGACACTATACCCTGTGAACCCGCGATTCCGGATGCTGTGTGGGCGATGCGAAATCGGTATACTCGACTGAATGTCGTTGCAGTCGCGATCGCCATGCCGGCAAAGGCAGGTACGTGTTTCATGAAGCCATCTGAGGCTCTCGCCGCCCATCGTGACGCCATCCGGCAGGTCGTCGAATCCAATCGCGCCCGGAACCCTCGCGTCTTTGGTTCCGTGCTTCATGGCGATGATACCGACGAGAGCGACCTCGATATCCTGATCGACCCAACCGACCAGACGAGTCTCTTCGATCTCGGCGCCATTCTGCACGAGTTGAAGGTATTGCTTGGGGTACCGGTCCATCTCGCTACACCGAACGCACTTCCGGCCAAGTCTCGCGACCAGATATTGTCCGAGGCGCAGCCGATATGAACCGAAAAATAAACCGTGTGCCCGACTACCTCACCCACATCCTCCAGGCGATCGGCAGGATCGAGCGATACACCGCTGGCATGGATCAGCCGACCTTTCTCCGGGACGAGCTCACCCAGGATGCGGTGATTCGCAACTTTGAGATCATCGGCGAGGCAAGCCGAAACATCTTGCGGCGTGATCCTGGCTTCGCTGCCAACCATCCGCTCCTGCCGTTGATATCCGCTTATGAAATGCGAAACTTCCTCGCACACGGGTATGCCGACGTCGATCTGAGCATCGTTTGGACCGCAATTCAGCGTGATTTGCCAGTGCTCCGCCGTCAGGTGATCGAACTCCTCTCTTGAAAAACGCGAGCTTCATGTTTCTCGCCTGCCGCGATCACTCGATCTCGTCGAACAGGTTCTCACCTGCCGCCAGGCGGCGTGCCGTGCGGGCGGTCTGGAGCATGGCGCGGCTGGTTGGTGCGTGGGCGGCGAGATACCGCGCGACCGCAACCAGCACCCGGTTCGCTCGTTCCGGATTCTTGACGACCAGCTCCCGATGCAGCGCAACGCCAGCTTCGAGCATCTGGTACGAGTGGAACTCACCATCCTCACGCAGCAACAGGTGGCCGAGTGTGGCGATCAGCGCCGCCGGGTCATGACCCAGCGACAGGTAACGCCAAGTAAGCTGACCGGCGAGCTCGACCTGCTGTTCCCGGTCCATCTCATCACGGAGCTGGTCGAGCAGGTCGCCCGCATCAGTCGGAAGCGCATCCAGCGCCGTTGCACGTAGCTCCGGCAGCCGGGCCGCCGGCATGTTCAGGAAACGGTTGAGATAGAGACTCATCGCGCCGTGATAGACCCCCCGCAGCAGCTCCACGGACGGTGCCCGGCGCATCAACTGATGCGTCGCGTTGACGTAGGTGAACGTGTGCAGCACCGTGATCCAGTCGTTGAACTCGTTGCTGGTGTGGAAATGCGCCACCCGCAATGCTGCCGCATACACGAGCGCCTGGCTGACCGTGGCTGGTGGAGCGCCGGATTCGATCGCCTCGGTCAGCGATGTGACGATTGTCTCCGGGTCATCACCGAGCAGCGTTGCGATCAGGTGATCTGACGCCTGCCAGCCGGGATCGCTGCCGGCGTTATCGAATACCGCGTCCAGCCGGGTGAAAGCCGGGTCGAGCAGTGCGATCAGGTCGACCGGGTTGCGCCAGGAATTGAGCTCTTCCGAGCGTGTGCTGTTTGCGATGACCGGCGTGAGGCTCGGCAGGATTTCGGCGGCATGCCGCCAGCCGATCAGGTCGAGAAGCTCGCACGCCTTGTTGACGAAGTCGAGCGTGTGCCCGCCATCGAGGAAGGCGTGATCGGTGGTGGTGCTGGCGAGAATGTCAGCCAGCTCAGCCGGTGATGCCTCCTGGTGGATCGCCGTCAACAACACCCGTTCCGCGCCGTCACTATCCCGCACGTCGATGAATTGGCGGAACCAGCTCTTGAGCCGGGAAAGCGGGAGGTTCGTGCCCGGCAGCGAATCGAGGAAGTGCCGAGGCGGCTGCCCCGCGCTGTCGCGGGCGACATTGACCAGGCCATGGTAGAGGGCGAGCATCCGATCGTCCGCGTCCAGCGCGGGTAACACATTCCCCATCGCCGTCAGGATCGTCAGGCCCGAGCGCCAGCCAGCTTCCCGGTAACGCGCGCCGAATTTCCCGCCGATTTCAAGAATCTCGGCCGGCGCCACATCCACCTCGAGCAGGGCGAGCACATTCTTCGCCAGAACCAGGCCGATCGACTGCTCCAGTCCGTCGCGCAGGCGCTCGCGGGCGTGCTCCACGCGGTCGTTACGGAACGGGCGCGGATCGACATAGACGATGCCGTCCCGGATCACGATGTCGTATGTCTGCACATCGTCGGCGAACGGGTCGAACGTCCCGCCGCTAGCGAGATCGAAGCGGGCGTGATGCCAGTGACAGGTCAGGATGCCATCACAGACACTGCCCTTGTGCAGGGGAAACCCCATGTGCGGGCAACGATTGTCGACGGCATGGATCTCGTCGGAATCGCTGGGTGCGAACACGGCGATTCCGTGGCGACCGCCCGAAACGACGGACACCTCCTTGAGCTGATCCCGTGGACCGACCCGGACAAGTTCCTCGTGAATGGTCTTGGCGGTGGGTGAAGTCGTCGTTGCCATGGTGTTCTCCTCAGTGTCGAAGGGTGGGTCCTGTTGTCACCCGCTGGCGCAGATGCCGCGCGGGGTTGGATCGATGGATCCACCCTACAACCTCAACCGCGATTGAGGTCAAGGGCGATTCAGAGATGTTCATCACACGGCATGGGCGCACGGGTCAATCGAGCCAGATCGGGTTGCTCCATGCCATGTGACCGTTGGCGTCGACGATAGTCACCCGCACGTACGGCGATTTCTCGGGGTCAGGCAACGGCGCTTCAAAAGAGATCATTGACGAGTCGTAACCCTTCTGGAACCCGGCGCCCTTGCCGCTGATCACGATGTGCTCGGCTGGCGAGCATTCCAGGCGGATCGTCCCGTTGTCGATCTCGATATTGTGGATTTCCGGACCGGTCGAGCTGTAGAAGTGACCAGCCTTCAGCGCGGCGAGCAGTGCATCAGGCGCCAGCGATTCCGCCTTCACCTGCACCCAGCCTCCGAAAGCGTCGACAAACGTGCCGCGTGGGTTCTTGAAGTGCGCGTCATCCGCGGCATAAATGTTGACGTGGTGACCCTTGGCCAGCAGCATTTCGGCCTGATGCAGACCGTAACCACGCTTCACGCCCGTTTCGCACCCGTGATTGTATACCTCGACGGCGTTGATGAAATCCGCCACCGAAAGGGCATCCACCTCGGACACCGCGTTCCAGTAGGGATGCGCCAGCGCCACCCAGGCGCCAGTAGCCGCTCCGCGTCGCGCGACATCGGTCCCGCTTTCATCAGGACCCAGCTCCGGAAAATCGAGCGGCAAGCCCACCGCGACGAAGTGCCAGGTGTGACCGTTTTCCATCGCTGGTCCGTGGAGCTCCGCGCCGGGAATCGTGACGAAGTCGTCGCAGTCGAATGCGCGCGTATCGGACACCGTGATAAATCCGTCCTCCCCCTTCCGGAAGTGGCTATTTGGCAGGAAATGATCAGTCAGCGAGATGAAATCGTACCCGCGGGACTTGTAGTCGTTGACCACCTGTTCGGGGGTGCGCTTGCCGTCGGAGCGGTCGGAATGGGTGTGGAGGTTTCCGCGATAGAATTGGCCGGGTTTGTCAAAGGGAAGGCTGTGCACAGAAACTCCTCGATTCTTCGCTGATCGCTCGGGACACCGGTGTGCCCTCGCTGCCGGTATACCCGAAGTTGACGATCAGGGGAATGACCGGGAGTTCATTGATTGATGCAGAGGTGTTCGCGACTCCGGTTGGGGTATCTCAGGTGGCGTATGTCGCAAGGCATCTGCGCCTTCCACCGGAGGAAAGGGATGACCACTTACGGGTCGAGGCCATACCGTTCCGCGCCCTGCCAATGTCGTCGGTCGGCAACGTCAGCTGCATGCTGCAAACACCACGCGCGGGATATCGCCAGGCGCGAGCCGGAATCTCCTGCACCGCCCGCTTGTTGCCATCGGGATCATTGAACTGAAGACAGCTGTCCCAAAACAAACTCCACGCTACCGCTCGCCCTGGCGTATTTCCAGTAGGACACTCGCATTCAATGGAAACGTGACGCTGCGCCAGAAATTCACTCCCTCAGCGGCGCCTTGACAAATCCCTCTTGCTCGAAGTGCCGGTCGAAGGCGAACGCCGTCCCGATTCTGCGCTCCCGCATGACGACGAAGGAGATGCAGTCAGTGAGCGAGTAACGCTTGTCTGGTCGCTCATGCAGGAGGGCAAGTCCACGCTTGAGCAAATCCTCCCCAACGTGAACCATTTCTACCGAGGGGCTGGAAAGCAGCATCCTGCCCAGTTCGACCGCCTTGCCATGTTGGCCGCGAATGTTGAAAAACGTTACGACTTCGTCCACCACGTACGACGTGGTCGTAAATCGGAACGTTGGTGTCAAGCTCTCGTGGTGCTTGCGAGCGACCGCGTGGTTCGCGTCATCAATGTTCTCTAGCGCGATCAGGTAACCCGTGTCGACGAAAACCCCAGGCCTCGACGAACCTGGGTCATTCATCTTCGTAGAGATAGCGATCGTGGTCGGTTGAGCCTTCTCGCGCGGCAGTGCGCACTGGTTGCTTGCCGAGTTTCAGGATCGGATCCTGTTCTTGAGGAGGGCCAAATGTCACGGGCGCCCCGTGATGGCCGACAGCCGCAACGATCAATCGACCCGGCTCTTCACTGATTTCTACTTCTGCACTTGGCCCCAACGCTCGCTCGGCCATTTCCCTGGGTATCAGAAGACCATCTTTCGTCACCATTGCCTTGATCGTCACGTCTTGCTTCCTTTCGCATGCCGAGAACTCGAAGAATTGTCCCACAACCCGATGATGGTCGGAACTGGGACAGAAATCGCCGAAGTTCGTAGAGCAGGAACCTTGCCTCACGGGATGATCGCATGACCGGGCGTGCTGGCAGGTCTGCGTCAGCTTTCGCCGCGGGGAGGAATTCCCTGCACCGCCCACTTGTTGCCATCTGGATCGCTGAAAAAGACGAACTCGCCCCAGGGGTACTGCTGAACGCCGCTGACCTCAACGCCCCGCCCGGACAGCTCGTCATGCGCCGCCTCGATGTCGGTGACGACCAGTTGCACACCCTGGACAGAGCCCGGCTCCGCCTCCGTGATTCCCTTGCCCAGGGTGATCGAACACGCGGAGCCGGGTGGCGTGAGCTGCACGAAGCGAATCTCGTCGCTGACCGTATGGTCATGATCGAGCGTAAACCCGGCCTTCTCCGTGTAAAAGCTGATAGCGCGGTCGACATCGGTTACCGGAATCGCCACAAGTTCGAGCTTGAAATCCAAGGTGGTGTCCTTTCGTGATGGCAGTCGCCATCAGTCGTTATCGCTGGCAGCCCTTTTTCGGACCGCTGGATCAAGCTTATCCATGAAACAGGACAATTTGTGTCCCTGTAAAGCGCTGCCGCGTTCCGGGACGACGGGCGGCGCCAATCGCGACGCGCGATCATTGAGGCGCCGAAATCCCGGCACGAACAGGGCGGCATCGCGGTGTTACCTATGTCCGTGAACACCTGTCAATCTTGTCTCCGGTCTATACAACAACAAGGTCCGGCGCTACAGCATGCCCGCCCGACGAAATGGCGTGTTTTCGTCGAGTGGTTTTCGCATGTGTCCCATTGCGGCGGTTTGTGACCGGTCACGCGCCGGGGGCTCTTCAGCAGTGAAGAGCCCCCGATCCCGCCAGGTCTTGTTGCGCGCCGCCACTTAACCAGCAGTTAGCGTGCCCTGCATCCCTGATTCCCGGTGACCCGGCACCGAGCAGAAGAAGACGTACTCGCCCGCGGGCAGGTTCACAACCAGCTCGACCGAGTCGCCGCCGTCCAGCATCTCGGTGGCGTAGTCCGTGCCTTCAATCACGAAGTCGTGCTGCAACGCGCCCTCATTCGTCACCGTGATCGTGACTTCAGAGTCCGCCGCGATGGAGAGCTCCGTTGGGTTGAAGCCGAGGTCGACCGCGCTGACCGTCACGCCACTGGCTCCGGCGCCCGCCGCCTCCGGCGTCGCGTCGTCCGATTCCGGAGTCGCGGACGGACCGGTTTGCACCTCGCCACCGACCTTGAGCGCGATCAGCGCCGCCTCTGTCTCTGGCGCCGGATCCCACGTGTCCTCACTCGGGATGAGTGGACCACCGGACGGAACATAGAGGAAATCGCCCGACGCCGCCAACGGCGCGTTCAGTCCGGATGCGGTCTGGTAGGTAAAGACCTCGGAGCCATCGTCGACCTGGTAGCCACGCACGATCCCGTCGAGCCCACCCGTGAAAACAATGTCGTTGGTCACCGTCGCGCCGGCCAGCGTCCCTGTCGGCTGCGCGACATCCCAGACAATCTCGCCTGTCGCGACATCAAGCGCCACCAGCTGGCCGGTCGCGGTTGGGAAATCGATGCTCTCAGGATCAAGCCCGCTGGAGTTGTAGAACGACGACATGTTGAAGACTGGCGCGAATATCAGGCCGTTGGCGTAGGCAAGTGGCGTTTCCACACCGCCGAAGGTTCCCGGCAGCACTTCGATGTACTCGTCTTCCGGCAACTCTTGCAGATCGTCGCTCTTGTGCTGACCGACCGCCGTTCGCCAGAGCTCCTCGCCGGTTTCCTGATTCGCGGCGATCACGTAGCCGTGCTTGCCGGAGCCAATCACGATCGGCGTTTCTGTTCCGTCAATGGTCGCGGTGGTCAGCACCGGGCTCAACTGATTGTCCAGGTCGAACAGGTCGTGCGGCTTGACATTGATGTACCAGTCAACCGCGACCCGGTCGGGGTCGATCCGCATCAGCGAATTGGCGAAGTCGTTGTCGCCGGGTCGGCTGCTCGCATTCGGGTACGCTGGAATGCCGGGATACGGAGACGCATTGCCGATGCCGGCATAGATATTGCCTTCATCGTCGAAGGACGGCGGGTGCCACAGGCCACCACCGGAGTTGACACGGGCATTGCCTCCATCCGCGCCCCACAGGTTGTCGACGGTTGTGTCGAAGTACCACAGCACCTTGCCGTCGATCAGGTCGAGGGCAACGATGAAGCCCCGTTGATTGCCCTGGTAAAACTGCTCCGGAGTACCGGGGATGGTGCTCACATAGACGGTGCTGTCGTAAATGATCGGCGCCATGGTGATGCCTTCGTGACGGAACCCGCGAATGTTGGTTCGCCACTGCTCCTCACCGGTTTCCGCATCGACCGCAATCACATCGCCAGGGCCGCCCAGCGTGTACACGGCTCTGCCGTAGCCAAGCCCCACGCCATTCGGCCCGCCGGATGGAACTGGCTCATCATGAATGTTGGTCCAGATTTCCTCGCCCGTTTCCTTGTTGCGGGCGTACACATTGCTTTGCGCATCCTGCTGATAGAGGACGTCGCCAGCGATGGCCGGGGAGGATACGAGCGCGCCGAAGGTCGCGCTGATCGGAATCGGGAACGACCATCCCAGGCCAAGCTGATCGACGGTGTCGGCGCTGATTGTGCTGCCGTGCGCCTCGCGGGTGGATTTCAGGTCGCCATTGCCCGAGGGCCAGTTCGTTTCCTCATCGGTGTATTCGGGTGGCACCGCTGGGCCGAGCTCGGTGCGGACCGGGAAGCGATCGGAGCCAATCGCGTTCGCCGCGGGCGTGGCGGCGCTTTCGCTCTGGGGCGCCGGGGTCGCCGCGGGGGTGGAATCCTGCGCGAAGACGTGATTCCCGCCCGCAACCAGTCCCGCCGCTCCGACGATGGCGCCCGCTCCGGCGCCGATCAGCTTCCGACGATCGATCTGCCCCGAACGTGGCTCGATCGGGTCACCAACAGGTGCGGACTTCTCCTGAGACATTTCGGAACTCCTTGTAGTGAAGGGAGAGATCGCCCGTTCGGAGATGTTTGAACGGACGCCGTTTCTATGTCAATGTATACCACTGGTCTATTGGTGCATCCAGCGCGTTTCCGGCGTTGATGCCAGGCTTTGGGATCGCCGTTGCGTTCTGTCGATTCAAAAGCGAAGGCGCATCGTCCGGAAATGGGTGGGGAATCCTGAAAGGGAGGACCTGAACGCGCCGCGGATCGCGATAACCAGAGCAGGTCCGCGCGTTTAGAGCGGTTTACACATCAGCCGAACCGTAGGAGCGACTTCGCGCGGCGATAGTCGCCCAGTGGTCGCGCAGCGGCCAGAATGGTCATCCCAACGCATCCGAGAAAAGCAATAATGCCTTCCCGTTTCTTTCGCGCTTCCCAATGTCGCGGCGGATCTTGACCTGGCTCACCTCAACCGGGTACAACCTCAACATTGGTTGATATCAAGGAGAAAGGCCGCCATGACCAAACCCGCCTGGAGCCACGCGGAACTCACACCGAAGGAGCTCGCCGACCGCGGCGGCGTCGCCATTTCCGCCCTGCATTTCTACGAGCGCAAGGGCCTGATTCACAGCCGGCGCACCTCGGGCAACCAGCGTCGCTATCCTCGGGAGATGTTGCGCCGGGTTGCCTTCATCCGCATCTCGCAACGGGTCGGCATACCCCTCGCTCGCATCCACGCGGCGCTGGAAACCCTGCCCTCAGGCCGAGCGCCAAACCGCGAGGACTGGGCGAAGCTCTCCGCCCTGTGGCGCGCGGACCTCGATGCTCGCATCGACCAGCTCGTCAGGCTGCGTGACGACCTGTCCGATTGCATCGGGTGCGGATGCCTGTCCCTCGACCGTTGCGCCTTGTCCAATCCCCGCGACATGCTGGGTCAACAGGGTCCCGGCGCGCGGCGGCTGGCGGTCGATCTGGACTGATCTACTGGCTTCCCGGGAAGCAATATGGCTCGTCTTGCTTTGTGCCAGTTGCCCGCGCCTGGGCTTGATGGCGGGACATCGTCAGACGTCATGTCCGGTGCTCAACGCGGAATGCGGGATGCACGTAGAGAACGATCATGGATCGCAAGGCTCCGTGGTCGTTCAGTGGTCGCCGCGAAGAACCCGCGGGCTCCCTGGCAACACCCGTCAGTGCGAGTGCGTGTGCTGGGCGGGCTCGACGTGAACGTCCTCATCACCTTCCGTCTTCTTGATCGAGAAGACGGCGGCAACGCCAATCGTGGCAATGATCACCAGCAGCGAAAGCCAGGTCGGTATTTCCGGAATCACCGTAATGTGCTCCCCACCGTTGATGAAGGGCAGCTCGTTTTCGTGCATCGCGTGAATGATCAGCTTGAAGCCGATCCAGACAAGAATGAACGCGAGCCCGTACGAGAGGTACACCAGCCGCTCCAGCAACCCGCCCAGCAGGAAGTACAGCTGTCGTAGTCCCATCAGCGCCCAGGCGTTCGCCGTAAACACAATGTACGGTTCCTGCGTCAATCCGAAGATCGCCGGAATCGAGTCGAACGCGAACAGCAGGTCGGTTGAGCCGATCGCAATCATCACGATCGCCATTGGCGTGATCATCCGCTTGCCATTTCGCACCACCGAGATCTTGTCGTCAACATAGTCCTCTGTCACCGGGAAAATGCGGCGGACAGCGCGAATGAAGGCGTTCTCGTTGTATTCGTCGTCCTCGTCAGTATCGGGTCGCGAAAGCTGCCAGCCGGTGTACAGCAGAAAGACACCGAACACATAGAAAATCCAGCTGAAATTCTCGATGATCGCCGCGCCCAGCGCAATGAAGATGCCCCGCATGAGAATGGCGAAGCTGATACCGATCAGCAGGACCTTTTGCTGGTGTTGGCGAGGGACCGCGAAGGTCGACATGATCAGCAGGAAGACAAAGAGATTGTCCACCGAGAGACTGTATTCTGTGAGAAACCCCGCGAAGTATTCGATGCCGTGGTCACTGCCCCACACGCTCCACAACCCGCCACCAAACACAACGGCGAGACTAATGTAGATCGACGCCCAGGTTCCGGCTTCCTTCATTGTGGGCTCGTGCGGGTTCCTGACGTGCGAGATAAAGTCAAAGGCGAGCAGGCCCACCACGCCAAGGATCGTGGCGACCCAAACCCAAAGATCAACGTGCATTCGAAAGATTCCTCCAGGTAGTGGAATGAAAATCCATGCCACCCGGGTCTCTTCCAGCGCGCCGTCCGAACTTCAGGACGTGGCTCGTGGTGCCGAGTCCGGTTAAGGACCGTGATGACGACACCGCTTCGTCGGAATACTCCCCCGCATACGGCAACCTCAAGTTTACGATGATTGTGAAAAACCGTGCAAACGTCCGGGTGCGCGTCACGTTTCGGTAACTGCGGCCTTGTAGGGGCTGACCCCCGGCGACCGTCGCCGCATGGCGACGAGGCGACGGGGTTGTCCGCCCAGCGTGCGCGAAGCGCGCGCAATTGTCACATCCCGCCGGGTCGTCATGCCGCCTGCGGCAGCCGGGCGGACAACTCCTTCGGAGGTCCGCCCCTACCGCCCTTGGCGCGTCGCGCATACAAAAATGTGACGTACACCCCAAACTTCCGGGCTGATCCGTGACGACTGGTGACGCGCCAACGGACGAATGCCGATTGCGACACGGCGGGTGACCCGGATCGCACCGCTCGCGGCGCACGATGCTTGCCACCCTGCCCGATTGCCGGTAAAACATCTGTATGGACCGTCGTGACGGCAGGCGCCGTCCATATCCAGGAGCAGATTCATCATGGCGGCGAAGCCACGTGTTGCAGTGACCCGGGTGATTCCAGACGCTGGTCTCGACCTCGTGCGCGAAGCGACCGACATGCGGTTGTGGGAAGACCCCTTGCCGCCATCGGCCGATGAGCTCGATACCTTGCTCACCGATGCCAGCGGAGCGCTTACCCTCCTGACCGATCTGATTGACGGTCCCCTGCTCGACCGGCACCCGAGCCTGAAGGTCGTCAGCAATTTTGCGGTCGGCTTCGACAATGTCGATATCGATGCGGCCACCGAGCGCGGCGTCGCGGTGTGCAACACCCCCGGCGTGCTCACCGAAACCACCGCCGAGATGGCTTTCACGCTCATGATGGCCTCGGCGCGACGGGTCTCCGAAGCGATCGACTATGTTCGCGCCGGCAAGTGGAAGACCTGGGGCCCAACGCTGCTGCTCGGCCAGGATGTCGTCGGGGCGACGCTCGGCATTGTCGGGTTCGGTCGCATCGGCCGGGAGCTTGCCCGCATGGCGCGGGGATTCAACATGACGATCATGGTCTACGATCCCTATGAAGACCCCAAAGCCGCCGAGGAGTTCGGTGTGACCTATGTCTCACTGGACGATCTGCTGCGGGAGTCGGATTTCGTCTCGTTGCACGCGGTCCTCACCGATGACACCCACCATATGATCAGCACCGGGCAGTTCCGCGCCATGAAACCAACCGCGGTGCTGGTCAACGCGGCGCGGGGTCCGGTGATCGATACAGACGCGCTGGTCGAGGCGCTTCGCGAAGGTGAGATTTTCGCCGCCGGGCTCGATGTCACCGATCCGGAACCGTTACCGGCCGATCATCCGCTGGTGGCCCTGCCGAACTGCACCGTGGTGCCGCATATCGCGTCGGCGACCGTCACCTCGCGGGACAATATGGCGATCCTGGCGGCGAACAACCTGCTGGCCGTGCTCAATGACGAAACCCCGGAAGCGATCGTCAACCCCGACGTGCTCAAACGCTAATACGGAATCCGAGACAACAGGTGTCCGCCCATTGCCACCGGCGCCATTCAGGTGGTCGTCAACCGAGCATCGCACAAGGAGTCACACCACAATGCCTGAAGCCCGGCTCGAAGCGCTCCGTGACCCGGTTCGCGGCTGGCTGTCCGGTCATCGCGGCGACATCGAACAATTGCTCATGTCGTTCGTCGGGGCGCCATGCCTCACCGGCGACGAAGGTGCTGTGCAGAACGTGGTCGAGCGCGCAATGCGGGAACGTCAGTGGGCCGTGGATCGCTGGGAAGCCACCCGTGAGGAGACCGAGCCGTATCTGGTGCATGTCGGCGAGCAACCTGGTTATTCCGGGCGGCCGAACCTCGTCGCCAGGATTCCGGGCGCCGGCAACGGTCGATCGCTGATGTTGCAGGGACACGTCGATACCGTCGAGGTCGGCGATCCTGCCCTCTGGTCACACGCGCCGTATGGCGAGCTCGAAGGCGATCGTCTCTATGGTCGTGGCGCCTGCGACATGAAGGGCGGCATCGTCTCGATGATGGTGGCGCGGCAGGCGCTGGCGGAAATCGGCGTGCGAGTTCACGGCGATGTGCTGCTCGCCACCTCGGTGGGCGAAGAAGACGGCGGCCTCGGCGCGTTGTCGACGATCCTGCGCGGCTATCGCGCCGATGGCGTCATCATCGCGGAGCCATCCGAACGCGCGCTGGTGATCGCCCAGGGCGGATCGCTGGTGTTCCGCATCACCGTTCCCGGCAAGGCGGCTCATGGCGCGGCGCGAAATGAAGGCGAATCGGCGCTCGAGCACTTCATCCCGCTCTTTAATGAACTGCTGGAATGGGAGCGGGAACGCAACGCGACCCTCTCCCACTCACTGTATGACCATCTGGAGAACAAGTTCCCGATCAGCGTCGGCCTGGTTCGCGCCGGAAACTGGGCGTCGACCGTGCCCGAATCGCTGATTGCCGAGGGTCGACTGGGGTTCCTCCCCGGCGAGACAATCCAGGACATGCAGGCCGCGACCGCCGAGCGGCTCGACCGGGTAACCAATGCTGATCCCTGGCTGCGCCAGCACCCGCCCACCCTGGAATGGGTCGGCGGGCAGTTCGCCTCAGCTGAGGTCCCGCAAGATCATCCGCTGGTGGCGACGGTGGCCGGAGCACACGCGGCCAGTACCGGAGAAGATGTCTCGATCAAGGGGGTCGCCTATGGCGCCGACATGCGACTCTTCCTGGAGATCGGCGACATGCCAACCGTGATCTACGGTGGCGGCGACGTCAGGCTGGCCCATGTCGCCGACGAATACATCGATATACCGGAAGTCCTCAAGGCCGCGGAAACCCTGGCGCTCGCCATTGCCTCATGGTGTGGATACGACTCGCGAATCCCGTAGGGATCGACCTTGTGAATGGATGACCGAGCGCTCGCCATCGACCTGGATTCACCGCGCCACGACCCCGACCCTGATCGTGCACGGCGAGACCGATCACCGCTGCCCGATCGGTCAGGGCGAGGAGATGTTCGTGGCGCTGCTGAAAGCCGTCTGCGAGGCCGAGTTCGTTCGCTATCCGGGCGGCTTCCACCTGATGCCGCGGAGCGCGCCACTGCCATTGCGGATCGACTACTACCAGCGGGTCATCAGCTGGCTCGACGATCATCTGCTCCAGGAGCCAGCGTCGTAACCCGCGGGCGTGAGCCGTCGATGGTGACAAGCGCAAGGGCCGACATCGCGAGGGGCAGGAGCGCCAGCAGGGTGTACGCGCCGCCGATGGTGAGGCTCGCGGCCATTGCTCCCATCATCAGCGGTCCGATCGTCTGTCCGGTGCGCAAGCACCATCCCGTTGAGGGAAAGAAGCGCTCCACGGCTTTCTGACGACACCGAGCCAGCAAGCAGCGAGAAAACGTTGGGCAGGTTCAGGCCCTGGGGCCACCCCAAAGATGAGGGAGGGAACCAGCAGCAGGTACAGGGAGGGGACGAGGGGTATGAGGACCAGGGCGACAGCGTAGAGCCCGAATGCGAACGCGATGAGGTATTTCTCCGCGACCCGGCGCGTGATGCGACCGAGCTGCCAGGCGGTCACGGCGGTCGCCACTGATGTGCTCGAAAGGATGAGCCCCACGACGAGCGGAGAAGCGCCGAAGGAATTTTCGATCAGGAGAGGAAGATAGGTGACCCTGGCCCCGTAAAGGATGAGGAACGTAGTGAACGTGGCCGCCAGGAGACCCACCACCTGCTTTCCCCGTATGGTCTCGCGCAGGTTCGCGGCATACTCCTTCAGGCCACGCTCGTTGCTCGGCTCGGGATTGTTGAGCGATGACATCACCAGCAGCCCAATGGGGATGGCGGCAGCCGGGAGGAGGAACGGGTAGCGCCATCCGAAGATCGCGAGCAAGCCGCCAATGGCCGGATAGCTGCCGGTGCCCAGGCTGAGGACGCTCGCGTTGTACCCCATCGCTTCGGTGCGTTCACGATCGGCGTACAGGTCTCCAATCGTGGTCACCGTGATTGTGCCGAGCGCCGCTGCCCCCATTCCCTGCAAGAGCCGCAGCGCCAGCATGGATTCGAACGTGGGGGCGAAGGCCACTGCCGTCCCCGCCACGCCAAACAGAAAGAGCGACGGCGCCAACACCTTTTTGCGCCCGATCCTGTCAGACATGATTCCGAGCACAGGGGTAAGCACGATGCCGGGAAGCGTGTACGCGGTAACGAGAAGCCCTACCTGGTTGTGCGAGACGCCGAGCGCTTGTGAGACCTCCGGCAGGATCGGCGCGATGCTCGCGACGCCAAGCACCGCCATGAGCGTGACACCGAAGAGGATCTGAAGGTTGCGGTCGCGGTAGAGTGGACGGCTTTGTAGCCGTTCTTTCCGCTCGGTGTCATCCATGGACGTTCCGGACCCCTGTTTGTAACCAGGCGCTCCTGTCAGGCGAGCGTGTTTTCCAGCATCCGTCCCAATGCTCCGTGGTGCGTGGACTATCGAGGGACGCACCGGCGCGGGCCCGCATTGCACAAATCCTTGACGTCGGGTGACGAGATCAGTCCCTCCATCCTACCCTCCGTCTCCAAAAACCGCACCAACCTGTCGTCGGTTCCCGCCGCACTCCGACCTGTCAGCCAGGGCTCCCTGGAACCAGCTCCTCAATCACGTCCATGTCCAGGATGCGGTCTGCACCGGACGGCTGCATTGCGACAGATGGGTCTCGTGGCCTCGACTCGACTGTTTTGCACATCGCCGCGGGCCGCGCCTCGTCGCACCAGGATTGCCGAACTGGCGACAGACAAACGCCCCGGACCAATCTGGGGTCCGGGGCGATCAGGAGTTCGTTTGGCGCCAGCGACGCGCCGCTAATCAGCCGCCGGAATCTCCCGCGCCTGCTCCATCGCATCCACCATCACCTCGGGCGGCTGCCCGCCGGAGACGCCGAGCTTGCTGTCAATGATGAAGAACGGCACGCCGGTGATCCCGGCCTGCTGGACCTGCTGGACCACGCTCAGCATCTCGGCGCGAAGCTCTGGTGAAGCCCACGCCTCCTCGATACTGTCGAGGATTTCCTTCGGCACCCCCGCCGACTCGCCTATCGCGCGCAGGACGGTGGTGTCGCCGATGTTCTTGCCCTCCTCAAAATACGCCTTTTGCAGCGCATCGAGCAGCGCGGATTGGTATTGCGCCGGGCTCAGCGTCACCATCTGGTGTGCATAGATCGTGTCCGCCGCCGTTTCGATCTTGTTCCAGTTGAAGTCCAGCCCGGCGTTCTTGCCAGCCTCGCTGGCGCGAGTGAACATCTCGTCGATCTGTTCCTGCGTCATGTCCTTGCGTTCGCGCAGGCGTTCCTGGAACGGCTCCTTCGTGTCGCGTTCCATCGGATCGAGCAGGAACGGCACCCATTCCACCTCGACCGTGTCGTCATGCTTGTGTTCCCAGTTGGTGATCGCGGCATCGAGATTGTGTTTCCCGATCCTGCACCATGGGCATGTAATGTCCTGAACCATTTGAATTCGCATGTTGAACCTTCCGGTGTCATCGGCGTCATCTGAGCGATTGACACATTGAGCGAGTTCTTCCATTAAAGTGTAGGGCTGCTGTCAAACAGGCTAACGGGGCGGCGCGCCTCACATGTCGGTCGACCCATGCATGGTGGACACGGACAGGCACAAGGCGCTGTCCCTACGGCGCGGATCCGCCCGGCCGCCGCGGGCGGCAATGCCCCATGGCGACGCAGTCCGTGGCATGATGCACGACTTGTCGCCGCAAACCGCTTCGACGGCTGGTGCGAGTTGGTATACTCACCATGCCTGTACCTGAAACGGGTGCAGCAGCCCCTCCGTGCCACATGCGGCATCCGCCCGGCGCGAGGAGCCTGCACGCTGCCTAACCCGGAGAACCGCGCATGTTCCGCTGTAAAGTCTGTGGATGGATTCATGAAGGTGTCGCGCCACCGGACGAATGTCCGTCGTGTGGCGCCCCGGCCGATCGCTTCCGCGCGATGGATTCCGCCGAAGTCGGCATGACCACAAGTGAGCTCCAGTCGCTCGGAATCGCGGGGCAGGGCTTCGACCAGATCGATGTGGAGGACAGCCGTCGTATCCGGCTGCTCGCCTTCATCGACTCGTCGTTTTTCTCACCCTACACCATTCGGGGCGGCAAGCGCTATCCGATCTTCACCGGCGATCCGCAATGGTTCGCCGACAATATCCCGTGCATGACGGCATGCCCGTCCCACACCGACATCTCCCGCTACATTGCGCTCGTCGCCGACGGCCGCTACGCCGACAGCTTCGAGCTCAACCGCGAGCACAACGTCTTTCCCGGCTGCCTGGGCCGCATGTGCGCCCGCCCCTGCGAGGACGCCTGCCGCCGCCGCGAGGTCGATGCCCCGATCGGCATCTGCTACATCAAGCGCGTCGCCGCCGATTATCGAGGCGAAACCCGGCGCGAGTCGCCACCGCCGCCCAACGGTCTCACCGCTGGCATCGTCGGCGCTGGTGTCGCTGGCCTCACCACCGCGCGAGGTCTCGCCCGCAAGGGCTACAAGGTCGACATCTACGAGCGCTTCCCCGTACCGGGCGGCGTGATGTGGACCGGCGTGCCCGAGTGGCGACTGCCGCGCGATGTGATCGCCGAAGAAGTCGCGCTGATCACCGACCTTGGCGTGCAAATTCACTACAACATGGAAGTCGGGACGGACATCACCCTTCAGGAAATGGCCGACCGGCACGACGCGGTCGTGCTGTGTGCCGGTTGCCAGACCGCGACCGACATGCGCGTCCCCGGCGAGGACCTCAATGGGGTCGTCTCCGGTCTCCAGTTCCTGGAGGACTGCGCGCTCGGCAAGGAAGATGTCTGGGTCGGCAAGAAGGTCGTCACCGTCGGTGGTGGATTCACCTCGATGGACTGCGTCCGCACGGTGCTCAGGCTTGGCTCCGAAGTCTCGATCATGACCTATCGGCGATCTCCCGAGGAGATTCCGGTCATGGACCTGGAGATCGAGGAAGCTGAAGTCGAGGGCGTCGAGATCAAGTACATGGTCTCGCAGACGCGGATTATCGGTGACGAAACCGGCAGGGTGCGCGCGATCGAGTATGTCCGCAACGAGCTCGGCGAGCCGGACGCCTCAGGTCGACCGAGACCGGTGCCTGTCGAAGGCTCTGGGTTCCTGATCGAGTGTGACATGGTAATCGTCGCCATCGGTCAGAAGCAGGACAATCGCTTCCTGGGCGACATGTTCGAGAACACCGACCGCCGCGGCGTGCCGATGCTCGACCAGAATCTCAAGACCGACCTTCCCAACGTCTGGGCCGCCGGCGACTACGTGATCAACCCGACCAACTTCATTTCCGCTATCGGTGAGGGCAAGCGCGTCGCCGAGGCGATCGACCAGGATCTTCGCGACACCGCACCGAAGCAGAAGGAAATGGAGATCACCCGCGTCCCGACCGAGTACGTCTCGACGCCGAACCCGTTGTCATCCGAAGGCATCGCCGAGTGGACCATGACCTCGATGAGCCGGCGGCTGGTCTGGGGCGACGACTACTCGGATGTCGGACGGCAGATGATGCCGGTGCTGCCGGTGGCCGATCGCGGCCTGGGCGAATTCGACAACACGCTGGAATCGGAGCTCGGCTACACCAAGTCGATCGGCTTCGAGGAGGCCAAGCGCTGCCTCCAGTGCCAGCTCAACATCTTCATCGACGGCAACCGCTGCATTCTCTGCAACAGTTGCGCCGATGTCTGCCCGCATACGTGCATCGAGATGATCTCGCCGGAGCGCATCTACAGCATCGATAACGATGTTGAGCTGGCCGAGATGGCGCGCGGCGAGCTGGGACCGTACGCCGCCGCGATGGTGATCGACGAGCGCAGCTGCATCCGCTGCGGCCTCTGCGTCGACTGGTGCCCGACCGAGTGCCTGACCATGGACCACTTCCGCCTCACTCCGGCCGAGGAGCGCGAGAGCGTCGACCTCGCCATCGTCGCGGACTGACAGTCGCTTCCACCAACAACGACACATGGCGCGGAGCGGGAATCACACGATTCCCGCTCCGATTTGCTGGTATGATGCGAGAGTCAGGAAGGAGGCGGCGATGAGCGCATTGCGGAACGAGGAGTCGCGTCGGGCGAAGCGGAGCGAACAGCCTAGAGAGCTGCTGGTCGAGCGCGATGAGAGGGTCATTATCGAGCCGGTGATGGTGAACGGCCGGGAGTTGACACGGTATGCGATCGTCACTCGCGACGAGTGGATAGAGGCGCTGCCCGAAGATACGCCGGAGTCGATTCGGGTGGCGCTCAGCCTGGCCGGCGCCTGGAGCGACCTGGACTGGAATGAGACGGTCGAAGCTCTCGATCGTATCCGCCACGAGAGTCGCCCTTCTCCGCCCATCGAGCCCATGAGCGAGTGAAACGCTATCTCCTCGACACAACCCCGCTGACCGGGTACCTCAAGGGCAGTCGGGCGAGGCGCGAGCCATGCGTGCAAAGTTGTTGTGGGTTGCCATGGTGTGACGAATGTTTACAAATGGTAGGCAAGAAGTACCATGCCATTTGTGACTACACAAGAGCTTTGAGTGATCCAAGCGCTCGTAAGCATTTCGCTTTCTTCACTCTTCCGTGGATACTCCAACCGCACGAAGTCTGGCAATTTGAGGTTCAGATGTAGCAAACCATCCGTCAATCGATACAATTCAATTTGGCCGTCGCCATTGAGTACACAAAGGTAGGCTGATGAGAAGTCCAGTGGTTCTCCGGCGATGCTGAACTTAACCTCCCCAGAGGTTGCGTCGAACACATGTATGTCGTCGTATCCAGTGCAGACGATTGAGTCTCCGGACACCCCTACGACCTGATCGGCGGATGCCGAACATTCCCACACCACGCTACCGTCGGAAACCTTGATGCGCTTGATCACATTGTGGTCATCTATTGTAGCAATGCTGTTGTTCAAGACTACGAAGGGGAAAACTGAGTTGACACATTCCTCAAAGTAGCGGTGGGACTTGGATTGTACTTCGATAATCTGCAAAGTGGCCGACTCAATTCCAGAGATGATGAGGTATCCGTCGATCCATTCTACTTGGGAAAATTCATCAACAGCATGTGGCAGGGTGACGGACCACAACACTCCACCTGAGTTTCGCTTGAATCCTTCCACACGACGGCCCGAGGCGATGATAAAGCCTGTAGAGGCTGTGGTTGCATCCGAACCTCTGACCACAGGATCGGTAACCTCGCTATGCCACACGATTTGGCCTCGTTCAGCACTCACAATTTCCCCGTCCCTCAGATCCACCATCTTCCAGGCTGGCTGGCTGAAAACGCGGCCCGTGTTGGGATCTGTCATTTGGTATATCGATTGTACGATAAGCGGAGAGCCGGGCTCGTTGTAAAGCTTCGCAATTTCGCCAAGTCCAGTTGTGGACCAGATCAACTTACCTGTGCCCAGTTCACGAGTATGCAGTGTGTTCGAATCGTCCGAGTAAATTACGAGGTCACCAGCTAGCGTGAGATGAGAGATGCCACTTCCATCTAAGGGAACGGACCAGTCCGTAGCAGTACTTGGGTCAGCGTTGAACAGATGAAGCATGTACGTCGAGGTATAACTTGTGATGCTGTCCCGCACCTTGTGTACGAGTAAAGGATAGGGAGGTTGGCGGTGGAACCAGCCGCTGGTTTGTGCTGGATCCGGGTTGCCGTCGTCGACGAGGTCAAGGAGTGTGTGGACTGACATCCAATTGATCAACGTATTCGTTCCAGGCACAATGTTGCCCGTGATCGTAACGAAGCAGTCTGATTCGAATATCTCGGCTGGCCCTTTGGAG
>Ga0075527_10000061_pt1 | contig 22862 bp, 13 predicted proteins | sample NGEPer11B_FD_74784 | JGI IMG/M metagenome (GOLD analysis project Ga0075527, IMG submission 74784) | Arctic peat soil microbial communities from the Barrow Environmental Observatory site, Barrow, Alaska, USA - NGEE Permafrost305-11B | ecosystem: Environmental > Terrestrial > Soil > Wetlands >...
GCACGGAAGGTGGCGGGGTGCTCGACGCGCAAGCCAGCGAGGTCATTGATGTCGAAAAATCGCCGGTAGTTCACCGCCGAGAATGCGACGCGCCAATACGCCAGTCGGTAGTGCTGGCGTTCGAGCAGACGATGCAAGGCCGCGGCTTTGGGCTCTGTGTCGCTGCGATAGTCGACAAGCCCGCGCTCGACGACTTCGGCAGCCCCCTCGATCTGCGACAGACGCCTTTTGAGTTCGGGGGCCTCGCGATAGGACGGGGTGCGCGGATCGCGATAATGCTCGGCCAGCTCGAGGAGCTTTTGGCCGGCGGGCTCTTGCGTGGCGCCGGCGGCCGCGACCAGCGTTCGCAGCATCTCGCCGTAGCGCTGCGGATTGATCGGCAGCTTGTGATCGAAATACCAAGCTGCGAAGCTGCCGGATGCTTCGTCATATTTGAGGACGATCTCGCCGCTCTGCAGCACGTCGCCATAGGGGCGGCCCAGGATCGGCAACAGCACGCCGGGATGACGGCGGTGCGGAAGCGCATCCCAGTCGATGTCGAACGAAACCGCATAGGGCGACTTCTGACCCCATTCCAGCACGTCGAGCCACCAGGCATTGTCGGCATGGCCGACGCCCATATGATTGGGAACAAAATCGAGGATCAATCCAAGGTCGCAGCGCTTGAGCGCGTCGCTCAGGCGGGCGAAGCCTTCCTCGCCGCCGAGCTCGGGATTGAGCCGTTCGTGGTCGACGATGTCGTAGCCATGCGTGCTGCCCGGCCGCGCCTTCAGGAATGGCGAGGCATAAAGGTGCGTGATGCCGAGCTGCTTGAGATAAGGCGCGAGCGCGGCGGCGTCGTCGAAGCCGAAATCCTTGGTGAGCTGCAAACGGTAGGTCGCGAGCGGTACAGCCGGAGCCATCACGAGCCTCCGATCGCGGCGTAAACCGACCAGGGCGGCAACTTGCGCGGCGGGCTTGTGCCCCAGATCGGATCGCCCCAGGCCAAGGTCTGTAGCCTCGGATTTGCAGCATCCGAGAGGTTTGCCAACAAGAGTAAACTCTTCTCGCCGGCATGCCAGCGCGCGCTCAAAACTCCGTTATCAAAGCTCACGCTGCCTTCGCTCGTCATCGCCGGCAGCAAAGGCACGATCCATCGCCTTCGCGCGGCCAGGAGCGTGCGCGTGAGCGCGAGGCGCGCGGCATGCGCAGGCTTGCCACGCGCCTCCCAATCGAGCACGGCGGCGGCGCGGGTCTCGGCCGCAAGCGGATCGGGAATATCGGAGCCGTGCTTGGCATAAGCGTCGGCGAATTCCGCCTTGCGGCCTTTGCGCACGGCCTCGGCACGCTCGCCGCTTAAGTCGCAAAAGAATGGAAACGGCTCGGTCGCTCCCCATTCCTCGCCCATAAACAACAGGGGCGGGGAGGGCTGCAGCAGAAGAATGGCCAGCGCGGCTTCGAGCGCAGTCGGCGATGCCAGCACTGACAGCCGCTCGCCCTTGGGCCGGTTGCCGATCTGGTCGTGGTTCTGCAGAAAGTTCACAAAACTTGCGCGGGGCAGATGTTGGCTCGGTTCGCCGCGCGTTTGCCCTTTGCGGTGCGGCGATGGCTCGCCCTGATACGCGAAGCCCTGCGACAGCGTTCGCGCGATATGGTGCGCGGCATTGCCGTAGTCGCGATAGTAGCCGGCGCTCTCAGCCGTCAAGAACACATGCCAGGCATGGTGATAGTCGTCGTTCCACTGGGCGCGGTAACGGCCGGCCGGCGGGTCTTGCGCGGGCGCGAGCAGGCTCGACCGGTTGTCGTCGTTCTCCAGAACGAGATGGATATGACGGCCGCTTTCGGCCGCCAGCGCGCCGACGGCCGTGCTCAAGTCGGTAAGAATGCTGGGCTCGCCGGGCGTGACGATGGTATGCACGGCATCGAGCCGCAGACCGTCAAAGCGATAGTCCCGCAACCAATGCAGCGCATTTTCGATCGCATAGGCGCGCACCTCTGGCACGCGATAATCGATGGCGCCGCCCCACGGCGTCTGCGCGGAAGAAAAGAACGCGGGCGCAATGCGGCCGAGATAATTTCCTTCCGGACCGAAGTGGTTATAGACGACGTCGAGAAACACCATCAGCCCGCGGGAATGCGCGGCATCGATGAGCGCCTTGAGGTCCTGCGGCCGCCCGTAGCTGCTGTCCAGCGCGAACGGAAGAACGCCGTCGTAGCCCCAGTTCCAGCGCCCGGGAAAATCCGACAGTGGCATCAATTCCAGCGCGGTGATACCGGTCTCGGCGATATGGTCCAGCCGCTCGACGATGGCGCGGAACGTTCCGCCGGACGTTAAGGTGCCGACATGCACCTCGAGGAACACGGCCTGCGCCCAGGGCAGGCCCTTCCAGTCTTGGCATTGCCAGGCAAAGCGATGGTCGATCACCTCACTCGGTCCGTGCACGTCGTCGGGCTGGAAATGCGATGCCGGATCGGGGATTTCGATCTCGCCGTCGATCTTGAAGCGGTAGCGCGTGCCCGGGCCGGCGTCCTTCACATGCGCCTTGAACCATCCGTCGCGTTTCGACATCGCGATAGGCGTGTCGAGAACGACGCTGACCTCGCTCGCAGCCGGCGCCCAGAGGCGAAAGGTGACGCCTCGATCGGAGACCAGCGGACCAAAGCGGGTTTGAGCGCTCACGGCTTGCCTGCAAATGCCAAGACCGATTTTGCCTGCGCGCCCCAGTTGGCCCCGGGCGCAAGTGCCGGGGAGTTCGGTTGTCCGTTCGACGTGTCGAGGACGCACTGCCAGCGGCCGACGCCGGGCCATTCCGGAAAGGTAATGTCGACCGCCTCATCGGCGCCGTTGAGCACGACGAGCAGCGGCTCTCCTCCGTCCTCTGCGGCTGCAAGCACGTAAGACAGAAAGCGACCGTCCGGAAAATTCCAATCCTGCTCCGACATCTCCACGCCGCCCGGCGTGAGCCATTTCACGTCGTAGGAGCCGTCCGCCTTCTTGCCTTCCAGCCAGCGATGCGGCTTGAGCTGGGGGAATCGTTGCCGCAGGCGGCTCAATTCGCCCACAAACTCGGTGAGATTGTCCTCGCTTGCGAGCTTTGACCAGTCGACCCAGCCGGTCTCATTATCCTGGCAATAGGCATTGTTGTTCCCGCCCTGGCTGTTGCCGACCTCGTCTCCAGCCAGCAGCAGCGGCACCCCCTGGGCGAGAAACAGGCAGGCGAGCTGGGTACGCCGCAGCTGGCGGCGCGTCGCGAGAATGGCCGGATCTTCGGTCGGCCCTTCCACGCCGAAATTGATGCTGGCGTTGTCGTCCGATCCGTCGCGGTTCTCCTCGCCATTCGCTTCGTTGTGCTTATGCTCGAAGCTCACGAGATCGGCCAATGTGAACCCGTCATGCACCGTGACGTGATTGATGCTGCTGCGGGGACCGCGGCCGTCGTGCTGAAACTGCGCCGCCGAGCCTGTCATGCAGTGGGCGAGATCACCGACGAGGTTGCCTTCGCCGCGCCAAAAGCGCCGCACGGTCTTACGGTAGACGTCGTTCCATTCCGACCAGCCTGTCGGAAAGCCGCCGACCTGATAGCCGCCGGCGCCGATGTCCCAAGGCTCGGCGATCAATTTGACACCGGCCAACACCGGATCCTGCCGGACGGCGGCAAAGAAAGGAGCGTTGCGGTCAAAGGCCGGGCCACGCCCGACCGTGCTGGCGAGATCAAAGCGAAATCCATCGACATGAAATGCTTCGACCCACAGCCGCAGCGAGTCCATGACCATCTGCAGGACCCGCGGATGCGCGAACTTGAGCGCATTTCCGCAGCCGGTGAAGTCGTCGTAGTAGCGGGGATTGTCGGCCTGCAGCCAATAATAGGACGCGTTGTCGATGCCGCGATAGCAGAGCGTGGGCCCCAGATGATTGCCCTCGGCGGTATGGTTGTAGACGACGTCGAGGATGACCTCGATGCCGGCGTCATGCAGGGCCGCCACAGTGGCGCGAAAATCATTGATTGTATTTTCGCCCGCATAACGCGACTCAGGCGTGAAGTAGCTGAGCGTGTTGTATCCCCAATAGTTCCGCAGCCCGCGATCGAGAAGGTAGCGGTCGTCGAGGAAGGCTTGAATTGGCAGCAGCTCGACCGCGGTGACGCCGAGCTTGCGCAAATGCGCGATCATGCCAAACTCGGACAGGCCACGGAATGTGCCACGCGCTTCCGCCGAGACATCCTCGCGCCGCTGCGTGAGGCCTTTGACGTGCGCCTCGTAGATGATGGTGTCTTCCCATGCGGCCGCCGGCTGGCGCTCATGTGCCCAGGTGTGGGCGACGTCCACCACTACCGATTTGAACATGTTGCGCGCATTGTCGCGCCGGTCGAAGGAGAGATCCTCCTGTTTGTGGCCGGTGCGGTAGCCGAAATGCGCATCGGTCCAGGTGAAATGGCCAGCCAGCCGCTTGCTGTAGGGATCGATCAGGAGCTTGTTCGGATTGAACCGGTGGCCGGCCGCCGGCTCATAGGGGCCATGCACGCGATAGCCGTAAAGCTGGTTGGGCGTCACATGCGACAGATAGACGTGCCAGACGTCATCGGTGCGCTCCGGCACGGTGATGCGCTGGGTTTCACGCCGGCCTTCGCGGTCGAACAGGCACAATTCCACCTTGGTCGCGTTGGCCGAAAACAGGGCAAAGTTGGTCCCGCGTCCGTTCCAGGTCGCCCCGAGGGGATGCGGAGAGCCTGCTGAAATATGCCCGCTATTCGATTTCAGGAACGAGAAAGATGGCAGCAAGGGGTGGGACAACAAGATGAAGCTCCGGGCTGTCGCGTGTCACAACTGTGGAAACCGCTCCAGCGTTCCCGGCATTGCTTCCGCCGTAGTACGCTGCATCCGAATTCAACGCTTCGCGCCACTTCCCCGCGAACGGCACGCGCACCCGATAGTCGCGCAAGACCTGCGGCGTGAAATTCACGACGACAACGCAGCGCTCGGTCGGATTGCGTCCCTTGCGCAGCCAGGCATAGACGCTGTTGTCGGCGTCGTCGGCGATCAGCCATTCGAAGCCGGCGGCATCGCAATCGAGGGCGTGCAGCGCGGGCGTCGTGCGGTAGAGGCGGTTCAAATCGCGTATCAACCGCTGGATGCCAGCGTGCTCGGGCCGCTCCAGCAAGTGCCACGGCAGGCTGATGTCGTGATTCCACTCGCTGTCCTGGCCGAATTCCGATCCCATGAACATGAGCTTTTTACCCGGGTGGGCGAACATGAACGCATAGTAGGCGCGCAGATTGGCAAAGCGCTGCCACTGATCGCCCGGCATGCGGCCGAGAATCGAGCGTTTGCCGTGCACGACTTCGTCGTGCGACAGCGGCAGAATAAAATTTTCCGAGAATGCGTACTGCAGTCCAAACAGGATCTTGCCGTGATGATGCCGCCGGTAGATCGGGTCCTTGGAAATGTAGTCCAGCGTGTCGTGCATCCAGCCCATGTTCCACTTGTAGCCAAAGCCGAGGCCGCCCCAGTCCACCGGACGTGATACCATCGGCCAAGCTGTCGATTCCTCGGCGGCGGTGGTCGCGTGCGCATACTGCCGGAACACCTCGGTGTTGACGCGGCGCAGGAAGGCGATCGCATCGATATTTTCGCGGCCTCCGTGCTTGTTCGGTATCCAGGCGTCCGCCGGCCGACTGTAGTCGAGATACAGCATCGACGCCACGGCATCGACCCGCAGGCCATCGACCCGGTATCGATCGAGCCAGAACAAGGCATTGGCCAGAAGGAAGTTTGTGACCTCAACGCGCCCGTAATTGTAGATGAGCGTGCCCCAGTCGAGGTGGCGGCCCTGCATCGGGTTCTCGTGCTCGTAGACAGCGGTGCCGTCGAATCGCGCAAGGCCGTGCGGATCGTCGGGGAAGTGACCGGGAACCCAGTCCAGCAACACGCCGAGACCGGCTTTGTGCAGGGCATTGACCAGCATCGCGAATTCTGCCGGCGTGCCGAAGCGGCTGGTCGGCGCAAACAAACCGGTCGGTTGGTAGCCCCATGATCCGTCGAAAGGATGCTCCGACACCGGCAGCAATTCGACATGGGTGAAGCCCATGTCGACGGCATAGACCGGAAGCTGTTCGGCCAATTCGCGGTACGTCAGCCAGTATTGGCCGTGCTCACCTTTGCGTCGCCACGAACCGAGATGGACTTCGTAAATGGACATCGGTGCATCGAGTGCATTGACATTGTCGCCCGCCGGCGAGGAGCGCGGCAGCGCGGAGGCATCGAAGACAATCGATGCCGTGGCGGGCCGCATTTCCGCGCTAAATCCGACCGGGTCGGACTTGAGCGGCAGCAATTTGCCGGATCGGCTCAAGATTTCATATTTGTATTTGTCTCCGGCGCGCGCGCCCGGCACGAAGATTTCCCAATAGCCGTTGCCGCGCACCCGCATGACGTGGCGGCGGCTGTCCCAGACATTGAAGTCGCCGACGACGCTGACCCGTTGCGCATTGGGGGCCCATACGACGAAGGCAACTCCTGAAACGCCGTCCAGAACCAGGGGATGTGCGCCAAGCTTTTCGTAAAGGCGCAGATTATTGCCCTCGCCGAGCAGGTAGAGGTCGTATTCGGAGAGTACCGGCGGAAAACGATAGGGGTCTTCCAGCTCGACCTCATTGTCGCCGAACCGGGCGCGCAGCCGATAGCGTTTTGAATTATCCAGCGGTCCGGCGAACAGCCCGGCGGGGTCGACGCGCTCCAGCTCGTGTTCGCCATTGTCGCCGATGGCAACCACGCGGCTGGCGTCAGGCAGGAAGACGCGCACGACGGTTTCGTCGTTCTCGGTGTGGGGACCGAGATAGCGGAAGGGGTCGGCGTGACGGCCGGCAATGATCTCGCGCGCGGCGGGGGAAAGATAGCTCATTGGCTGTTCACCCCGCGCTGCTCCAGGATCCGCAAGGTCGCCTCGAGCGGGATATGCGACCAGGACGGCCTGTTGGTCAGTTCGTATTCGATTTCGTAAAGCGCCTTCTCCAGCAGAAAGAGGTCGAGGAGTTGGCGCGTCTGGCCTTCGTCGGCCGGCCATAGGCGAGCGTCGCCCAACGCCTCGCGGTAGCTCTCCCAATACGCGGTCGTCAGCCGGTCACCCCAGGCGCGAATTCGCTGCGCAAGCGTGGCGCGTTCCTCGGCATTGAGATTCGGGGCGCGATCGATTGCCGAGCTTGTGGCGTAATCTATGGAACGGATGAAGCCGGCCACGTCGCGCGCCGGCGCCGCCTTGCGCCGGCGTTCGTCGAGACTGCGGCGCGGCTCTCCCTCGAAATCGAGAATATAGGCATCGTCCTTGGCGATCAGGATCTGGCCGAGATGGAAATCGCCGTGATGACGAATTTTGATGCTGTCGAACGTCGCGTTCCGTCCTGCATCGATATGCTTCACGATGGCATCGCGGCGGTCGAGCAGACGCTGCGCCAATTCGGCCGTGGATTCCGGCAGGACTTTTAGGTTGCGCTCGAGCATCGAAAACACGGTCTGCGCGCGCGCGATCAGCGAGTCGGTCCAGCGTGCGACGTCGTCGGCAGAAATGGGCTCGGGCGCAAACGCAGCAATATCGCCATGGCTCGCCAACGCCAGATGGAGCTCGGCGGTCCGTCGTCCGATTTGCCGCATCCGCTGCAGCATTGAAGCAGTTTCCGATGTTTCGGTGATCGCTTCGGTCGGCAACAGCCGCTGTTCGTCGACAAGCCGGTCAAGCGACGCGCTGGTCACGGTCCAGGCATCGCCCTGGTTCTCGACGAAGGCGTGCATGACGACGAGCGCGGTGCGGTTTTCTCCCTCCACCAGCTCGACCGTGCCGAGCAGGGACGGAGCATTCTGAAAATGCGCGACATCGACCAGAAAACGCCCGATTTCGATTTCCGGATGAATTCCGGCAGTCACCCGGCGCAGAATTTTGATGACGTATTTGTTATCGACGATCACGCTGCTGTTGGACTGTTCCCGCTCGATAGCGGTGATCGTCTTGATCTCCGGCAGCGGAGTTCCGGCGAACGCGGTTGTCGGGCGAAATTCCAATTCGTGGTCTTGGTCCCCGACTGTTTCGCCAGCGTGGATTTTCGCCAGCAATGTCAGAATGAATTCGGGCTCGGCAGTGGCATCGAGCAAGGCACCCTCGCGCGGGCCGCGGCGCACCGCAGCGAGTACGGTTGCCGGACCTTTGTCGATCGCGGTGTAGCGGGTCCACCGGATCGTCAACGGCAGAAAGTAGCGGCTGGTCCCGTGAATGCCGCTCACGTCGGCAATCGCGGCGAGGAAGCGGTCGTTGCCATGTTCGATCGGAATGGCGGCAGACACCATTGTCGAGATCGGCCGGAATGCTTTGTCGGCAAACCAGCGGCGATCAGGCATGAAGCTCGGCAGAACATCGTTCTCGAGCGTCCGCCGCGTCCATCCAGAAAGAGCGCTGTCCCAGCCGGGTCCAAGCACGAGCGTGGTAACCTCGCGCGGATGAACCTTTTCCGGCACGTTTTCGGCCTCTGGCAACAGCAGGAACCAGAAGAAACCGTAAGGCGGCAGCGTGACCAGGTAGGGCAATTCGCCGATGCGTGGAAAACGGGTCCGCCCGAGCATTTCCTGCGGAACGCGGCCTTTCCAGGGGCTGAGATCGAGTTCGACGGCTTGCGCGGATCGCGAAAGGTTGGCGACGCAGAGGATGGCCTCATTGTCGATCTGGCGGACATAGGTCAGCACGGCACGATTCGTCGGCCGGATGAAGGTAAGGGTGCCGCGGCCGAAGACCTTGCTCGACTTGCGAACGCCGATGAGGCGCTTCATCCAACTCAGCAGCGAGGACAGCGAACGGGTTTGCGCTTCCACATTGACGGCGGAATACCCGTAAACCGGGTCCATGATGCATGGCAGGTAGAGCTGAGCAGGGTCGCAGCGTGAAAACCCGCCATTGCGGTCGGGCGTCCACTGCATCGGGGTGCGGACACTGTTCCTGTCGCCCAGATAGATATTGTCGCCCATGCCGATTTCGTCGCCGTAATAAATGATCGGCGTGCCGGGCATCGACATCAGTATCGAGTTCATCAGCTCGATTTTGCGCCGGTCATTGTCCATGAGCGGCGCCAGGCGTCGTCGGATCCCGAGGTTGATGCGCGCGCGCGGATCGGACGCATAAGTCGACCAGAGATAATCGCGCTCCGCGTCGGTCACCATTTCGAGCGTCAGCTCGTCGTGATTACGCAGAAACATCGCCCATTGGCAATTGGGCGGGATTTCCGGCGTCTGGCGCATGATGTTGGTGATTGGGAAGCGGTCTTCCTGCGCGATCGCCATATAGATGCGCGGCATCAGTGGAAAGTGGTAGGCCATGTGGCATTCGTCGCCATTCCCGAAATACTGCTGCACGTCTTCCGGCCATTGATTGGCCTCGGCGAGCAGAACCTTGTTGGGCGCATAGGCATCGAGCTCGGCACGCAAGCGTCTGAGCACGGCGTGCGTTTCCGGCAGATTCTCGTTGTTGGTGCCCTCGCGCTCGCAAAGGTAAGGGACCGCGTCCAGACGGAATCCATCGACCCCGGTGTCGAGCCAGCGCTTCATCACCTGCAGCACCGCCCTGACAACGCGCGGATTATCGAAGTTCAGGTCGGGCTGGTGCGAAAAGAAACGATGCCAATAGTAGGCGCTGGCTTCCTGGTCCCACGTCCAGTTCGACTTCTCCGTGTCGGTGAAGATGACGCGTGTCCCCAGGTACTTCTGGTCGGTGTCGCTCCAGACGTACCAATCGCGAGCGCTTGAGCCCTTTGGACTTCGTTTGGCGCGCTTGAACCAGTCGTGCTGGTCGGAGGTGTGGTTGACGACGAGCTCGGTGACGACCCGCAGATCGCGCCGCTTTGCCTCCTGCATGAAGCGGCGGAAGTCCTTCATGCTGCCGAAGGCGGCATTGATGTTGCCGTAGTCGGAAATGTCGTAGCCGTCGTCGCGGCCCGGGCTCGGGTAAAACGGCAGCAGCCATAGCGTGGTGACCCCGAGATCGCGCAGATAATCGAGCCGCTCGGTGAGGCCCGCGAAATCGCCGATGCCGTCGCCGTTGCTGTCGTTAAATGCCTTGACGTGTAGTTGATAGACGATCGCATCCTTGAACCACAGCGCGTCGTCTGCGGCATTCTGCAAAATATCAATTTTGGGCCTGACGTTCATAGCGGCGCGCCTTACGCGTAACAACGGAATAGGATGGCAGGATCGATCGACGGATCGATCCGCAGACGGATGCCATTCCATTCGAGCAAGTGACGCTCGCCCGTCACCAGGTTCTCAATGGCGCGCACCGGACGCCTAGTGTCATCGGGGCCGATATGCTGGTCGCCGAAATGCAGCCAGAATTCGTGCGGCGTTCCGGTCAGTGCGATCGCGGCCGCAACCGCGTTGTCGCCATGAGCGGATTCCTTGATAAACCCGATGACGTTGTCATCGTTCACCTGCAAGAAGCGGAGATTGGCGGTTTGCAGAAGTGCGGCGTTTTCACGGCGGATCGCGTTAATCCGCCGGAGATAGTCCTTGATATTGCCGGGCTTGTCCCAATCCCGCGCCTTGATCTCGTATTTTTCGGAATTGAGATACTCTTCCTTGCGGGGAATCGGCTCGTGCTCGAGAAGCTCGAATCCATTGTAGATGCCGTAATTCGACGACAGGGTGGCTGCGAGCGCCGCGCGCGATTTGAAAATCCATGGCTCGCCGGTCTGCAACTGTCTCGGGAGAATATCCGGCGTCGTTACGAAGAAGTTCGGACGATAGTATTCCCGCTCGGGGTACCCGGTGAGCTCGCTGAGATAGGCCTGCAGTTCCTGCTTTTCTGTGCGCCAGGTGAAATAGGTGTAGGATTGGGAAAACCCGAGCTTCGCCAGCGCCTTCATGACTTTCGGCCGGGTGAACGCTTCCGCTAGAAAGATCACGTTCGGGTGGCGGGCCTGCACTTTGTGGATGAGCCATTCCCAGAACGGAAACGGCTTGGTGTGCGGATTGTCGACGCGAAAGATTCGCACCCCCTCGTCGACCCAGAACAGCACCACGGAGAAGAGCGCTTCCCACAGCGCGATCGGGTCCGCGCCAGTGAAGTCCGGATTGACGATGTCTTCGTATTTCTTGGGTGGATTCTCCGCAAAGCGGTTCGAGCCGTCCGGCCGGTATTGGAACCAGTCCGGATGTTGTCTCAGCCAAGGATGATCCGGCGAGCACTGAACGGCGAAATCGAGCGCGATCTCCATGCCGTGCTTGCGGCAGGCCTCGACCAGCCGGCGAAAATCGGCCAGCGTGCCGAGCTCCGGATGCACGGCATCGTGGCCGCCGTGCTCGTTGCCGATGGCGTAGAAGCTGCCGGGATCGTCGGGTCCGGCGTGCAGCGAATTGTTCTTGCCCTTCCGGTTGGTGCGGCCAATTGGATGGATCGGCGTGAGATAAATGACGTCGAATCCGAGTGCGGCGATCTCGGGCACCCGTGCGATGCAGTCGTCAAAGGTGCCGTGCTTGCCCGCGACGCGGCCCTGGCTGCGCGGCACCATTTCGTACCAGGCGCTCCCGCGCGCGCGCGCGCGGTCGGCGACCAGCGGAATCACATGGCTTCGGCTGAGGTCCGGCCGCGTGTCGCTTTTTTCCATCGCGGCCGCCAGCACATCGTCGAGAAGCACCGCCGGATCCCTGCTTGAGGCGAATTTCTGGGCGGCCGCCTCGACGACGAGTCGCGCCTCGCGCTCACGCGGCATTAGTTCGGCCAGCAGTTCGTGCCCTTCGCGCGCCACCAGTGAAACATCTTGGCCGGCCTCCTGTTTGAGGAGGAACTCCTTGCGCCAAGTCGCAAACTGATCGGTCCAAGCCTCGATTGCGAACAGGTACCAACCCGCCTCTGGAGGGGTGAAATGGCCATGCCAGCGGTCGTTGCCGTGCAGCCGCATGGATTCGCGACGCCAATCGGTGCCGCCTTCCGTCCGCCAAAGCAACGTGGCCGCGATGACGTCGCGCCCTTCGCGAAAAATGTCGGCCCACACCTCAACCGATTCGCCGGCAATGCGTTTAACGGGGTAGCGGCCACAGTCGACGCACGGGTAGATTTTTTCAATGCGGAAACGGGGGCCCGTCGGATCGGCTGTGGAGACTTCCCACGCTTCGCTGAGGGAAGAACGCCTCATGCATATGGCGGCACGCTCCGCTATGGGCTGCTTCATATTTTCTACAGTCACGGGTTTGGCCCCTTAGAAGAACCACAGAAAAAGCCGAAGGTTCCTTACTGACTATGCAATCCTGGCCGGCGGCCTCGAAAAGAAGCCCAAATGGATGATTTAACCGCAGCGGCTGAGCTTTGGGGGGTCGAATCCGGCTACCACGATGTATTCGGCGGGTGGCACTCCGCAAGCCCGGAGACCCTTGCACGGCTGACCACCGCATTGTCCGGAGGGCGAGAACGGCCGCCGCGTGTCGATACGGCGGCATGGCCCGCCGATCCCGTGCGAGCGTTCCAAGGCGATGGGCGGCGTCTTTGGGCGCTTGCCGCGCAGCTCTACGCGGTGCGCTCGCGACGCAACTGGGGACACGGCGATTTCAGCGATCTCGAGCAGCTCGTCGGTCTCGCGGCGTCTTGTGGCGCCTCCGGGATCGGCTTGAATCCGCTCCACGCACTGTTTCCGGAACGCGCCGAAGAGGCCAGCCCCTACGCACCCAACAGCCGGCTGTATCTCAATCCGCTCTATATCGACGTCGAGGCGATTTCGGAATTCCCTGGCGTCGCGGCGGCTGGACTCGACGAGGAAGTTAACGCGCTGCGCGCGTCGGACATGATCGCTTACGTCCGCGTCGCTCATGCCAAGGTCGCCGGCCTCCGTTTGGCTTACGACGGCTTCCGGACCTCCGCACCCCCACAGCGCCGCGCGGATTTCGAGGCCTATCGGCAGGAGCAAGGCGATGCGCTGATGCGTTTTGCGTCCTTTGAATGTTTGCGGGAGCACTATGCCCCCAAGCCCTGGCCGGAATGGCCGGAGCCTTGGCGCAATCCTGATCGCGCGAGCCTGCAAGGCTTTCGACAAGCGCATCGCGACAAATACGAATTCCACGAGTTCGTGCAGTGGATCGCGGACCGGCAACTGCACGCGTGCAAGGATGCCGCGCGCCGGCACGGGCTGCCGATCGGTCTCTATATCGATCTCGCGGTCGGCATCGATCCGCACGGGGCTGACGCCTGGAGCCAGCAAGGCGCGGTACTTGCGGACGTGTCGGTCGGGGCGCCGCCAGACGAATTCAATCCGGCGGGGCAGGACTGGGGGCTAGCGCCGTTCAATCCGCACGCGCTGGCTGCGAACGATTTCGAGCCGATGCGCCAATTGATGCGCGCTGCGATGCGGCATGCCGGAGCGATCCGATTGGATCATGTTCTCGGGCTCAAGCGGATCTTTATGATCCCCCACGGTTGCAGGCCCGCCGACGGTGCCTATGTCCGCTTTCCGTTCGAGCAATTGCTGCGCGTCGTCACGGAGGAGAGCAACCGCTACCGCTGCATCGTGATCGGAGAAGATCTCGGCACGGTGCCGGAAAATTTCCGCGAAATGCTGGCGCGTTGGGGCCTATGGACCTATCGGGTAATGTTGTTCGAGCGGGAGCATGACGGACGCTTTCGGCATCCTGAAGCCTATCCCGCCGAGGCGCTCGCATCATTCAACACGCACGACTTGCCGACCTTTCGCGGCTGGCTGCAAGCGCACGACCTGCGCGTGAAGCGGGCGATCGGTGTCGACCCGGGCGAAACCGATGAGGCGCGCGCAAGGTCGCAGGAAGCGCTACGCGCCATACTGTCCGAGCGCGCGTCCGAATATTCGGTGGACGATATTGCAGCGGTCGCATCGTTTCTTGCCGCCACCCCGTCGCGTCTCGTGGTGATTTCGCTCGACGATGTGCTGGGGGTTGTCGACCAGGTCAATGTCCCAGGCACCATCGACCAGCACCCGAATTGGCGCCGCAAGCTCCCGGTCGCGGTCGAGGAGGTGGAAACGCTTGACGACCTGCGCCGTGTCGCGCGTGCCTTCGCGCAAGCTGGGCGCAGTTGCGTGCCTTGATGCTTCAGGAGACAGGGACCCGCCAGATTTCGCGGGCATATTCGCGGACGGCGCGGTCGGATGAAAACCAGCCCATGCGGGCGGTGTTGAGGATGCTGACGCGCCACCAGTCGGCCGGGGATTGCCACAATCTGTCAATGGATCGTTGCGCGTCCCAATAAGCGTCGAAATCGGCGGCAACCATGAAACGATCGTAGTCCAGCAGCGACTGCACGATCGGGGCAAAACGGCTCGGGTCGTCCGGAGACAATTCGCCGGAGGCGAGGCTCTGCACCACGGCTGTCAGTCGCGGCGAAGCATCGACCGCGTCGGCTCCCTTGAATTGTGCGTGCTGTTTTTCCGCCACCTCAGCGGCGGTCATGCCGAAGATCACCACATTGTCTTCGCCGACGTGTTCGCGAATTTCGATATTCGCGCCATCCAAGGTGCCGATCGTGATGGCGCCGTTAAGCGCGAGCTTCATGTTCCCGGTGCCGGAGGCTTCCATGCCGGCGGTCGAAATCTGCTCGGACAGGTCGGCCGCCGGAATGATCTCCTCGGCGAGGCTCGCGCTGTAATTCGGCGCGAATACGACTTTGAAGCGATCACCGACGACGGGGTCGCCATTGATCACCCGGGCGACGTCGTTCGCCAGTTTGATGATCAATTTGGCGCGCTCGTAGTTCGCCGCCGCCTTGCCGGCAAAAATCTTGACCCGCGGCACGAAAATGTCGTTCGGCCGGGCGCGAATGTCCTGATAGACCGCGATGATCTCCAAGATATTCAACAATTGCCGCTTGTATTCGTGTATGCGCTTGATGTGCACATCGAACAGCGCATGCGGCTGGATTTGGACGCCGGTCGTTGCGCGCAAAAGATTGGCCAGCCTCGACTTATTGGCCGCGCGGGCTTGTTTATAGCGCGCGACGAAATCCGTATCGTCGGCTGCGTGCTCGAGCTCTTGTAGACAACTTGGGTCGTCGAGGACGCGTTCGCCAAGGATATTGATGAGGAGGTCCGTGAGCGCGCCATTGGCTTCGTAAAGCCACCGCCGGAAGGTGATGCCATTCGTCTTGTTGACGATCCGCGTCGGTGCGGTCTTGGCGAGGTTGTGAAACACCGTCTTGCGCAATAGGTCGGTGTGGAGTTGCGAGACGCCATTGACACAATGGGACCCGAGAAATGCCAGATGGGCCATGCGCACCCGCTTCTCGCCGTTCTCGTGCACCAGCGACACGGCCGACAAGAATTCGGGATCGGCTAATCCGCGATTTTCGGTTTCCTGAAGATGAAACCAGTTGATGTGGTAGATGATCTGCAGGTGGCGCGGCAGCAGACGGCCGAACAGTTCGACGGGCCAGCTTTCGAGTGCTTCGGGCAGGAGCGTGTGGTTGGTGTAGCTCAGCGTTGCTTTTGTAATCGTCCAGGCGTCCGACCACGAGAAGTCGTGCTCGTCCACCAGAATCCGCATCAGTTCGGCGACCGCAATCGCCGGATGAGTGTCGTTGAGCTGAACCGCGGCATAGTCGGCGAGCGTTTCGAGCGAGCCGAATTCATCAAGGTGGCGGCGGGTCAGATCCTGAAGCGTGGCCGACGTGAAAAAATATTCCTGCCGGAGCCGAAGCTCCTGTCCCTCGGGGGAGGTATCGTTGGGGTAAAGAATACGTGATATCGCTTCAGCGCGCGCGCGAGCCGCCGTCGCCCCGACATAGTCGCCCTCATTGAACGCCACGAGTTGAATGGGATCGGCTGCGCGTGCGGACCACAATCGCAGCGTGTTGACGTGGCGGCCGCGCCAACCTGCAATCGGCGTGTCGTGCGGCACCGCCAGCACCCGTTCGGAGGGATACCAAACGGCGCGCGCCGTTGCATCGTCTCCGCCGAGATATTCGACCGAGCCGCCGAATCCTACGGAATACCTGGAATCGGAGCGCGCGAATTCCCATGGATTGCCGCGCGAGAGCCAGTCCTCCGGAAATTCATGCTGCCATCCGTCATGAATCTTCTGCTCAAACAGTCCATTCTCGTACCGTATGCCGTAGCCATAGGCCGGAATGCCGAGGGCCGACATACTGTCCATGAAGCACGCAGCCAGTCGTCCTAGTCCGCCGTTGCCGAGCGCAGCATCGAGTTCGACGCGGCGCAGACCGTCGAGATCCACGCCCATGCTCGCCAGCGCTCCCCGCACCGGCTCCACCAGCCGAAGATTGGTCAATGTATCGAGCAGCAAGCGGCCGATCAGAAATTCGATCGACAGGTAATAGACCCGTTTTTTCTTCAAACGCTTAGTTTCGGCGCGCGTTTCTCTCCAGATATCGACGACCCGGTCTCGCACCGCCAGCGCCGTCGCCTGATACCAATCGTTGGAGGTCGCGGATTCGGAACTCTTCCCCAAGGCATAGATGAGCTTCGATTGGATCGCGTCACGAAGCTGGATCTCGCCGGCGTGACAATCGGGCAGCGCGGACAGCGGATGCTTGCGTTTCAGTTGCGGCATATCGTCCATTTGCGGCTACCGAAGACGACAGGCTTTCAGGCGGCGTGCTTCAAGCCCTTGTCAAAATTGCAGGAGGCGAGTTCCATTTTGAGCGCACTCTCGGCGAAATAATGAACTCCGCCCCGAACAGCGCCTTATACAAAAAACCGCCGGTGTAATAGTCCGACGACGGTGCAAGGTCTTATTGTCGCACAGGCTGGATGATTCGTCTATGTGACGCCTGCGGAATTGCCGCACCATCATGGCTTTGAGCTGATTGTGCAGAAATGAGCGCCAGGTTGGTGAGGGGACTTTGGGTCGTCACGGCATGTATCTGCCGACCGTGGCTTGGCTAACTTCAATTCCGAGCTTGAGCAGTCCGCCGTGGATTCTGGGTGCACCCCAGAGCGGGTTTGCCATGCTCATCTGGCGTATCAAATCACGGGTCTGCAGGCTCATCTTGGGCCGGCCCCGATGGCCTGACCTTGATTGCCGCCGCCAGTAGAGCCGAAAGCCTTTACGATGCCATTGCACCACGGTCGTGAGCTTCACCAGCACTATGGCGGTCACGACTTGCGGCCAAATGCGGTAGAGCCACACCCAGAGCAGCCGGTCTGTGGAGAAGAGCCGAAGCCGGGCCGGCTGCTGACGCCGCAGAACTGTCATCTGATGTCGAAGGGCGATGAGCTCCAGGGAGGCGCGGCTACAAATACGGAAGGAGAGCAAGGAAACGAGGGCGGAAAGTATCGTGATCATGTCCGCAACGGTACAGTGGTGGTGCAAAAATCTCTAGGCTTTCTCAGCGTTTCGAATTTTGAGTATGGACAGCGGTCTTTATCGCCGCTGTTGAACTCGAGCTACTCGCGTTGCCATCTTCGAACAGACCGTGGGGGCCATGCAAATATGACGATGTGGGCCGCGTCGCGGACGCGACGATGGCTCACTGCGTTCCGACTAGCGGCATTTGCTCGAGACGACTCAAGGTTGTGGGCTCACGTTGCAGCGCGCTGAGAAAGCGGTCGGCCCAGTATTGAATGTCGTTGTGCACGAGCACCCGGAACGTTGCCTCGTGCCGCTCGCGCCGCTCGGTCAACGGCATCGAAAGCGCTTGCCCGATTGCCGCAGCGACGCTATCGGGATCGTAAGGATTGACCAGCAGTGCTGCTTCGCATTCGCGCGCCGCGCCCGCGAAACGCGACAGAACGAGCACACCCGGATCGTCGGGGTTCTGCGCAGCGACATATTCCTTGGCGACGAGATTCATGCCATCGCGCAACGGGGTCACGAGCCCGGCGCGTGCGCCGCGATAGAGCCCCGCGAGCGTCGCACGGCTATACGCGCGGTTGACGTAGCGGATCGGCGTCCAGTCCGCCTCACCATAGGCGCCGTTGATGCGTCCCGCGGCCGCGCCGATCCCCCGCTCCAGGTCGGCATATTCTGGGATTTCGGTTCGGCTCTTCGGCGCGATCTGCAGATAGGTCACTTTGCCCCGCCAGTCGGGCTGCGTCTGTAGGAAGCGCTCGAATGCCAAAAGCCGATGCCGGATCCCTTTCGAGTAATCGAGGCGATCGACGCCGATGATGAGCGCGCGGCCGGCCAGGCTCTCGAGCACGTGCCGGACGAACGGCAATCGCTCCGAACGGTGGGCGAGATGGGCGAAAGCCGCCGTCTCGATGCCGACCGGAAAGACATCGACGCGTATCGTCCGCTCGGCAACGGTGAAATTAAAATCGTGGCTGTGCAGGCCGCATTCGCGCGTGAGGTAGCGGCTGAAATTAAAGGCGTCGTCTCCGGTCTGGAAGCCGACAAGGTCGTATTCGCAGAGCGATGGAATGAGGCGCTCGTGGTGCGGCAGCGCGGTCAGCATTTCCGGCGGTGGGCACGGGATGTGAAGGAAGAAGCCGATACGGTTCTTGTGGCCGCGCTCGCGGAGCGCCTTGGCGAGCGGCATCAGGTGATAATCATGCACCCAGACGAGATCCTCTGGCCCGAGCACATCGTGCAGTTCGCGCGCGAAGTGATCATTGACTCGCAGATAGCCGCTCAGATCGCGACGCGAGAACTCGGCAAGGTCAACGCGGTAGTGCAGGATCGGCCACAGCACGCGATTGGCGAAGCCGTTGTAGTATTCCTGGTGGTCCTCTTTCGAAAGATCGAGTGTAATGTAGGTGATCTTGTCGTGCACTACCTTCTGCGTTGCGATCTTGGTGCGCGTGGTGACCTTCCCGCTCCAACCGAACCAGATGCCGGACTTGTGCTTGAGCGCCCCGTTCACGGCGACTTCCAGTCCGCCGGCGCGCGGCTTTGTATTTTTCTCGGGAATGGCGACCCTATTCGAGACTATGATGAGCTGCGCCAATAGCGATCCTCCCAACTCCGCGACAGCTTGATCGCGGTTAAGATCAGTCCGGCCATAGAATAGGGCTGCGGGAAGTTGCCCCACAGCGCGCCGGTCCTCGGATCAACGGCCTCCGACAAGAGCCCGTAACGGTTGCGAAGCTTGAGCGCATCAATGAACATGTCACGCGCCTCATCGCGCCGGCCGATCATCCACAACGCGTCGATGAGCCAGAATCGGCAAATCAGGAACGCGGTTTCGGGCCGGCCGAAATCATCGGAGCCGACGTAGCGCATGACGTGCTGCTCGCGCCGAAGCTCTTTTTCGATAACTTCCACGGTACTAATGAATCTCGGGTCATTTGGTTCAATTAGGCCCAGTTCCGGCAACAAGAGCACGCTGGCGTCAAGATCATCGCAATCGACTGCTGCGGTGAAGACCTTGCGCTTCTCGTTCCAGGCACGGGTCAGCAACTCATCGCCGAGCTTCGTCGCGGTCGCGCCCCAGTATTGCGCGCGGTCGACGAGACCGAGATGCGAGGCGATCGCCTCAAGCCGGTGGCAACCGGCCCAGCACATCGCCGCCGAATGGGTATGGATCCTCTTGCGCCCGCGAAATTCCCAAATGCCTGAATCGGGTGTCATGGCGAGTATGGCAGCCTTTTCGCCGAGTGGCTCGAGCCGGCGAAAGAGATCGGCGTCGCCAATACGCGGCAGCCGACGGTCGAAGAACATCGGTGCCGCCGCTAGAATGACGCTGCCATAGGTGTCATGTTGCTCCTGTCCTGCCGCCGCGTTACCGACGCGCACTGGCCCGTCGCCCCGATATCCGGCAAGTTTTGGCTCAAAGCGCTCTTCCATCGTATCAGTGGGCACGATGCTATAGACCGGCTGCAAGTTTTCGTTCTGCGACACGACGGTGAGAATATAGGAGATGAAATTCTCCATCGTCCGAGTCGCGCCCAGTCGGTTGAGCGCATGCACTACGAAATAAGCGTCGCGCAGCCAGCAGTACCGATAGTCCCAGGTGCGGCCCGAGCCTGGCGCCTCGGGGATGGAGGTCGTGTGCGCGGCGATGACCGCGCCGGTCTCCTCGAAGTTCGAGAGCTTGAGCGTGATCGCGGCTCGAATGGTGGCGTCCTGCCAATCGTAGGATATGGCGAGACGCCGCACCCATTCGCGCCAATAGGTGGAGGTGCGGTCGCAGAATTCGCGGCAAGTGCTGTCGAGGCTGCCTTCGAATGGCGTGTCCGAACCGAAAACGAGGTGCAGCGAGCGCGTGAGCACGAATGCCGCTTCGCGATCGATGTAGGAGAGAGGCGCATCGGTGGTCACGCGCAGCGCGACCTCGCCGCCAGTATAGCGGATATGGTTGCTGCCCATGGCGCGCTGCATGCTCAGACCGCCATGATCGTGCATCGGGCGGATGCGGATGCTGACGCGCGGCAGGCCGGCGACCGGCTCGATCATCCGGATGAGTTGCGGTGGACGGTGCGTCCGCCCGAGATGATAGAAGCGCGGCGCGAAATCGGTGACCTTGATCGCGCCGCCATGGCGGTCGCGCATCGTGGTTGTAACGATCGCAGTGTTGCGGATGTACTCCGAGCTGCTTTCGGCGAGGTCCTCGAGGACGACGTCGGCGAAACCATTTTCCTCGGCCCCAGCGAGCAGCCGGCAGAACACCGGATCGCCGTCGAAGCACGGAAAGCACCACCACACGATCCGCGCTGCCGGATCGAGGAGAGCAGCCGTACGACAATTGCCGATTACGGCGAGGTCCAGTCCATAGTCTGTCACGGATGATCCGATTTATTGGTTCCGGCGACGCGATAGATCCATTGTCGCACATCATCCGGCTCCGGGAAACAGCCGGCAAGGCCGGAAATGCGCCGGCCGACGGAAAATCCGACGCCATCGAATTCGGGCAGCACCGCGAATGCCGATTCATCGGTGACATCGTCGCCGATGAACACCGGACGGCGCCCGCGGAATGGCGGATGCATCATCAGGTTGCGAATACCGGTATGTCTGTCCTGCACGACCTGCGATGTGAATATGTGGCTCACACGGGCCGAACCACACGCCGTTCTCCGAGCCTATGACGTGTGGAGCTTCGAGTGTCAGTGACACCTGGAATAAGCTGGCCGTACGCTAAGCTTAGAGACGAACGCGAGCGCTGTCCTCTCAGAAATGGATGCGGTCGCGTCGTAAGGCAGAAACATCGCGTCATTCGGATTGATGTTTGCGATCCTGTGCGCACTTGGAATGTTCGTCGCCGACATGTTCAAGTCGCGGCGCGGTGTGAACCCGATTCTGGGTGATTGGTCATATGCTCAAGTTTGATGAAATCGACCTGTTGGCGTAGGAACGTCCATGGTTGAGATTCAGAAGAAAGGGACCTCCATCTTGAGCCCGATCACCTCCGGCGGCGAGCATTACGAAATCCGTTCCAGCCGGATCTGGGCGTTGCTGACACTTCAATTCACGCACTTCCTTTTTCCGATATGGATGTCGGCCGGTTGTCTCGGCAGTTCGGTCGATCGCGGAGCGGCTTTCTTGAGGGCCGCGCGCTTTGCTCGTGGTTTGGTTGCCTGTTTCTTGGCCTTTGTTTTTACGGCGACGCGTTTCGCTACTATCTCGGCCCTGTTCGGCGGCCGGCGCGCTTGGCTACCTTTCTGGAAGCTGGCTTAGCTCGCGTGCGAGCATTCCCGCGCTTCGATGTCGTCTTCTTACGTGCCGATGTGCGCTGCTTTCGCTTGGCCATAAGCGTCTCCCACTAGGAACGAGCGCCGACGTCAGTGCGTCCGAGAATCGATGTGACCACCGCGCGGGCACCCAAAAAAATACAATCAACTCACGCAACGATCCATATTGATCCATGTCAAGCTACTCTTAGCCGGCCATGAGATTTATTATTCCTGCTGCGTACTCGGGTGCCATTGCACCCTTGTCCTTTCCGAAAATATGATCCGGCGTGGATTCGCGTTGTGAGCCAGAATCATCGCATCATTTTAATCGATGTTTTCGATCCTGCATGCGCTCGGAATGTTCGTCGCCGACCTGTTCAAGTCGCGATGCAGGCTCGAAGCCGAAAACCTGAGGTGAACGAGAACTGATACCACTGGCCGCCACTGCAGAAGGTGCGGTGCTGATCAATGGAAATTCTGGGCAAAACCTAGGCACTCTTGGATGCTAAACTGTTGGATATTTTGAGAGGTGGCGGGTTGTGTGTACCGAAAACCGCATCCGGTGTTGATTTTTGTTTTGGCAGGTGAAATTCTCTATTCCTGCGCCAGAATTCCCTGCACCGCCGAAAAAATTTCCTACTTTGTTGACTAGGGAATTTGCATCTAACGCTCTGTCCCAACGCCACTATTTAAAGTCTCTGGCCGATGATGAGCGGGGATCTTAAAAATGCCCTGTAAAATATTTTGGTAGCAGGGGAGACGGGCAGAGGAGGTGGCCATCTGCACTGCGGCGCCAACAGTATCGGAAACACGTCTGATGTTCAGGCTTGCTTTCTACGAGGGTCGGCCGATACTGAAATGGCGATGCTCATTGCGGGCGCTCCACCAGAAAAGGCAGCGGTCATGGCTAAACGGAAAAAGCGAGCGGCAGCGCGCAGAGGAAAGGCGGCGACCCGCGTTAAGGCGCGCAAGCCTGCCAAATCCGTGCGAGGGAAGACAGCGAAACGCACCAGTGCCAAGGCGACGCCAAGAAAACGGGTGACCAAGGCTAAGTCGAAGCGCGCAGTGGCGAAGAAGGTGGTTCCGACAGTCGAAACCGTGATCGTGGATGTGATTGAGGAGCCGGTTCCAGGCGTTATGGTCGCCACCGAGTTTGAGGCGACGGAAATACGTGGACCGAGTGTAAACCCCGAGCAGCCCGAGGAAAGCCGGGGTGCCGCACCTCCGAAATCAGAAGAACGATAGAGCGCGCCGGCGGGCTGGTATCGCGCCACCGATTTTCGTTTCGACATTTTCAAGTTCCTGGGTGTACCAAGAACTTCATCCGCA
>Ga0075527_10000067_pt1 | contig 22467 bp, 22 predicted proteins | sample NGEPer11B_FD_74784 | JGI IMG/M metagenome (GOLD analysis project Ga0075527, IMG submission 74784) | Arctic peat soil microbial communities from the Barrow Environmental Observatory site, Barrow, Alaska, USA - NGEE Permafrost305-11B | ecosystem: Environmental > Terrestrial > Soil > Wetlands >...
GATCGAGGCGCTCCTCGAAGCAGGGGTTGACCTGCTCGTGCTCGAAACAATGGGAAGCCTTGACGAAATGGCGGCTGCACTTGACGCGGCTGACGCCTGTTCGGACCTCCCCGTGGTCGCGCTTATGACCTTCGCCGAGGACGGACGCACGCTATCCGGTCACGACCCACAGGAGGTTGTGGCTGCGCTCGCGGAACGGAAGGTCGCTGCCATCGGGGCCAACTGTTCGGTCGGTCCACAACGGCTCCTCCGTGTGATAGAGCGCATGCATGAAGCGTCTCGGGATATCAAGGACGCACCAGCACTCGCGGCGATTCCAAACGCCGGATGGCCGACCATCGTCGGTTCGAGGCTGATCTATCGATCCTCGCCCGAATACTTCGCCAAGTTCGCCGGAGACGCCGTCTCGCGAGGCGCGCGGATTGTCGGTGGATGTTGTGGAACCACCGATGACCATATCGCGGCCATGCGCCTCGCCATCGACACATCCCGGTCAGGCGAGGAATCCCAGGAAAACGACGGCGCAAAGCCACCCAGGCTGCGTTCCATCAAGACTCGCCAGGCTCCTGATGAAACGTCGGGACAGCCGACCCAGGTCAAGCAGTTGCTCGGCAAGAAGTTCCTCCGATGCGTCGAGATCGACCCACCAAAAGGCTTCAATCCGCAGAAGGCGCTGGACGGCGCGCGGTTGCTGAAGGACGCCGGTGTTGATGCAATCAATGTCGCGGACAGCCCCATGGCGCGAGTACGCATGAGCGCGATGACACTGTGCTACCTCATCCAGCAAGAGGTCGACGTCGAAACGATCATCCACTTCACCACTCGTGACAGGTCGTTGATGGGACTTCAGTCAGAGCTGCTGGGAGCGCATGCCGCCAATATCCGGAATATCCTCGCGCTCACCGGCGATCCGCCCAATCTCGGCGACTATCCCGAATCTTCCGCCGTCTATGACCTGGATTCGATCGGGTTGATTCGAGTTATCTCCAGGCTGAACCAGGGCGAAGATTCCGCCGGTGCATCGATCGGTCGGGGCGCCAGTTTCACCATTGCCTGCGCGATCGACCCAACCCGGCAGGATTTGGAGGAGGAAGCGCGCCGCTTGCATACCAAAATCGAAGCAGGCGCCGACTTTGTGATGACACAGCCGATTTTCGATGTAAACGTGTGGACCAGGTTCCTGAAAATCTATGGTGAGGAACGGCTCCCGGTACCAGTGATGATCGGTATCCTGCCGTTGCAATCATCCAAGCATGCGGAGTTCCTGCACAACGAGGTGCCGGGCATCACGCTCACCGACAAGGCCAGGGACCGGATGAGGATCGCCGGCTCCGAAGGACGAAAAGAGGGGATCCGCATGGGGCAGGAGTTGCTCCGCGAGCTGGTTCCACATGCCGATGGCACCTACCTGATGCCATCCTTCGGCCGGTATGAGGTAGCCGCCGAAGTAATCAGCATCCTTGATGAAGAATCGGCCATCGCCGCGCGGTAGCGTCGCGGTAGCGTCATGGTACACTGTGCGGGTGCCCGCCACCGTTGGGATGTGTGGCGTGCGCCTTTCTTATGATGTCAATCTGTCAGGGGCGCAGACGATCCCCGCAAACGCACAAGGAATTTCGAGCCATGGCTGTGGATTTGATACGCTCACTCGAGCAGGAACAGCAAAAGGATATTCCCGACTTTGGCGCCGGGGACAACGTTCGGGTCCACACCAAGGTGGTTGAAGGAACGCGAGAGCGTATTCAGGTGTTCGAAGGTGTCGTGATTCGCCGTCGTGGCGGCGGTATCAACGAGAACTTTACCGTGCGCCGCATGGCATCCCATGGAATCGGCGTTGAGCGTACCTTCCTGATCCACTCTCCACGCATCGACAGGATAGAAGTCACCCGTCACGGGCGCGTGCGCCGCGCCAAGCTCTATTACCTCCGCGGGCGCACTGGTCGCGCCGCTCGAATCACCGAGCGACGCCGCGATCTCAACAAGTAGCGCTCGCCGCCACATTTGAGGCGGTTGAACGTGGTCAGGGGTCAACCCCTGACCACGTTTCGCGTTTCGCGCTATCCTGAGCAAATGAACGCTCTCAACACCGAGCCGCTCGAATACGAATTCGGCCTGCGCAAGGCGGGATACCGTCACATCGTCGGGCTGGATGAAGTGGGCCGGGGTGCACTGGCGGGGCCGATTGCGGCGGCAGCGGTGGTGCTTCCCGCCGACCTGCGCCCGCAAGCGGAACTTTGGTCTGCCATTCGCGATTCGAAAACGCTCACTCCCGGACGCCGCACGGTGCTCGCCGCCGGGATCAGGACGCATGCGCTGGCGTGCGAAGTTGCGATGATCGATGTCATCACCATCGACGCCATAGGCATCGCCGCGGCGAACAGGATGGCCATGGAACTCGCTCTGCGCGAGGTCAGTCGCCACATTTATCCGGATTTCCTGCTGATCGACGCCATGACCATCGATGTCGCACTTCCCCAGATCGGCATTATCGATGGGGATGCAAAATCACTTTCGATCGCCGCCGCCTCGATCGCCGCCAAGGTTCACCGCGATTCCCACATGATTCAGCTCTCAGATGACTGGCCGGACTACGACTGGGCCAGAAACAAGGGGTACGGGGTCGCAAGCCATATTTCCGTCCTTCAGGCTGTAGGTCCCTGTATTCATCACCGCACCACCTTTCGACCCGTCGCGGCTTGCGCTCATACCCGCGATGAGTAAGCTCACACCTCGCGCCGCGGTTGGCAAGTCAGGCGAGCGACACGCTCGCCTTTGGCTGGAAGCGCGCGGTTACCGGTTCGTTGCGGCAAACTGGCACTGTCAGGCGGGCGAGCTGGATCTCGTCATGCTCGATGGCCGGGAACTCGTTTTCATCGAAGTTAAAACGCGCACCGGTCAGAAAGCGGGCCATGCCTCTGAAGCGGTTACCGCGGTCAAGGGTGAGCGAGTGCTTGAAGCCGCGGAATGGTTCCTTGCGGATCATCCCCAATACGCCACGCGGGTCTGGCGGTGTGACATCATCGCGGTCACAATCAGCTCGTCCGCCGCGGTTCAGGAGGTACAGCATTTCGTCAATGCCATCTATGAAGATTGAGAGCCCCTCCAGCGACCGTAATCCGGTACCATTGGCGCATGGATACGATGCGCGCGAATCCCCCACAGATGGAACCAGACCTAACGTCCGGAGACCTGGCCGCCGGGGAAGATCGGTGGCGCGACGCGATCGATAGTTGGGAACATGCAGTACGGACGAAGCCTGAATTGGAACCAGCGGTCGGAGCGCGGCTGAACTGGTACCTGGCGCACAAACCCGGATCCTCCCATGAGTCGGGTCCGCTGAGAAACAGCGTGCATCTCATGTTGTGGTCCCTCGCCGCCGCACTGATCGCTGGGGCGCTGGTGTTGATACAAGACACTCCTGGCTCGGTGTTGTCCAACCTGTTTGCGGTAGGCGCGTGGATCATGATCGTCCTGTCGGCGGTCATGGCAATCATTGCCAGTCATCGCATTGGATCGGGTCACGCTGAAGCACCCGGAGATTTGCTCGCGCGTTTCCAGATCGCCAGGGCTTGGGCCGAACGCCACGATCAGCAGACCATGAGGAGCAAATCAGAAAATGAACGATGATCCCGGATCCAGAAGCGCAGAGTCACCATCGGAGAGTCACCGTGCCGCCTCTCCCGATTCCGTCGCTGTCGCCGTCCTGACCCTGAGCGACTCGAGAAGTCCGGCCGAGGATCGGAGCGGTGTCCTGATCAAGGAGTTCTTGTCGTGGCGCGGGCATTCTGTAGTGGCCTACGAGCTGCTGCCTGACGACCCGACCCAGATGCGAGCACTCCTGGATCGCTGGGTCGCCATGCCAGAAATCAACGCAATCATCACTAACGGTGGCACTGGCGTCTCCAGCCGGGACTCCACCTATGAGGTTGTCACGGGTATGCTGGAGAAACGGCTCGACGGTTTTGGGGAGTTGTTTCGCATGCTTTCATGGCAAGAGGTCGGGGCCGCCGCAATGCTTTCGAGGGCGGTTGCGGGAAGCGTCGGCACGACGGCCATATTCGCGTTGCCCGGATCGTCCAACGCGGTCAGCCTGGCCATGGAAAAGCTGATCGGACCGGAGCTCGCACATGTTGTGCACGAGCTCACAAGGCATCGGTCCACTACACCGGAACAATCGACAAGCTAGCAAGGAACCAATTCAATGGCGAAACAACACGCTCGGGTCCTGAAGGGTTTCAGGGATTACCCACCCGCGGACATGATGCTGCGCCAGCGGCTGATGGAGATATTCCGGACGGTCTTCGAACAGCACGGATATGAGCCGATCGACACGCCGGCGCTCGAATATCTCAAGGTACTCACCGGCAAGGCCGGAGAGAACGAAAAACTCATGTATCACTTCGCCGATCATGGCGGTCGCGACGTGGGTCTGCGTTACGATCTCACAGTACCACTCGCGCGATTTGTGGCAATGCACGAAAACGAGATCGTCCTGCCCTTCAAGCGCTACCACATCGCGCCAGTATGGCGGGCGGAGAAGCCCCAGCGAGGAAGGTACCGCGAGTTCTATCAGTGCGATGCCGACATTGTCGGCTCCGCGTCGATGCTGGCGGACGCCGAAAGCATCAGTGTCATGGCCGACGCGATTCATGCCGTGGGGCTTCCTCAGGCGGTTATCCTGATTAATCACCGTCGCGTGCTGGAGGCATTGGCCCTGCTCGCTGGAGTCGACGCCACGCACGCCGGCGGTATCTTCCGGGCAATCGACAAGCTCGACAAGATAGGGACGGATGGCGTCCGCAAAGATTTGATTGCGACAGGAATTACCGAACGCTCCGCTGGCGAGATCCTTTCGCTCGTCAGCCAGCAGGGAAGCACGCGGGAGCTGCTCGCCACGGCGAAAACCCGCCTCGCTGATGTCGATGGCGGACCCGAAGCTGTCGAAGAGCTGATTTCACTGGTCCATCACCTCGACGGCCTCGGTGTGCATCGAAACAGCTGGAAGATCGATTTCTCGCTCGCCCGCGGCATCGACTACTACACCGGACCAGTCTGCGAAGCGCGTGTTGAGTCCCCGAAGGTCGGGTCTGTTGCCGGCGCTGGTCGCTACGACGGCCTGATCGGGAACTTCCTGGGTCGACAGGTGCCAGCCACCGGGATGTCGCTGGGCTTCGAACGCATTCTTGAAGTGGTCCGGGAGCACGAGCTTGTCGGAACGCCAGCAACCCCAGCCGATGTCTTTGTCGCATATCTCGAAGACACCGCTGCTGAGGCATCACGAATCACGCGGCAACTCAGGCAGGAGGGTCTGCGGGTGGATCAGTCGATCCTCGACAACCGTGGCCTGGGCGCCCAGTTGAAGTACGCCGACCGCAAGGGGATCACGCTTGCCGTCATTCCCGGATCCCAGGAGCTTGACCGCGGTGAGGTCTCCGTCAAGAATTTGCAAAGCGGGAGCCAAAGCGCAATCCAGCTTGGCATCCTCGCGGAGGAGTTACGCAGTCGTTTGGGTCTTTGACGCCAGGCGCTCAACTAAGTTCGCATTTCGTACCGGAGACAGCAATCACCGTGACCGAATTCAACCAGGACTTCAAGACCTATATGTGGGTTGTCGCGCATCCGGATGACGCCGAGTTCTCATCGGCGGGAACCATCCATCGGCTTGCCTGCGAGGGAAAGGATGTCATCGTCATTCAGGTGACCTCCGGAGATCGAGGTACTTCCGATGAGACATTCACGCCGGAGACACTTGGCGCAACCCGGGAACGGGAAGAACGAGAGGCATCCAGTCGACTCGGTGTGAAGCATCTCGAATTCCTGCACGAAGGCGATGGTCACGTGTTTCCCACCGTTGAGTTCCGTGAGAAGATTATCCGCATGATCCGGACCTATCGACCGGACGTGATCGTGACCCACGATCCGTTCCGGCCGTATGCACTCCACCCCGATCATCGTGCGGTGGGTATCACCACCCACGATTGTGTCTATCCTCTCGCACGCGATCCCCTGTATTACCCCGAGCACCGCGAAGCGGGCCTCGATCCCCACAAGACGGCGGAGATCTGGTATTTCGGTTCGGAAACACCCGATGTCATCATCGATATCACCGATCATTTTGAGGCGAAGGTTCATGCGTTGATGGCACACGAGAGCCAGGTAGGCGATGGCGCAAACCTCGCCGAACGCATGCGCGAGCGTCACGAAGAGGTTGCCAGGGACGAGCCATTCGCGCTTGGTGAAGCCTTCAAGACCGTAGCGATGCGACGGTAGCTCGCGCCGGGAGGTGTCGACCCATGCCAGCTCAGTCGATTATCGAACAGGCGCGGCGTGCCTATGGCTCTGGCTGGCAGCCGACCTTCGTATCTCGCGCTCCTGGCAGGCTCGAGCTCCTCGGCAATCACATCGACTACAACGGGGGACCAGTGCTCGCCGGTGCGATTGACCGAACGGTCACGGCATGGGCGGACCGGTCCGCCAAGGATATCGAAACCACATCGCTGCTCGCCCTCGACCTGGGCGGAGGTGTGGACACGATCCCCACCCGGAACGGCCTCAATGTCAGGTCGTCGGGCGCCACCAGCCCGGTTGACTATCTTTCCGGCATCCTGCAAGCGTTGGGCGAACATGGTTCACCCGTGCGGGATGGCATGCAGATCGTCATCTCGGGAGACGTTCCCATAGGATTCGGGATGAGCTCCTCGGCGGCTCTGTGCGTTGCCTTGACCCAAATGCTCGCCGCCTCGCCACTCACCGGCGCGGAAATCGTCCAGGTCGCTCGCCGGGCGGAACACCTCACAGGCGCACCGGTAGGCGCGATGGATCAGTCCGCATCCGTGGCGGGCGGTGTGATCCTCTTCGACGGCGCAACAGGGAGCATGACGCCGCTGACGCCAGAACTCGGCGATCACGTGTTCGCTGTGGCGCACAGTGGTGTGCATCACGCCCTGACCCAGTCCTCCTACCCGACCAGGGTGGAAGAAAGTCAACAGGCCTTGCGCGCGCTTCAGGCAGAGGCACATCAGGACATCGAACATCTCGCCAGCCTGGATTATGCCGCCTGGCAATCGATTCTCAATGAACATCCTTCATGGCTGACCCACACGCTGCGCAATCGAATCGATCACGTTGTTTCGGAAACCGAACGGGTCCGTCAGGGTGTCGATGCGGTTCAACATCAGGATTGGGATCGATTCGGGAAGTTGATGGTCGCATCGGGCCGGTCCTCAGCGCTCAGCTACGACATCAGTCATCCCACCGTCGAAGAGCTCGTCGAAGAGCTCAATGATCGTCGGGGAGTCCTGGGCGCCCGGATGATGGGCGGTGGTGAAGGAGGTCCAGCTCTCGCCCTTGTCGATTCGTCCGCCGTACCCGGTCTCCGGGAGGCGCTGGGCAAGGGGTTCTTCCAGCGTCACAATCTGGATCCCGCAACGTCCTTCGAGGTGTGCGCGTTCGGTCCCGGCGCCTCCTTGACCGTTGCCGAAGGTCAGGTCGTCCAGGCTAATAACCCGAATCCACATCCACCACGTTGAGCAGTTCGTCACCAGCCTGATAGCGCTCCAGGTTGTTCTCGATCAGTTTGAAGACCCGGTCCCACATGTGCGGCGTGCGACCAGCGGTGTGCGCGGTCAATATGACATTGGGGATATCCCACAACCGGGAATCGCCTGGCAGTGGCTCCGGGTCGACAACATCGAGTCCGGCGCCCGCAATCTTTCCTGACTCCAATGCCGCAATCAGTGCGGCGGTATCAACGGTTTTACCGCGCCCGACGTTATAGAAATGCACACCATCCTTCATCGCCGCGAACGCCGAAATATCGAACAACCCCCTGGTACGGGACGTCAGTGGCAGGCTATTCACAACGTGATCGGCAGAGGCCAGTACTTCGTGCAATCGCTCATCTGAAACCATGGTATCAATCGCGTCCGGTCGAGGCCGATCTGACCGTCGCCGAACGCCAATCGTGGTCATGCCGAGCGCCTTCGCACGCTTGGCGACCGCTTCTCCGATATCGCCGACGCCAACCAGCAGGAGGGTCTGCCCTGTGAGCTCGAAGACATTGGTTTCCAGCCGGCCACCGTTCCAGTCATGATCGCGCTGCATCCGGGATAGCGATGGGAACCCCCGTCCGAACGACAGCATCAGCGCCAGGACATGTTCGGCAATGTTGCTTGCGTGCACTCCGCTGCTGTTCGTCAGGATGATGTCGCTCGCGCGAAGCGTTGGCGTGACCAAATCCTCAACGCCCGCCGCGCCTCGATGAATCCACTTCAGGTTCGGAGACGTGCGAATCGCGTCCTCAGGTATCCGCCACGCCGCGACAGCGTCGGCGGATTCCAGCGACCTGGCGAGACCGTCCGCCTCAACCACCTCGAATTCGACTGCCGGGAACGTGGATCGCAGTGCATCAACATATTGCCCCGGCGCGGGCAGGCAAATCACAAATCGTCGAATCGGCGCTCGCATGGGTACCACCTCGCATGGTGAAGAGCACGTGCCATCTCTTTGGCTCTCGCTCCTCCTGATTCATGGTCTCGTCATCGCGTTAGAACTCCGCATCGAACAACGCCCAGCGCAGGAAATAGAGCAGGAACGCCGCCGCGATCACGTAAAGCGCGGGGTGTACCTGACGGGCCTTGCCGGCAGAAACCTTCATGACCACCCAGGTGACGAATCCCGCGCCAATGCCATTGGTGATATTGAACGTCAGCGGCATCAGGAGCATCGTCGCCACCACCGGCAAGCTCTCCTCGACATCCGAAAAGTTGATACCGCGGATCTTGTCGACGTTCGACGATACCGCTTCACTCCCAAGCACGCTCACCATAAGCACACCCACAACGATCAACGCCGGCGCAGTGGCAGACGCGGGAATGGCGTTCACCAGCGCCACAAAGGGCAACGCCAGCAGGAACAGGACTCCGGTGGTGACCGAGACAAGTCCGGACCTGCCGCCAACTCCCACCCCGGCGGACGACTCGATGTATACCGTCGCGGACGAAGAGCTCGCCACACCACCCGCGACCGCGGCCAGTGAGTCAACAAGCAATGGCTTTTGCGCATCCGGCAGCCGCCCCTCTTCGTCGAGATACCCCGCCTGGCTGCCCACACCGATCAACGTCCCCATCGTGTCAAAGAAATCGGCAAGCATCAGGCTGAGCACGACCAGCACCGACGTCAGGATGCCGAGTTCGCCAATGTATCCGAAGCTGAAATCACCGAGCAGGGCGAAGTCAGGACCGCTCATCGGATCGTCGGGCAGCGAAGCCACATCGCCTGGGACGATGAAGGCTGTGACGGTGCCCGCCACAATTCCCCAAAGCAGGGCAGCCTTCACCTTGCGCGCCATGAGCACTACGGTGACGAGCAGCCCGATTGCGACGACGAAGATCGGCCAGGTATTCAGCGGGCTCAACTCAAGAAAGCCTGACGAAGTCCCGGCTTCGGTTTCCAGTAAACCTGAGTGAAACGTGACCATGCCCGCGTTCTTCAGCCCGATGAACAGGATGAAGAAGCCGATACCGACACTGATCGCCTGCTTCAGCGGCATCGGCACCACTTCCAGCACATACTTCCGTATCCCGGTCAACACAAGGATGGTAATGATGATGCCCTCGGAGACGATCACCCCCATCGCTTCCGGGAACGACAATCCCATGCTCCCGACAAGCGTGTAGGCAACGATCGCATTGAGCCCCAGACCCGGCGCGATGGCCACTGCACGATTGGTGTACAGCCCCATTGCGATCGACATCACGCCCGCCACGAGACAGGTCACAGTCGCAATCTGGGTGATGTCCAGCTCACCGTTGAAGCCCAGCGTCGCTGGATTCACCGCGATGATGTACGCCATCACCATGAAGGTCGTGAGACCCGCCATCAGCTCGGTACGGATCGTGGTCCCATACGAGCCCAGCTTGAACTGTTCTTCGAGCATTCCACTTGCGTTCGCCGCCATCCTGCGCTCCCCTCGCCTAACAGCACACAATGAACGCGAGCCTTCCCAACCGCATTGCTCGCGTTCATGACGTTATTCACACTGTACTTTACTGTGACGTATTTCGGGAGAGGCGGTTTCCCGGCGTCAGCCACCGATCTGCGACATGCCGCGCACGGTATTGCGATCACCTTCGGCCACCCGATGTCCCCAAGGCTTTCGCCAAACACCCGCCCGCAACAGCCGAAGCAGCTCCTCATCCGTCGCTCCGGACCGCATCGCATCGCGCACGTCGACTTCGTCCGGTCGAATCAGGCAGAGTCGCAGCTTTCCGTCAGCGGTCAGGCGAACCCGGTTGCATGCCTCGCAGAATGGCGCCGAAATCGGCGAAATGAACCCGATCGAACCCTTCGCGCCCGGAATCTTCCACAGCCGAGCAGGATCCGAAGGATCTGTTTCAAGAGGGTCGAGTGGTCCGAATCGACGTTCAAGGACCGCCTGTGACTCGGCGGAGGTAACCAGCCCTTCGTCATAAACGATCCCGACCCCCTCCATCGGCATGATCTCCAGGAACCGTACGTGCCAATCGTGTTCCAGGGTGAGCTCGGCCATCCGGTCGATCTCATGGTCGTTTTGCCCGCGTAGCACGACCGTGTTCAGCTTTATCGGCGTCATTCCGACCACATCCGCCGCCTCGATCCCCTCCCAAACCAGGTCGAACCGTCCACCCCGTGTCATCTGCTTGAACCTGACGGGATCCAGCGTATCGATGCTTACATTGATCCGGTCGAGTCCGGCGTCCTTGAGATCACGGGCGTTGCGGCTGAGAATCAGCGCATTGGTGGTCATCGACACTTCGGTGATGCCCTCGAAACGCTTGATCTCCCGCACGATGTCCACCAGGTGCGGGCGCACCGTCGGTTCGCCTCCGGTCAACCGGATCTTGTTGACACCAAGCCTGGCGAACAGCCCCACCGTGCGTATCAGTTCCTCGTCGGTGAGAATCTCGTCTCGCGGCTGAAACTTCATCCCGACCTCGGGCATGCAGTAGAGACAGCGGAAATTGCACCGGTCGGTGAGAGAAATGCGCAGATAGTTCATCGCCCGCCCAAAGGAATCCTTCGGTCCAGGCAAGGATGCGACGGATGGGTGAATCTGGAGGGGGACAGCCATGTGTGCGAATCCTTGGCTGGCATCCGGCTGGCGACCAGCATAGTCAATCTCTGAATAGCTGGTTGCAGCGTAGCAATTTGCATTCCCCGCGTCAATGCTCGGAGGGTGTGCCGGTCAGCTCAATGGGCTGGCGTGTTTCTCCAAATAGGCCAGAATCTCGTCGGAGTCCTCGATGCACATCACCGCCAGTACATCTCCTTTGCCCAGCAAATCAAGCCCCGCGTAAACGGCGGTTCGCTCGTTAGGGCACTCCATCACGACCCGGTCACCGGCAACCCTCCTGAGGATTCCTGGCATTTCTCCGGCTTCACGCCCCCGCAGGTACTTCTCCGAATCCTTGACGATCACCGCGTCGGCATGTTCGGCGGCAATACGCCCAATTCCTTCGATCGCATTATCCTCCCGATCACCCGCGGTGCCGATCACCACAGTCAGGCGCGCTTCGTTTCCGCCAAACGCCCGGGCAAACTGCAGCAAATGTTCCAATCCGGCCTCGTTGTGGGCAAAATCGATCACGACCGTGCCGCCATTGTGTCCAAAGACATTGAGACGCCCACGGTTCTCCTCGGGACGATTGCGAAATGCCTTCAAGCCATCTCTTACCTGCTCCGCGGAACAACCAACCGCGAGACAGGCCGATGCGGCGGCCAGGGCATTTTCCACCATGTGACCTGCGCGACCTCCAAACGTGATAGGGACATCTTCGAGCCGAGCCAGTCGCTCTGCCTCGCCATCGTGGTACCAGGTGATCGTTTCACCAGAGGCACGAAGAGCCCAACCGCCTTCACCTACATGCGCATCCACATCTGGATTGTCGTCCGACCTGCTGAATAGGAAGGGACGAGCGCTGATCACGTTGCGCACGCCGAGCACACGTGCATCGTCAGCATTGAGTACGACGTGTCCGGCGGCAACGGTAACTCGCGCAACGACGGCCTTCACCTCGGTCAAAACGTCGAGCGAGTGGACGCCGTGCATGCCCATATGATCAGCGGAGATATTGGTCATCACCGAGACATCGCTGTGCTCGTAGCCAAGCCCGCGAAGCAGGATGCCACCTCTGGCCGTCTCCAGCACGGCGATGTCGATCCCAGGCTCGTCGAACACGCGCCGAGCGCCTGACGGACCTGTGTAGTCACCAGACAGCACAAGCTCCTCGTCGATCGTGACACCCGCCGACGACGTCCAGCCCACCTTGTAGCCGGAGCGCCGCAAGATCGACGCTATCAGGCGGGTGGTTGTGGTCTTGCCATTGGTACCGGTGACGCCAATCACGGGAATCCGTCGCTCCGACTCCGGGTACACCTCCGGCAGGTCATCGGGATCCACAGGTTGCGCCAACACGTCTTCAATCGCCGAAAGCTCCAGATCGATATCCACGGTAGAGTCAGAGACGATTCGCCACGCCAGATGCCCGATCGCCCTGCTCACCAGCCGTCTCGACCAGCCGAATGCCACTGCGGCATGGCCCGGGTCTTCCAGCATTCGCACAACGATCTCTCCCGGCGCGAGGTTCAATCTTGCGTGGAGCACAAGCAGGACGTCTCGCACCGCCCCGGCGATCACTTCCGGACCGCCAATGGAACCAGCGCCATCGTCCCGCAGGAACCGTCGCGCTAACTCGGACGGCACAGCCTCTGGATTCGCCGCGATCTCGATCTTGATCGCCGGCCCCAGCATGAAGAGGTTTGGACCATCGAGCGTGCGCAGTTCAACGGCTTCCAAATGGGTTCTCCAATCCAACCCGGCGGTGCTGGACGTCCCTCAAGCTCAAAGTGACTGAAGCAGAACGACGGCGATGTTGTACACCGCATGCGTTATGACCACGGACGTCGTGCCAAAGCGATTTCGGATAAGTCCGAACAGGATACCAATTCCGAACAATCCGAGAACGACATACGAGAACTGATATTGGGTGTGAAGCAGCGCCCACAGCGCCGACGTGATCACGATGCCGAAGCGTGGTTGAATCGCACCCCGGAACAACAGCTCCTCACCGATCCCGGACGATGCTCCGAGCACGAGCGCGCCAAGTGGGTTCTGGACACCCGACGTCAGGTCCTCTGTGGCCTCGGTCAGGCTGTCGAACACTTCCGGCTGGAACACCACCGTGAGCAACGATCCAATGAAGCTCAGGATGAAGGCGGGAATCACCGCGCCCACGCCTATCACGATATCAATGATCGAAGGCTTTTTGAGCCCGAGCCGTGAGGTGGCATCCTGAGGTGTTCGATACACGAAGAGACCGACGGCAAAATAGGCGATCGAGACGAAGGTCAACACGTTGATGACGAGCGCACCGATCGATGTTGGTTCAAGCTCGTCAGGGTCCACCGGCGCCGAAACCAGCGCATACGTGAAATAGACCATCACCAGCAGCACAACCGCGAGACCAGACATATCGATCGGAGATTTCGCATCCAGTGGCGTCACACGGCTGAGCGCCTTGCGCAGTGGGGAAAGGAGCGGTAGTGACAACGCAAGCCCCAACCCCAAAATAAGCCATCCGCCCGTCGTGCCGTTGACCAGCAGGGCCAGTCCAGCCAAGCTCAGCAGCGCACCGGGAATCCCGAACAGGAGATACAGTCCCACATAAGCCGACCGGTCTGTTTGCGCTCGCCTTGCCCACCAAATCAGGCCGTACACTGCTCCGACAATCGGAATCAGCACAAAAACTTCAAGAAATGTGTCCATGGTCGGATCGGGCTCCATCAATATGAATCAAGGTCATCGGCGAGTGACGATGACCGATCGCAAGTATACGGGGTAGTTCCGCGCCAATACTCGGGATTCGACGGTGCTAGACTTGCCTTTGCACGCACACCGTACGCAACCATGCGAAACGGTCAAAGGCGTAATCGCCGGAAACACGGACATTTGATGGCTGCTGATGGCACGAACGACCAAACGCGCACGACGCGCGCATCTCGCAAAGGAGGTTTGGGACGAGGGCTCGACGCCCTTATCCCTTCCAGTTCAGGGACCGCGAACTCGAATTCGACCGTGGAACAACCAGTTGGAGCCCCCACCGAGCTTCCGACATCGGCTTTGTCGCCCAACCCGTATCAGCCGCGGTTGCAAATGGATCGCCAGCACCTCGATGAGCTCACAGCCTCAATTCGCACCCATGGTATCGTCCAGCCGATTGTCGTGACACCGGCCGGCGAGCCAGGTTCCTGGCGTATCGTCGCTGGGGAACGACGCTGGCGCGCCGCCCAACGAGCCGGTCTGAGTCACGTGCCGATCGTCATCAAAGAGGCGTCGCATCAGTCGATGCTGGAACTCGCGCTGGTCGAGAATATCGTCCGGGCCGACCTCAATCCGTTAGAAGAAGCCGCCGCGTTCCAACAGCTGATTGAGGAGTTTGGCATCTCGCAAGCCGAGCTGGCCGGTCGAGTGGGACGATCTCGCGTGGCAGTATCCAATGTGCTCCGCCTGTTGAATTCTCCGGAGCAAGTGAAGGACGCACTGCTTCGTGGTCATATTACCGAGGGACACGCCAGGGCGTTGCTCGGCTTGCCGTCCTCGACCAAACAGGTCGAAGCGCTCGACCTGGTGCTCGACCAGCAACTCAACGTGCGTCAGACGGAACAGCTCGTGCGTCGATGGTCCAGCCCAAAGGAACAGAAGTCGTCACGACCCGACCGCGATCCGGACGAGCGCCGTGTCGAAGAAGACTTCCGCCAGGCGCTCGGCACGCAGGTCGCATTCAGGCGCCGAACGGGAGGCAGCGGTGGCACCCTGACGATCCAGGTGTTTTCAGACGAGGAAATGAACGCGCTCTACAGCCGCCTGGTCGGCGATGACAACTGGTGAACCGGGCGCCACATCACAAGTCGTCTCGCTACGAGTCTCGCTTGAGGGCTCCCCAGTCTCCGCGTTGACCCGTACAACAATGTCGTTCGTCCCCTGATTCCTCATGTCGTAGTAAACAACAACCCACCAGGTGTCTTCGGGATCGGTGGTGTCAAGGTCGACCTGCACCTGTCGTCTTGACTCCTCGCAGCCTTCGCGATAGGACGCTCCCACCACGCCTTCCGCGATCCTGAATGCCTGCTCCGCCGAGATCGGCAGCGTGAGAAACCGCTCGGTTATCGGATCAGGCGGCTCCACTTCGAACGCGGTGGTTTCGTCGAAGAAAATCGATCCCGTTTGGCGGCTTATCGCCACAGAGGCACGTGGCCAGGAGTCTCCAACTTTCGGCGCCGCAAACGAAAACACGATCAAGCCGCCATCGGCCACCGGCGTCGCTGATGGCGATTCTCCTGACATTTCGAATTGGGAGCTCACCAGTATCAACTCCGCGTCGGCGTTCCATTCTCTGGCCCACACATTCGCAAACGACAATGCGTCCTCGACGGAAATCGGCAGGTCAATGTCGGGACCGGGAGTCGGTCGATCCGAGGCGGGACGGATCTGACCGCCGTTCGGCTCCCCAACACGCCCGATGACCACGACCGTTACCACCACCAGCGCGATTCCCACGATCAGCAGAACCAGCCGCTCTCCGCGACTCAAGCCCGTCGTTTTGTCTGCATCCACTCGATCGCCTCAGTTCAGCAGTCTATCCAGACAGTCGCTGTGCAGATTGTGGCAGACCGCTTCCATGACTTGCCATCCGCGCAGTGTCTTCACACCTGCGCCTTGGCACAGGAGCGCACCGAAGGGGAAGCGTCATTCCGAGCAAGGTCGACGGTCCGCCATCGATGCATGGCAATCCTTTTGTTGGATACGACAGCCTGGACGGATCACGCCACTCTGGACCACGGCAAGTCGTCGTATAATCAAGCGGATTAATTGTCGAGACATGCAACGGCATGGACTACAGGAGGAATCACCTTGACGTCACGAGACGATCTCATCAGGACACTCGGCGAAATCAACGCACGCGTTGAGGAACTCGGGGTGCGACTTTGGCCTCGCCAACGATGAGCGCGAAGTAGCTGATCTCGAACATCGGAGCGCCTCACCTGGATATTGGGACGATCCCGACGCGGCACAACAGGAAATGCGGCGACTGGGTGAGTTGAAATCGCGTCTGAATACATGGAACGAGCTTAGAACGTCCTCCGCGGATTTGCGAGATATGGCCGGCATGGCTGCCGGTGACAACGACCTTCTCGACGAAATTGAAGGCGAGCGCGATGAGCTCGCCAGGAAGGTTGACGATCTCGAGCTCCAGCTGGCGTTTGACGGCCCACACGATGCATCCAATGCGATCCTGATCGTTCACTCTGGCGAAGGCGGCGTCGACGCCCAGGATTTCGCATCGATGTTGAGCAGGATGTACCTTCGCTGGGCTGACCACAACCAGATCAAGGCGGAGCTGCTCGACTCAACGGCTGGTGACGAAGCGGGCATCAAGAACGCAACTATCGAGCTTCGCGGCCAAAACGCATACGGAATGCTGAAAGGCGAAGGTGGCGGTCATCGGTTGGTGCGACTCTCACCGTTCGACTCGGCACACCGGCGCCATACAGCGTTCGCGCTGGTCGAGGTGATTCCTGAGATCGATAATGACCAGGATGTCGACCTGCGCCCGGACGATGTTCGTGTGGACACCTATCGCTCGTCAGGGGCAGGCGGTCAACACGTCAACAAGACGGATTCCGCGGTGCGGCTCACGCACCTCCCGACCGGTATCGTGGTGACGTGCCAAAACGAGCGGAGCCAGCTTCAGAACCGCGAATCCGCATTCAAGATCCTGCGGGCGCGGTTGCTGGAGCGAAAACTCGATGCCGAGGCCGAAGAGCGCGCGCAGCTCAAGGGCGGGCTCACCGCGGCCGGATTCGGGAATCGCATTCGCTCCTATGTGTTGCATCCATACACGCAGGTCACCGACCACCGGACGGACGTGACGGTTGGTGACGCCCAGGCCGTCCTCAACGGCGCGCTTGACCCATTTATCGAGGGATACATGCAGATGCTGATTCAACCGGATGAGTCCGAATCGGCAACGACACCCCTGTCGTAGTCGTCCGCATTGAACCGGTTTCATGGATCGATCACCGGTCCTGAATGATAGACTTGGCGACAGGACGAACCTTCGTCAAACCTGTCGAGCGCGGCTCGATACTCCGCCGCGCTCGACGCTGGAGCTTGTGAATGGCAGTTGAGACCGGAGACCAGAAGCGGGCACGCATCCTCGACCCGGCCGCCATCGAACGAAAACTCGCCATCAACACCTATAATGTCGATCCTGCCAGAGCGCACATTCGCATCATTGATTCCGACGTCTGCCGGGTTTGTGTACGACAACAATGCATCAATAGTTGTCCCGCCACCTGCTACGCCCCGCAAGAGGATGGCACCGTGCTTTTTTCCTATGAGGGCTGCGTCGAATGCGGCGCCTGCAGGATCGTCTGCAACGAATTCGACAATGTTGAATGGACCTATCCACGAGGCGGTTTCGGCATTCTGTACCGCCTGGGGTAGCCTGCGCGCATCCTCATCGACGCCTTTCATGACCTGCCCCACAACAAGGATTATCTGCCATGTACTGGACGAAAAAGCACGTCCTGATGTGTACCTCGCAACATTGCAATCAAAAGGGCGCGATGGATGTCCTGGGACGGCTCCGACTGGAGGTCGTGCGGCGCGGTCTCGACACCGAAATCATGGTGAACAATTGCGGCACCATCGACCTCTGTGACATCGGCCCGAACATGGTCGTCTATCCAGACAACATCATTTACGGCGGCGTCACCGCGGCCGATCTTCCAGATATACTTGCCCATCTTCAGGGTGGACCAGTGGTCGAACGGTTGCTGCTCCAACCCGGCAAGAACTTTGAAGGCAAGCGACGTGACTTCTACGCCGAGCTGCTCGAGACATCGACCGAAGATGAGAGCGAAGCGCTGGAGCTTGCGAAAGCCCATGAGCTCGACGAAGGGTTTTTCGAGGAACAGTTTCGCCGCGGCTTCATGGCTCGAAAACCGGTAGATGGCTCCGAACACGTCCGTGTTCATCCAACCAAAAAGGCTCTCACCCGATACGGCCTGCTCAACGCCTAACGCTGACAGCGTGACCGTGAAGTGTCCTGATGTGAAAGGGCGCGAACTGTGCCAACATTCGAGCAGCCAACTCGAGAACTCGAGCCGGGAGACTCCTCTCGGCCATGGTTCAAGCAACTCTATGATGAGCTCAGGCGCCCATCACGTTCAACACTGATTCGTATCGCGGTTGCCACGACGCTCATTGTGATCTCACTGTTCACAAACCGTCAGTTCCTTGGCTGGGGGCTTGTAGCGACACTTGCGGTGCTGATCGTTCCTCTCGGTCGCGCGCGGGGAGCAATTGCCGCTTTGGTGCCGTACGCCGGAATATGGTTCCTGTTCACCTTCATCCGCTCTCTCGCTGACGAAACCATCCTTGCCAAGACCGTGAATACCAGGGCGAGTGAGATCGAGCGATGGATTTTCAACGGTGAGCTACCGTCAATACGACTACAGGCGGAGTTTTACGACCCCTTCGATCTCCACTGGTGGGACTTTTACCTCACCTTTGTGCACTGGTCGTATTTCCTGATCCCACATGCGGTTGCGGCGTATCTGTGGTGGAAGCGACCAGCGCGCTTCCAGCATTATCTTCGCGCAATGACGCTTCTCCTCGTCCTTGGATTGGTGCTGTATTTCGCGCTGCCGTCGAACCCTCCGTGGATGGCGCCGGAATCGGTCAATACCCCCGGCGCGCCTACCGTGCTTCGCATTATGGAACCGATCGCCAAAGAGGTTGGCGGCGGGATCTACGAAGCTGGGTACAAGATCGTCGGCGAGTCGAATCCCATTGCCGCGATGCCGTCGATCCATATGGCGATCACCTTCCTGATGGTCTGCGTGGGTCGCGACTACAGTCGCTGGTGGCGAATTGCCTCGTGGTTCTATGCGATCTCGATGGGCTTCGCGCTGGTGTATCTCGGTGAGCACTATGTCATCGATGTGGTCGTGGGCTGCCTGATCACCTCATACAGCTGGCGCGCGGCGGGCGGCTGGATGACTCACCTGGCGCCGATGTTTCGCGGCCTGATTCCGCGACGAAAGGCAGCCCAGCAGGCGGATCACTCTCCCGCCGGCACCTCGGCGTGAACCTGGCATGTAGGCTGCGTCTGCACACGGGGGGAGGACTTGAACGCGCTGGAAGCCCCAGTGGCACCTCATCTCCTGAATGCGCGTTCAAGTTCTCCCTGCTCCTACGCGCATGGCAACTCCACCTGCGCAATCGAGGATGTCCTCCACTCCTCGTTGATGGAACCTGTCCACCTGGTCATCATCCGCAACCAACCCCGCCAGCACCCTCCTGTCCCGACAACCTGGCCAGATACGTGTTTCCATGAAGTTCCACACACATCAGTTTCACCCGTTTTCAGAGTTCTGAACAAGGACCCGAGGCTGCACGGCGTCCATGATTGAGCCTCACGTCCCCTGGCGCAACCATTGATCGAACCGGGGATTCATCGCGCGGTAAATATCTCCCATGGCTGGGATATCAAGGACCGCCCGAAGCCGCAGTGCATCTTCAACATCCGACTTCAGGACCGGGTCAGCCCCGGTAGCGATGGCGCCAGTCTCGAACCAAGTGTCAATCACCCGTGACCAGCACGCGCTGAATCGTTGAATGCCCGCCTTGAGTTCCTCGGACGTGAGACGCTCCACTGACGCTGCCGGCCAGTTACCAAGTCTCCGGGGCGGCCACTTGCCCGGATCGAAGTCGTCGAATTCCCGCACCCCAATTGGCTCGGCTGATTCCCATGACACTACTGCCATCCTCGGAGGTGCAAACAATCCTCTTCGCCCCTGGTCATCCACCGCCAGAATCGGCAGTGGGACTGCGACCGCGCGTTCGTAATGCTCGATCGGGACCGGGAACCGCGGCAGGCTCCCAGGGTGATGTGGTGGGTTTTCCGCCGCAAATCGGGATGCGCGCTCCATCACTGGATCAAGCGTTCCAGTTCGCTCTTCTCCGTCATTACTATCCGTGAAGTTCAAGACAGGATGGGCATCGCGAAACTCAACCTCCACCGATCCTGTGGAGGTCTCCAGCCTCGTGCGTTCGATCGATTCTCCACCGGGATCGGTCGCCATCCGTTGCTCAGTGACCCGCCACGTGCTCTGCGGGCCGAGGCGGGAAAGCAGGAATGCGAGCTGCTCCTCCGCCGAATCGACATACGCGAACAGTCGCTGCGTCATCAGCTTCCACCCGGACCGTCGATCAGCTCGTCAGCAGGTTCAATGGTCTCCATAAAAGGCCGATTGACGCCTGCCATGGATTTCAATAACATCAGCTGCTTCTCGAATGTGCCCGCATCGGGGATATCTCTCCGGGTGCGCATCGATCTCACGAAGCGCAAAAGTCCCTGATCCCGCAGGTACTCAACGCGAAACCGCTCGCGGTCAGGTTCGAGAATAGCCAGGATGTGATCGTCGATCACCTTTGCAACCAATGGTTGAAGGTTGGCCGGACCGGTGAATTCAACGGTGGGCGGCTCCCCCGATTTTACGTGTTGATTCGAGGTGTACACCCAGCTTGCGCCCCCGGCAGCGTCGAGCAGGTCCGTCTGAAACACCCGGCCTGGCCCTTCAGAGGCGTTCGCCATACGGCCCAACGCAGGGAATCCGTCGTAAGAACCAGTCACTTCGGCGGAATCAAGATCGACCGACCCGTTCACCGCCATTGCCAGCGGGTCGAGCGCCTCCTGGAGATCCGCCTTGGCTCGCCGGTTGAAGAAAACAGCAAGATACGCTGTTCCCGCCAGGGCAACAAATATGACCACGCACATCGCCAATGCCGTCAACACATACGGATTCAACTGCCAATCACCTGTCCACTAACGCATCATTCACGCAACCGTTCTCGGTGCGCCCAACCCAAGGCATTGTACCGTCTGGTTAAGGTCAACCCGCATCTGGCGCTCCGACCAGCCGAAATTCGTTCTCCGCGGATACAATGTCTCAGGTCCATGATTGTTGGATCGCAGCTTTCTAATCGCACAGGAATCCTCATGCGCGTTTCCTGGCACGTCGGTCTAGGACGTGACCTCGGCCTCGCTTTCTGGGCCATGACATTCTTTGAAGCGACATTCGGCGCCTACACCAGCATTTGGGCGCTTTGGATCGAAGACCGTGGAGCCCCGATCGCGCTAGTCGGCCTGGTGCTCGGCTCGGCTGGTTTCGTGCGCCCATTGGTCATTGGCCCTTCGTCGTGGCTCACGGAACGATTCGATCGTCGCCGGCTTCTGATGGCGTCTCGGGGTCTTGGTGTTTTGGGACTGCTTGTCGCGGCGTTTGCCGGAAGCTGGCAAATCCTCTTTGTCACGGTCGTCCTCAACGCGATGAGCGAGCTGGTGTTTCCAGTCCTTCAAACCTATGTCGCTGAGCGCTCCCGGGAGAATCGGGCGCATGCGTTTTCGATGATCATCAACGTCGGGCCATCGTGCGCCCTGATGATCACACCGCTGGTGTCCGGTCTGCTCATCGCGCAATGGGGCATGAAATCAGCATTTTTTCTCGGTAGCGTGACCTCGCTCGCCTCGATTGCAATCCTGAGCCGAATGGACTTTTCCGAAATCCCTGAGGAGGACGGAATCGACCTGACGTCGCCGGCCACGTACGCCGCGACATTCAGGAACAAATCCATTCGCTCCGTGTTTGTGCTGCATGGCGCGACCATTCTCTCCCTCGCCATCGGCGTAACGCTCATTCCCATCTTCCTGAAGGAAGTGCGCGGTCTCGACCCGGCCCTGATCTCTTCTCTCGGAGCAGGGGCCGCATTCGGAACCGCCCTCTTTGGGCTTTGGGTTTCCCGGTCGTCCAAGCTTTCCGCGTTCCCCATGTTCGCGGCCTCGATTGCGTGCGGTGCGATTTCGCTGGGATTGGTCACATTCGCATTGAGCGATACCTTGCCATGGATCGTGGTCGCATTCATCCTCCGCGGCGGCATGTTTGCCACGTGGGCAATGATCCTCGCGCGAATGGGCGAATTGGCCCCCGCTCGCCTGCGGTCACGCGCCTTCGCCGTGGTCGAAATACTTGGCGGCAGCGCTATGTCATTCGGTCCGATCATTGCCTCGCAACTCTATGGCATCAGGCCAGTTCTTCCCATCGTGGCGGGGGCGACCCTTGGCGCGCTCATGGCGACAAGGATGCTATGGATGCACCGCCGCTCGCGAGCATGTGAACCGGTCATTGCTTCCCCTGACTGATCGAATCCTTTCACCAGATTGCCGCCACCTGTCGAGCGCGCAGGGCAATCGCATTATAAATTGCCCGTCATTCCGCCATTTTCAGATGTCAATCGCCAGGCATTTCGAGCGAAACGGCTGAGGAACGGGCGCGTCACATGGATTCTCCACGAAAATCACC
>Ga0075527_10000069_pt1 | contig 22105 bp, 18 predicted proteins | sample NGEPer11B_FD_74784 | JGI IMG/M metagenome (GOLD analysis project Ga0075527, IMG submission 74784) | Arctic peat soil microbial communities from the Barrow Environmental Observatory site, Barrow, Alaska, USA - NGEE Permafrost305-11B | ecosystem: Environmental > Terrestrial > Soil > Wetlands >...
CTGCCGGTGTCGACCGACGAGGCCTTCGCCCTGATCACCGAACCCGACCGGCTTCGTCGCTGGAAGACGGTGTCGGCCCGCGTGGACCTGCGTGCCGGCGGCCAGTACCGCTGGACCGTGATTCCGGGCCACGTTGCGGCGGGAACGTTTGTTGAGGTGGAGCCCGGCCGGCGGATCGTGTTCGGCTGGGGTTGGGAAGGCAGCCCGGACCTCGGCCCGGACGCTTCGACAGTCACCATCACCCTCGAACCCGCCGAGGGCGGCACTCTGGTCACTCTCGTGCACGACGGTTTGACTGATGAGCAGGCGGCGAGCCACCTGCAGGGGTGGAACCACTTCTTCGGACGCCTTGAGCGGGCCGCCTCAACCGGTGACGCGGGTCCCGATGAGTGGGCGGCAGTCCCGGGCGACCTCAACCCGCTCACGGCGGCGGACGCCACGTTGGCCGTGTGCCAGAACGTTCTTCGTCAGATTCGTCAGGGTGACCTCGACAGCCCAACCCCGTGCAGCGAGTTCACGATCGGCCAGCTCGCCGACCACCTGATCGGCTCGATGGTCACTCTCGGCGGTATGGCCGGGGCAGTCGTGACCCCGGCTGATAGCGGGACCGTTGAGTCACGGGTGGCATTCGCCGGCCAGCAGGCGCTGGAGGCCTGGGACAAGCGCGGACTTGCGGGCACCGTGAAGCGAGGTGAGCGGGACATGCCAGCCGTAGGCGCGGCCAGCATCTTGTCGCTGGAGCTCCTGGTCCACGGCTGGGACTTCGCGGCGGCCACTGCGCAGCGGGTCACCGTCTCGGACGAGGTCAGCCACTACGTCCTTGACCTCGCACACAAGCTCATCTCCCCGCAGCTTCGTCAAGGCGGGTCATTCGCCGACGCCGTCGAGGTTGGACCCGACGTCGACATCCTCGAGCGACTCATAGCCTTCTCGGGTCGAAACGCGGCCTGAGGAGTTTCCATCCATCACAACAAAGAAAAGGAGCATGTCATGGCAAAGTTCATCCTTTTGTACAAGGGCCCCGCAACACCCCCGGCAGACATCACCCCCGAGTTGGGCGCGCGGCTCATGCAGGCCTGGGATGCCTGGATGGGCAAGGTTGGCGACGCGCTCGTCGATGTTGGTGCGCCCTTCGCCGGCAGCAGCACCGCGGTTGCGGGCGATGGTTCAACCAATAGCGCCAGTGACCTCAACGGTTACACCATCGTCGAGGCCCCTGACATCAACGCGGCCAAGACTCTCGTCGACGGTAACCCCTTCCTGGACGACGGGACGGCTAACTTCGCGGTCGAGATCTACGAGCTCGGGACCATGTGAGCCGAGGAGAGCGCGCTGACATCCACCAGGCCTAGGCCGGGTTAGGCCTGGTGGATGTCAGTCGCCGTCGGGCAGCACCGCGTTCAGGATCATGGACACGATGCTGATGATGATCGAGCCGAGCACCGCGTCCCAGAAGAACTGGTCGACGTGGAAGGCCAGGTTGAACTGGCGGGCGAACCACGAGGTCAGCTCCAACATCGCCGCATTGACGATCAGGGTGAACAGCCCCAGCGTCAGGATGATGAACGGCAGCGAAAAGATGGTCAGTATCGGCTTGATCAAGGCGTTGAGGAGGCCGAATATCACGGCCACCCACAAGATCGTCGCGAGATGGTTGCTCGTCGAGGCGGGGTTGTCTGCGAGGTGAATGCCCTTGACCAGACTGGCGGCCACCCAGAGAGCGACGCCGTTGACCAGGACCCTGACCACGAATGACTTCATGGATTCATCGTGGCACGTGGGTGCCGGTCCATGGACCAGACGCTGATTCATAGAATCCTGAGCCGTACTGTTCTGCCATGAGCCGAACCGTCCGTCTCCGCGAAGCGCTGACTGCCGTCCCTGCCTACAAGCCCGGCAAGCCGGCAGTGGTGCGCGAGGGGGTCACCGCATACAAGATCAGCAGCAACGAGAACCCGTACCCTCCGCTGCCCAGCGTCCTGCAAGCGGTCGCGGACGCCGCCACGGAGATGAATCGCTATCCGGACATGGCCGTCACCGCGCTGACCGATGCGCTCTCGGAGCGCCTCGGGGTGCCGCGAGAGCACATCGCCACCGGAACCGGCAGCGTGGGCGTCCTGGCTCAGATCATCACCGCCACCTGCGACCCGGGCGATGAGGTCATCTACGCCTGGCGTTCGTTCGAGGCATATCCGATCGTCGTGGCGATCGCCGGTGCCGTCTCGGTGAAGGTCCCGCTGGACGTGAACGCCCGGCATGACCTCGCAGCGATGGCCGCCGCGATAACCCCTCGCACCCGGCTGATCCTGGTCTGCACACCCAACAACCCCACCGGCCCGGTCGTGCATCAGGACGAGCTTGACGCGTTCCTGGACGCCGTCCCCGGCGACATCCTTGTGGTCATCGACGAGGCCTATCTCGAGTTCGTCACCGACGACCGGGCACCCGACGGGCTCGCGACATATGCCGGGCGGCCGAACGTCGCGATCCTGCGCACCTTCAGCAAGGCCTACGGCCTGGCAGGACTTCGGGTGGGGTACGCCGTGGCCCACGAGCCTGTCGCTGAAGCCCTGCGCAAGACGGCGCTGCCTTTCGGCGTGAGCACCATCGCCCAGCGGGCGGCGATTGCCAGCCTGGACGCCTTCGACGAGCTGCAGGGGCGGGTTGACGCTCTCGTTGCCGAACGCGTGCGCGTCGTGGCCGGGCTGCGCCACCAGGGCTGGCAGGTGCCTGAGACGCAGGCCAACTTCGTCTGGCTGCCGCTGGGTGCCGACACCATGGCATTTGCGGCGGCTGCCGACGGCGCAGGTCTGGTTGTTCGGACCTTTCCCGGGGAAGGTGCGCGTTGCACCATCGCCGAGAGGCAGGCCAACGATCTGTTGCTCCACGTTGCTCGTGACTTCGTGGTGGCGCGCACGTTCTGAGCAGGGTGTGATGGCTTTCGGTAACCGGGAGCTGTACCCGAATCGTGCTTCACGGGCCCCCTGCAGGTACCGTGTGCTGGCAAGGAATGTGAGTGCCGCCACACACGCGCGCATGAGTCCCTGCCATGAGAGCATTTATCGGCGGAGACCCCGCTGCGCGTTCATGGCCTGAGGCGAGCTCGCGGTGATCCCGCGTTCGCGAAGAAGGAGTGCCTGTGAGCGACAAAAGAGTCGCGACGCCGTCGGAAGCGGCCGATGCCGCTGCTGTTGCAGCGTTGGTGGCGCCAGTGCCCGAGATCATCGGCGGAGCCGAGTTCGTCCAGCTGCTCACCCCTGAGGGAGAGCGCGTCGAGCATCCCGAATACTCGCCATACATCGCTGATCTCACTGATGATGACCTGCGCGGCTTCTACCGCGACCAGGTCCTCATTCGCCGGTTCGACGCTGAAGCCACGGCTCTTCAGCGCCAGGGAGAGCTTGGCCTGTGGGCCAGCCTGCTCGGCCAGGAGGCAGCACAGGTCGGCTCCGGTCGCGCCCTTCGTCCGCAGGACTACGCCTTCCCGACCTACCGCGAGCACGGCGTGGCCTGGTGTCGCGGGGTCAACCCGCTCAACCTGCTGGGAATGTTCCGCGGGGTCAACCATGGTGGGTGGGACCCGAACGAGAACAACTTCCACCTTTACACCGTCGTCATCGGCGCTCAGACCCTGCACGCCGTGGGGTACGCGATGGGAATTCAGCACGACCACGCCTTGGGCACCGGCGACCCCGACCGGGACTCAGCCGTTATCGCCTACTTTGGTGATGGTGCTAGCGCCCAGGGCGATGTGAACGAGTCCTTCGTCTACGCGGCATCCACGAACGCGCCCGTCGTCTTCTTCTGCCAGAACAACCAGTGGGCCATTTCCCAGCCGGTCGAGCGACAGAGCCGGATCCCGATCTACCAGCGGGCCAGGGGTTTCGGCTTCCCCGGTGTCCGGGTGGACGGCAACGACGTCCTTGCCGTCTATGCCGTAACCAAGGCGGCGTTGAACGCGGCCCGCAGCGGGCAGGGCCCGATGCTGATCGAAGCCTTTACCTACCGGATGGGTGCGCACACCACCTCCGACGACCCGACGAAGTACCGCATCTCCGCCGAGGTCGAGGTCTGGAAGCTGCGCGACCCGATCGCCCGGCTCAAGGCCTACCTGACGTCCAGTCTCAAGGCCGACGCGGCGTTCTTCGATGACGTCGAAGTTGAAGCCGATGAGCTAGCGGCAAGGGTCCGCGCGGGCTGTCTTGCGATGCCTGACCCGGAGCCACTGTCGATGTTTGACAACATCTATGTCGAGGAGCACCCGCTGATCGACGCCGAGCGCGCCGGGTTCGCTGCCTACACCGCGAGCTTTGAGGGAGAGCACTGACATGGCGAAGGTAACGATCGGCAAGTCCATCAACGCCGGTCTGCGGCGATCCATGGAGCGCGACCCCAAGGTCGTCATCATGGGTGAGGACATCGGCAAGCTCGGTGGCGTGTTCCGGGTCACCGAGAACCTGCAGAAGGACTTCGGCGAGGACCGGATCATCGACACCCCCCTTGCCGAGTCTGGCATCGTGGGCACAGCCATCGGTATGGCGCTGCGTGGCTACCGGCCCATCGTGGAGATCCAGTTCGACGGGTTCGTCTACCCCGCGTTCAGCCAGATCATCTGCCAGGTCGCCAAGATGCATGCGCGGTCCCTCGGCAAGATCAGGCTGCCCATGGTGATCCGCATCCCCGTCGGTGGTGGTATTGGCGCGGTCGAGCACCACAGCGAGTCCAACGAGGCCTACTTCGCCCACACGGCAGGGCTTCGGGTCGTCGCGTGCTCGAACGCCGAGGATGCCTACTGGATGATTCAGCAGGCCGTTGAGTCCGACGACCCGATCATCTTCTATGAGCCCAAGCGCCGCTATCACGAGAAGGGCGAGGTGGACCTGACTGCCAGCTCGGCGCCGCGGCCTCTCTTCAAAGCCAACATCGCGCGTGCCGGCGAGCACGTGACCCTGGCGTCATACGGCCCCATGGTCAAGGTGTGCCTGGACGCGGCCACCGCCGCAGGCGAAGAGGGCAAGTCGATCGAGGTCATCGACCTGCGTTCGCTGTCTCCGCTGGACCTGGACGCTGTGGCAACGTCGGTGGAGAAGACAGGCAGGCTTGTCGTTGCTCACGAGGCCTCGACGTTCCTCGGCCTGGGTTCGGAGGTGGCAGCGGCTATCTCGCAGCGCTGCTTCTACCACCTCGAGTCCCCGGTGATCCGGGTGGGCGGGTACAACCTGCCCTACCCGCCCAGCAGGCTCGAGGAAGAGTTCCTGCCCGACCTTGACCGCGTGCTCGACGGCGTCGACCGCGCTCTCGCCTACTGATACCGAACGGGACCACAAGCCATGGCTGTAAAGCATTTCAACCTCCCGGACCCGGGCGAAGGCCTTGTCGAGGCCGAGATCGTGACCTGGAAGGTCAAGGTCGGGGACGTCGTCAAGGTCAACGACATCTTCGTCGAGATCGAGACGGCGAAGTCCCTGGTCGAGCTTCCCGTGCCGTATGCCGGCACTGTTAGTGCACTGCTCGTTTCCGAAGGTGACATGGTGCAGGTCGGCGCCCCGATCATCTCGATCGACGACGGGCTCGGTAGTGACGTTGCCCCGGTGGCGGCACCTCCCACCACGACGGTTGCCGGGACCGCGAACGCGGTGACGTCGAAGGCAACGACCTTGGACGACGAGGTCGAGGCCGGCAAGACCGGTGATGCTGACACTGGTGAGCGGGTCGCGAACCTGGTCGGTTACGGCCCGCGGGTCACCTCGGGCAAGCGTCGTCTTCGCAAGAGTGAGAGCGCCGCGGCCACGACGACCGCCCAGGTCAACCAGGCGTTCTCGCCCGTCCCCGCCCAGCCCGAGTCCCTTACGGCACAGCCTGTCTCGGTACCCGTACTGGTACCGGCTGTCGGCGGCAAGGCGTTGGCCAAGCCCCCGGTGCGCAAGCTCGCCAAGGACCTGGGTATCGACATCTCGCAGGTCACCGGGTCCGGCGAGGGTGGCATCGTCACCCGTGCCGACGTCGAGGAGTACGAAGCAGGCGGCATAGCGGCCGCATCCGTCAACGGCGCTGGCTCCGCGGCGGCCGGCTCATCGACATACTTGGCGCCCGTGTTCGCGGCGACCGGCGAGCGTGAGACGCGCATCCCGATCAAGGGCGTACGCAAGATCACCGCACAGGCCATGGTCGCCTCTGCATTCACAGCGCCACATGTCACGGAGTTCATTACGGTCGACGTGACCCACACGATGAGCCTGGTCGACCGGCTCAGGACCGATCGAGAGTTCCGGGACGTCAAGGTCAGCCCGCTGCTCATCGTTGCCAAGGCGCTGATCATCGCCAGTCGCCGAAACCCCGGGATCAACGCCACCTGGGACGAGGCCGCACAGGAGATCGCGGTCAAGCATTACGTCAACCTCGGAATCGCCGCGGCGACTCCGCGTGGGCTGATGGTGCCCAACATCAAAGACGCCGATCAGATGTCGCTGCGACAGCTGGCCGACGCCATGGCCAACCTGGTGTCGACGGCCCGCGAAGGCAAGACACAGCCGGCGGCCATGTCGGGCGGGTCGATCACGATCACCAACGTCGGGGTCTTGGGAATCGACACGGGCACCCCGATCCTGAACCCGGGCGAGGCTGCGATTCTGGCCTTCGGTGTGGTTCGGCAGATGCCGTGGGTGGTCAACGGAGAGATCAAGCCTCGTTGGGTCACCCAGCTGAGCCTCTCGTTCGACCACCGCATGGTCGACGGCGATCTGGGCTCACGGTTCCTGGCCGACGTGGCGGCGATTCTGCACGACCCGAGCCAGGCTCTCGTCTGGGGCTGAGAGAGGCCGAATGACACGTCGTCGGCTTGGTCAGATGACCAGCCCGACGATGCCATTGGTGATGAGAACGACTGCGACCACCGCGCGCACGACGGTCAGAAGCCGGTGGCCATCCTCGACCCGCAGATGTGCCACTCTCGATAGATCCCCGGGGCGTCCTGCCGACCGAAAACCAGCGCCAACAAGGGGGCCGAAACTCCTGCGGAGGCAACGATGATGAATATCATCAGGACTACCGTGGCCCACCCTTGGGACAGCCCGGCCTGCACCACGTTGCCGATGGCTGGGTCCACGGTCGCGTGGTTCAGCAGGAATGCTCGCGAAAGCGAAGGCTGGTGGGGGTGTCATCGATTCCAGCCGCGCCGTCCACTTCGGTTGCGAACTCAGTGGTTGGGTGCCCCGCCCTTGGGCATCCGACGTCGCCGCGACCGGCCTTCGCATTCCCACAAGCAGCCAGCCGCCCAGCGCAACGCCTGCCGCAAGCTGGACCCAGGTGACCCACGGCGAGCTCGACGCTACCTTCGGCGTCTCCGGGTACAGCGAGACCGTGGCGAGGGCCGTTGCCGCGAGGGCCAGGACCCAGCCCGCGACATACGCCATCGTCTTCGCGACGCCGCCTTCGGCCGTGACGAGTAGCACTGGCGCCAGCACCGACCAAGGCTGGACCGCCAGTGCCGACGCGAGCAACGGCAGCGTAGTAGTGCAGCAGAGTCCACCAGGCCTGTCCTGTTGTGGACAGGGCCGTTCTGCCAGGGACGGACCGTCTGTCAGGGACAGACACCCTCGGGTCATGGACGGACCGGAGGTCAGTCCGGGCTCAGTGCGAGAGGCTGGGTAGCGCGTCGTCCTGCTTGGCGGTCGTCTCCGCTTCGGCGGCATCCTGCTTGCCACGACTCTCATAGGACGAACCGCTGCGCAGCTCGACATGCGGCAGGAACCACACGACGATGAACGCGATGACCATGACGCAGGCGCCGATCAGGAAGACCAGGTCCATCGCCTGGGAGAAACCGACCAGGAACGGCTTGGCCAGTCGTGGGTCGAGCTGCTGGATGAACGAGGAGTCGCTCAGCGGGTTGACCGCTCCCCCGCCACCCCCTCCGGCTTTTGCCTGCGCCAGATTGTGGATGAAGGCGGTGTTGGCCCCAGCGTTGCCGGTGGGGGATTGAGGATTCTTGAGAGCCGCCTGGAAGTCGGGGGTGGGAGCGACCTTGGTGAAGGCGGTCTGGATGCGGCTGGGCACTGCGGTGAACAGAATGGACAAGAAGATGGCGGTGCCAAGGGTGCCGCCGATCTGACGGGTGAACGTCGCTGATGAGGTGGCCACGCCAATGTCGCGCGGGGAGACCGCATTCTGCACGGCCAGGGTCAGTGGCTGCATGTTGAAACCGAGGCCAAGACCGAAGGACAGCATGAGGATCATCGTCTGCCACAGGGCGGTGTCGGCTCCGACGTAGTGGAAGCCGAAGAGCGATGCGATGAGCAGGCCGCAGCCGATGATCGGGAACTGCCGGTACCGGCCCGTCCTGGAGATGATCTGCCCCGAGAGGATCGATCCACTCATCAGGCCCAGGGTCATCGGCAGCAGCATCAGGCCGGCGCTGGTCGGCGTCGCGCCCTTGACGATCTGCAGGTAGAGCGGCAGGCAGGCAAGTCCACCGAACATGCCCATACCCAGGATGACCGAGGCGATGGAGGCGACGCCCACCGTCTTGTTGGTGAACAGGCTCAGCGGCAGCAGTGCCTCAGCACCCATCGAACGCTCGATCAGGACGAAAGCAATGGCCCCTACCAGTCCGATGCCGTAGCAGAGCATGGACTGACCGGAGCTCCAGCCCCACGTGCGACCCTGCTCGGCCACCAGCAGCAGCGGGACGAGCCCGACGGTCAGCGCTGCGGCGCCGCCGAAGTCGATGCGGTGGTCCAGCCGGGTGTGTCGCAGGTGCAGCGTGCGGTTGACCACGAAGAGCGCAGCGATGCCGATCGGCACGTTGACCAGGAAGACCCAACGCCAGCCGGTGATGCCCAGGATCTGGGACTGACCGGCGAAGAAGCCGCCTACGACCGGACCCAGGACGCTTGAGGTGCCGAAGACCGCGAGGAAGTAACCCTGGTACTTGGCGCGCTCACGTGGCGGCACGATGTCGCCGATGATGGCCAGGGCCAGGGAGAAAAGTCCACCCGCACCCAGACCCTGCACAGCGCGGAAGCTTGCCAGCATCGGCATCGAGGTGGCGAACGTACACAGGATTGAGCCGAACAAGAAGATGACGATGGCTGCGGTGAAGAAGGGTTTGCGGCCATAGATGTCCGAGAGCTTGCCGTATAGCGGCGTCACGATTGTCGAGGTGATGAGGTAGGCCGTGATGACCCAGGCCTGTCCGGCCAGGTCATGAAGGTCGTCGGCGATGACGCGCATGGCCGAGGAGACGATGGTCTGGTCGAGCGCGGCCAGGAACATACCCATCATCAAACCGGCCATGATGGTCAGGATCTGCTTGTGCGAGAGCGCCCCGCCGTTGGTGGGCGCTGGGGCGATTGCGGTGGCCATTACTTGGAAACCTCGATCGGTGTGGTCTTCGGAGCCTCGGAAGGCATGGCGTTTGGAACGTTGATCGGCGTGGTTTTCGACAGGTCGAACGGTGTGGTTTTGGAAACCTCGAAAGATGCGGCGAACCGCTCGAGATAGTCGCCAAAAGCTTCTGCGTCGGATGGCTCCCAGTCCTGCAGCAGCTGGCGTAACCACTCGCCGCGGCTGATCTTGAGATGCTCGACGAGCGCTATCCCCTCGGTGCTGAGTGAGACCATGCAAGCCCGGCCGTCATGGGGGTCGGTCACCTTCTCAAGCACCCCGTGGGTCACTAGCGTCGACACCTGACGGCTCACCGTGGAGACGTCCGAGTGGACGTGCTCGGCCAGCAGGGAAACCCGCTGAGGTCCCACGACGAGGTTGAACAGGATGGGGTAGGACGCAGGCTCAACTCCCGGGTGCACCTTCGGGGCGTGCTGGCGCATGGACGCGAACAGCTTCATGACGCGGACCATCTCGATGCTGAGACGGCTTGCGTTCTCCAGGCTGATCGCCATCGTGCCTCCACAGTTTCCGAAAAGTTGCTTGCGCCATACAACTATCACAAATAACTTGCATGATGCAACCAAGCGTGTAGATCTCGGCGGCGCTGGGCCGCTGCGGGGTGACTCAGTGGGTGACCACCAAGGCTTCCAGAACGCCGCGTGCGATCGCGTCGCCACCGACCATGCTGTATGCCGTATCGCGTACTGAACGTCGGCCGGCGGCCCGACGCGTGAAGGCTTCGGTGGACAGGCTGATGGTCGTCGTCGGACGATCTGGCAGCCGGTCGGATATCGCCCGGCCGCGGGGTCGACCCTGTTCGTCCAGCTCAACCAGGAATCCCTGGCGGGCCACAACCGGGCCGGTGACGTCGATGACGACAACCTGCCCAGGCTCAATAGCGGCGTGCTTGGCGATCAGCCTGGGCAGCTGCACCATGACCGAGCCGACGCACACCCCGGCGGCAGCGGAGTCCAGGTTGCCGGGTCGTCCGAGTGCGCTGCGGATATCCTGCTCATGGGTCCATATGTCGAAGACGCGCATCAGCAGCACGGTCGCTGCCTGCTCCGGGCCGAACGGCCCAGCGACGATGCTGCTGTCCGTCAGCATCGGATCGCTCAGTGTCTGGAGTCGTTGTGCCAGAACGCGTTCGAGCTCCGTGACGAGCTCGGTGCCGGTGCGGCTCCGACGCACCTCCACGGCATACTCCACCTTCTTGCCGAGGTCGTTTCTGATGTGTTCGTAAGGCGGCACCTCGACCCGCGGGTCCCTGTGTCCACCAAGCCAGGCCTCGACGCCCACGACATGGGATATCTGATCGTGGACCGTCCATCCGGGACACTCGGTGGGTTGCGCGAGGTCGTGCGGGCTGCACGCGCGGGCAAGATCAACGACGCTCTGGGTGGTGTTGGCAAACGCTTTGACGAGGTCGGGCAGGCGCTGAGGGTCGGTCGGGTATACAGACATGTGGTGAGCCTACTTAGGGTGTGCAGATGAGCACGGAACCCGGCCTCGCTCCACAGGGGCAGAAACTACCCTTGATCCTGGCGGCTGTGGCCGTCGTCGCTGTGGTCATCCCAGCCGGTCTGCTCGGGGGTGTGTTTGCCGCCCCGGCCACCGGGCTGCCGGACGCCGGCACGCTGGTGCGCTGGGGGTTGCCGATCGTGCGCGCCATTCACGACCTCGCCATGGCCAGCACCGTGGGCCTGCTCCTGGTGGCCGGGACGATCATCCCCGAGGCGCGCACCACCTCCCGCAGAATCACCGCCACCCGCTATGCCTGCGCCTCGGGTGTTGTCTGGGTGCTGGCCGGGCTCGTCGGACTGGTCTTCTCGTTTGCCAGCATCTCCGGGACCGCACTCACGGACCCGACGTTCGTTGCCCAACTGCAGACCTTCGTCTTCCAGCTCGACTTCACGCGCGTCGCGGCGATCAGCTCAGCGATGGCGGTGGTCGTCACCATCGGCGCTGCGGTAGTCCGGCGCCGGTCGAGCATGGTCGCCCTTGCGGCGCTCGGCATCCTGGCGATACTTCCGCTGTCTCTTGCCGGCCATGCCTCGGGCGCCGCAAGCCACGACCTGGCAGTCAACTCCCTTGCCCTGCATTTGGTTTCAGCCGTTGTGTGGGTCGGTGGCCTGCTCGCGCTGGCGATGCTGCGCCCCCTGCTCGGCAAGGCCCTCGGAGTCAGTGTCCAGCGGTACTCAACCCTCGCCGGGTGGTGCTTTGTCGCCGTCGCCGTGTCCGGGGCGGTCAACGCCTGGATTCGGATCGGCTCGATAAGCAATCTGGCGTCCAGCTATGGCGCGTTGGTGATCCTCAAGATCGTCGCACTGGTCGCACTCGGCGTCGCGGGTTGGCAGCAGCGCTCACGGGTGGTGAACCGGATTGCCGCGGATCCGCTCGCGGGACGGCTTTTCGGGCGACTGGCCCTCATCGAGCTGGCCGTGATGGGCGCCGCCCTTGCCCTGGGCACCGCACTCTCACACAGTGCCCCGCCAGGCATCGACACGCCCGTGGTCAGCCCGGACCCCGCATACGCCCTGACCGGATATCTCGCTCCCGGGGGCCCGCTCACGACGAGTGGCTGGTTCACCGTCTGGCGCATCGACTGGCTGTGGCTCGGGGTGGCTTTGACCGCCGTGACCCTCTATCTTGTCGGCGTGCGGCGGATGCGCCTTCGGGGCGACTCATGGCCGGTGCGGCGAACCATCGGCTGGGTCCTGGGCTGGGCGATTTTCGTGTGGGCCACCTGCGGGGCCCCAGGTGTCTACGGGCGCGTTCTGTTCTCGGTGCACATGGTCATGCACATGACGGTCTCCATGGCGGCCCCGATCCTGATGGTGCTCGCCGCCCCGGTCACCCTCGCGCTCCGAACCTTGACGCCGCGCCGCGACAACAGCCTGGGTCCTCGCGAGCTGTTGCTCGCTGTGGTGCACTCCAGATACTTTGCGGTGATTGGCAATCCGATCGTGGCTGCCGTGATCTTCTTCAGCAGCCTGATCGTGTTCTACTTCTCGCCGTTGTTCGAGCTGGCACTCCGGACGCACACCGGGCACGTCCTGATGACAACCCACTTCCTGTTGGCCGGATATCTCTTCGCGTGGGTGCTCGTAGGAATCGACCCAGGGCCCAAGCGCTGGCCACCGGTTCTGCTGCTGGTCATCCTCTTCGGCACGATCTCGTTCCATGCGTTCTTCGGTGTTGCCCTGACCAGCGGCACGACATTGTTGGCGCCCACCTTCTTCCAGGGTCTGCACCTGCCGTGGGCGGTGGATCTGCTGGCCGACCAACGCACTGGTGGCGCAGTGGCCTGGGGGATCGGCGAGCTCCCCACGCTGATCTTGGCCTTGCTGGTCACCTTGGACTGGGTGCGTTCCGATAGTGCCGAGTCCACGCGGCTGGACCGCCAGGCCGATCGTGACGACGACGCGGAGCTGAAGGCGTACAACGCCCACCTGAGCGCGCTATCTGGGCAGTCCGGGCCCGATGAGCCCACACTGCCTGCGCCAACATTGCCGAGATCAGGAGACTGACATGCGCATTGCCGTGATCCAGCTTGGGTATGACGACCGGGAGCCTGTTGCTGACCGGGTCACCCGGGCCGGTGCTCTCGTGCGTGCCCAGGCGGGTCACGACCTCGTGGTCCTTCCGGAGCTATGGGCCCCCGGCGGTTTCGCCTACAAGCGGTGGCAGGAGCGTGCCGAACCCATTGACGGCCCGGTCGCCTCCCTAATGTCCGCCGCCGCCCGGGACGCCGGCGTCATGCTGCACGCGGGTTCGATTGTCGAGCGTCCGGCTCATGGTGGCCGCGGTCCCGAGGGCAAAGACCTGTGGAACACGTCACTGGTCTTTGCCGCAGACGGGTCCCTGGCCGCGACCTACCGCAAGATTCACCGGTTCGGCTTCGGCCAGGGCGAGCCCCTGCTGATGGAAGCCGGGAACGCTCTGTCGCTGCTCGACGTGCCCGATTCCTCGACAGCCGGAGGAGTCGCCCGTGCGGCGCTGTCGACATGCTACGACCTTCGCTTCCCCGAGCTGTACAGGGCACAGCTTGACGCCGGCGCAACACTTTTCGTCATACCCGCTGCGTGGCCTGCGGCTCGGGTCGCGCACTGGACGCTGCTCGCCCACGCCCGGGCGATCGAGAACCAGTGCGTCGTCGTGGCCTGCAACACGGCAGGTACCCACGCCGGCGTGGTGATGGGCGGGCACAGCCAGGTCGTGCTGCCCACGGGCGACGTGGTGGCCATGGCCGGCAGCGACCAACAGGTGCTCAGCGTCGAGGTCGACATGGGCCTCGTCGGTGACTACCGCACCAGCTTCCCGGTCCTGCGCGATCGCCGACTGCCGCTGGTGTGACCGTCGGGAGCATGTTTGTCGAGGCTGTACTTGGTGGCTGTCTAGAACGCATCCTCTGACACGTCCATGAGGGAGTTGTCCGTCGCTTCGGCGATCTGGCGCTCGGCGGCGATCTTCGGCAGGACCGTACGCGCGAAGAAGGACGCTGCCGCGATCTTGCCTTCGTAGAACTTCTGGTCCTTGACTGACGCCGTGCCTGCGTCGAGAGCAGCCTTGGCTACCTCGGCCTGGCGCAGCAGCAGCCATCCCACGACGAGGTCGCCGGCACAGAGCAGGAGTCGAGAGGTGTTCTGGCCGACCTTGTAGAGGTTCTCGATCGAGCTGCCTTCGCCCCCTCGGGGATCTGAGTTCATGAGCTCGGTGACCATGAACCCGAGGATGCCCTGCAGGTCCTCGAGCCCTTTGCCCAGGAGCTCTCGTTCCGTGTGCTGGAAGTCCGAGTCGTCGGCGACCTTGACGAACTCCTGAATCTGGGTGGACAGGTGGGTCACTGCCTTGCCCTTGTCGCGGATGATCTTGCGGAAGAAGAAGTCCAGACCCTGGATGGCCGTGGTGCCTTCGTAGAGCGTGTCGATCTTGGCGTCGCGGACATACTGCTCGATCGGGTAGTCCTGCAGGAACCCCGAGCCGCCGTATGTCTGCAGCGACTCGGTGCCGAGCAGCACCCAGGCGCGTTCGGAGCCGACACCCTTTACGATCGGCAGCAAGAGGTCGTTGACCCGGCTCGCCATCGCGGCCTCAGAGCCCTTCTCGAGCTCGTCCGAGCCGCCGCTCAGCTGCGCCTGGTCGATGATGTCCTGCTGGGTGGCGGTGTAGATGACAAGGGCTCGTAGGCCCTCCGCATACGCCTTCTGCAGCATCAGGGAACGTCGCACGTCGGGGTGGTGGGTGATGCTCACCCGTGGTGCGAGTTTGTCCGTCATCTGGGTCAGGTCGGCGCCCTGAATACGCTGCTTGGCGTACTCGAGTGCGTTGAGGTACCCGGTCGACAGCGTGGCGATTGCCTTGGTGCCAACCATCATTCGGGCGAACTCGATGATCCGGAACATCTGCGCAATGCCGTCGTGGGTGTCCCCGAGCAGGGTGCCCACTGCGGGCTGTTTGTCGCCGAAGGTCACCTCACAGGTGGTGGATGCCTTCAGGCCCATCTTGTGTTCGACGTTCGTGACGTAGGCGCCGTTGCGCTCGCCGAGCTCGCCGGTCTCGAGGTCCACGTTGAACTTGGGCACGACGAACAGCGAGAGGCCCTTAGTGCCAGCTCCGCCGCCCTCGGGCCGAGCCAGGACGAAGTGCACGACGTTGTCGAAGAAGTCCGCCTCGGCCGACGTGATGAAGCGCTTGACACCGGTGATGTGCCACGTGCCGTCTGGCTGCTGGACGGCTTTCGTCCGGCCGGCGCCTACGTCAGAGCCCGCGTCGGGCTCGGTGAGCACCATCGTGGCGCCCCACTGCTTGTCGACCAAGTGGTGGGCCATCTTCTTCTGGTCGTCCGTGCCCAGGTGGAAAAGCACCTTGGCGAAGGCGAAGCCGGCCGAGTACATGTGCACGGCCGGGTTCGAGCCCAGGACTAGCTCCGCGACAGCCCAACGCAGCGACGGTGGGATGACCGTGCCGCCCAGCTCGGCGGGGACGTCGAGCCGCCACCAACCTGCGTCCAGGTAGGCCTTGTACGACTTGGTGAACGATGCCGGGATGGTGACCGAGGATGTTGCTGGGTCAAACACCGGCGGGTTGCGGTCGGAGTCGAGCAGGCTCGCCGCGAGCTCGTTCTCGGCGAGGCGACCGACCTCATGCAGGATCTCGCGGGCGGTGTCTTCGTCGACCTCGGAGTAGGGGCCGCTGCCCAGGACCTCCTGGCGGTTGAAGACCTCGAAGAGGTTGAACTCGAGGTCGCGAAGGTTGCTTTTATAGTGGCCCATCAGGGTCCTCCGTGGTCAGGTTTGGCCGCGTGGTGGCCTCCAATACCCGCCATTACTGACGGGTAACATCTATGATGCTACCGATGGGTAACAAAGCGCAAGCGTCTCATCCCATGTGTCCCACGTGACGGACGAAAGGTGTGAGGTAGCGGCTGGGTGCATCTGTCAAGATCACGAGCTCGGAGACTGTGTCGGCCGGCGTGAATTGAACAGCGTGGGCAAGACGGGAGCGAGCAACGCGCGAAGCTCCCGTGAGCTGGTGTTGGAGTACTTGCGCAACCAGGTTGACGAGTTGCGGGTACGTGAGCCGGGAGCGCGTACAGACAGCCCGGACGCAGTCCACCGGATGCGGGTGGCCTCGCGGCGACTACGCAGCAGCCTTGCCACGTTCAGGCCGCTCTTCGCAGGTTCACAGGCTCAGCATCTGCGCGATGAGCTGCTGTGGCTCGGCGCTGTGCTCGGGCCGGTTCGCGACGTCGAGGTGATGCGTGACCATCTGCACAGGAAGGCCGTGGATGCCGTGCTCAAGAGCGGCGTGATCGCCCTTTACTACCGGTGCAAGGAACAGCCGAGTCCGGCGCCAACTCGCGGGACGCTTCATGGTCGAGGAGCTGACGGAGGCGGGCGGGAGGGTTCAGGCGCGAGGGAGAGCTCCCTGGGACTCATTCGAGAGGTTGGGCGTGTCGCCACATCGTGAAGACCTCGGGTCCGTCTTCGGGCAGGGTGAACGAGTCAAGCACCTCGAATCCGTGCCGCATGTACAGCGGCACGTTCGCCGAGTTGCTCGCTTCCAGATATGACGGCGTACCGGCCTTGTCGATTTGTCGAAGGTTCTCCGCCAACAGTCGGAGTCCGTATCCGCGGCCCCGATGTTCGGTTCTGGTCGCCAACAGACTCAGATAGAAGTGCGGAACACCTCGCGGGTGAGCTTGGTCAAACATCTCGAGCATGTGCAGCACCCGCGGAGCCTTCGCATCAAGCATCTCGACGATGGCGGGCGCCAGAGCTGTATTCTGCTCATCTGAGAACTCTGTCTCGTTCGGTGGGATCCACACCGATGTTGCGGTGTTTCCCTGGGGCAGCCATACCCAGGGAAAGCGATGGCCCCGTTGACGAACAGCCCCCACAGTCGTCTGTGCTGCTCAGCCCTCTTGGACGGATCCGGAAACGCCCAGCTCCAGGTCGGATCATCATGGAAGGCGCTGACCAGAATCGAGTAACGTCTCCCGAGTCGTGCGGGGACGCGATGCGTGGACTGAGGTCGTCTGGTTCGGTCATACGCTCAACTCCAACGGTCACCCAGAACGGAACGAGATCCTGCAGCGATCCTCCCAGACAGTTTCGGGGTGAACCCTCTCAGCTCGCAGCGGATCGTGACCTAGCCGTTGGCGATCGTCCGGTCGCCGATGGCCCACCCGCCGCGATCCGGGGCGGTGAGCAGGCACGCAGCGACGCCGAACAGAGCGTTTGTGAGCAGCGCGTCCAGAGACGTGAGGACCCGGCAGCAGCCAAGCACACGAGCATTGCAGCCGGTCGATGCTCGGATAGGAGTGGCGGCAGGACGGTGTGTTGCGACACGTACGCGACGCTCACGATCGTCAATCACGCGGTGGTGCAAGCAATGCCGATCAGTTCGGAGAGTTCAGGCGTATGACCCGGCGCGGACTGAAGCAGGATGAGGCTCGTCACCAGCGCTGGTGCGATCAGAGATGCGTTGACGAAACTTCGGCGGCACGAGGTCGACGAACGACCTAGCCACCGTAGATGTTCGACGGCGCTTCCCTTGTGCCCCTCGTCGCGAGCAGGACAATCCAGAGCGTGACAAGGACTAGTACCGCCGCGCGGGAGAGCGCCCATAGCAGCCGCACATCCTGAGCTACTGATGCCTCCAGGTCGTTGCACCGGCCCACGAATGATGGGTCGCGCCCACGGCTCCTTCGGCACCGCAACGGAGCGAGGTCAGCCGATGAAGGTCATGCTGTTCCAGCCACCACTGACCTGACGCCTCGCCCAGAGGCCGCCGGCGTTGTTACCCGGGTAGAGTCAGACGCGGCCTGCGGAGTCCCGCGCCAGCACGTCGTTCCCGTAGGCGCGGTCCCAGTTGCCGGGTGTGACCAGGGCGGTCATTACCTGCCACCCTTTGCCGACGAGGGTGCGGGCGGTGACGCCGCCTGCGCCGTTTCCTCGGTAGAGCCACAGCGATCCGGCAGTGTCGGGGGCCAGGATGTCAGCCCGCACGTCGCCGGAGACGTCGCCAGGACCCAAGATGCTGTAGCCGTTCCAATCGGCGCTGATCCTGATTCGTGCCCCGAAGACCGCGTTGCCACTGATGGGATACAGCCACAAGACTCCGGCTGTGTCGCGGGCGAGCAGGTCTGGCCCACCGGCGCCGTTCATGTCCCCAGCTCTGGCGGTGGTGTAGCCCTGTCACCCTGCACCGATCAGGCGCCGGACGCCGAGACCACCGGCGCCGTTGCCTGGGTAGAGCCACAGACGGCCCGCGGCGTCCCGCGCGAAGAGGTCGGCATCGCCGTCGCCGGTCACGTCACCGGGGGCGACGATCCCCGCCAGGCTGTTCCACCCGTAACTCATGAGGCGCCGAGACAGGAAGCCACCGGTACCGTTGCCCGGGTAGACCCATAGGTCGCCCGTGGTGTCCCGGGCGACCAGGTCGGGGAGCCCGTCCCCGTTGAAGTCACTCGACAGGCGTAGCCACACCATTCCGGATATGTGCTCGACGGTAGTGATCCCATAGCTCATGCCGGGGTCCCCCGACTGCAGCACCGCGATCACATAGTCGCGCGACCCGCCGCGGACATGGCCGATGCTGTTGATCACCCAGCCGTCGGTGCGGGGAAGCCATCCGTTCTTCAGCGCCACCGTGGTACCAGCCGCGACACCAGCCGACACGCCCCACTTCTGGGACGGGGTGACCGCGCGCATCAGCGATTCGGCATGTGCACGGCTGGCGTCGGACAGCACGACATTCGGGCAGGCGACTATCCGGACCAGGTGGACCTGGTCGGGTGCGTTCGTTGATGTCAGTCCCCACAGCCCGTCCGACCCCGGGGTCGTCGACGGCATCCCGACCCTGTTCATGAACACCTTGACGCCGGGGCCCTGGCCGATCTCGTTCCACAGCGTGGTCGCCGCGTTGTTGTCACTCTGCTTGATCATCAGAGTGGCCAGCGAGCGCTCGGTAGTGGTGAGCGACCGGTGCGCATTCTGCGCCTGACCCAACAGCGTCCCCAGGATCGCCACCTTCACGATGCTCGCGGTCATGTGCTGTGCGCTCGCGTTGTAGGAGTAGGTCGCCCCCGTCGTAGCGTCGAACACCGCGGCGGAGACCCGCCCCGAACGGGTGGCCACGTAGGACTGTAGTGCGGCGGTGAACGGGAACGACGCGCCCGCCCCGGGGACAGCCGCCGCCGTGAGCGGGCGCTGGTCGGTGGTGACCAGGCTGATGGAGACCGAGCCGTCGAACAGGTCGGCGGCGACCACCCCGGCCGGTGCCGGGCCGTTCGACAGCGCGCCGAACAGCACTCCGCGCACGGGTACCTCCCCGCAGGAGATGGCGCCGCGCTCACCACCCCTGACCGTGGCTGCAGTGCGGGAGTCGGTGGCCTGGTATGCCGTGCGGAGCGACACTCCGCTCGGCAGTGCCGCCACGGGGGCGGGCTTGGCGCCCGCCTTCAGGACGACGCGCAGGTCGCCCACACCGGCACAGGTCAACGTAACGACTTTTGAGCTTGAAGGTGCCGGGGGTGACCCGGACGGAAGTGCTACGGCCGGACTGAGGGCAATCGACGACGAGGCCACGACAAGCGTGGCCGAAACTGCGACCGCACCCACCTGAGGACCGAAGTCATGCGTGATCGCGAAAACTTCATCTGGACTCCCTGCAAGGCCCCGGTTGGCTTGCGTGACCGTACAGGGTCAGTTCCGCTTCAGTTTACCCGTGCCGGCGCAGTCCGCGCCGTGTCCGCGTATGCTCCGTACCGGGATTCCATCCTTGACGGTTCCACCGCTTAGTCCGCGCCAACAGCCCTCGTGAGCTAGTCGCAGGCGTCAGCAGGGTCCAGGGTTCTGTCGGTCCTGCCTGCAAGGCTCGTTCGGGCTCGGCGACCCGGACCCAAAGATGTGCTTCGACTCCATGTACAGGGGCGGACCTCGCCAAGAAGTCTCGGCGCTGGTCTTCGAACGGGCAGGGTAGCTTGGCGCCAAACCGACAGGATGGACACCGCACGCGAGCAGCCGCAGATAGGCCTGTCCCTCTGGCGGACGTTGCAGACGCTGGGCGTGGGACGCACTTCCGCCTTTATCGACCATGGGGTCACCGTCGCCAATGCGCAACATAGGTCCGTCTGAACGGGCTTGAAGCCTGAGGTCAGGACGGAGCCCCGGCCCGGGTTCGGCTCGGCGCGGGGGCTTGCGGTACGCCTGGGCGTGCCCGTGTCCGGCTCGAACCCGAGACTGCGGTAGACGCGTCCGGCCGGGCTGGTGGCCTCGGTGACGATGCCCATCGATCGCAGCCTTGATCGCCGGCCCACCGCGCAGCAACGCCGAGGAAATGGGACGCCAGCCCTCGCCGCCGGTTGTCCTCGCCGGCGCCGACTCTTTGGTATCGCGCCGTCCTAACGCATCGGACGATGCCCAGATCGGCGACGAGTACATCGTCGGCGAACGCGCAGAAGGAGGCGCCCCTATCGCGATCGGAGAGCGCACGTCGCGCCTGCGCCTGCCCCTTGGCGAATCGCTTAACGGACTGCTGATCCTGCTCATTCGTTCGGACGGTCTCTGCCACGGACCGAGCCACGGATTGCGCCCAGTCCTCGCCACTGAGGTGGCGAACCGCATACCCCTCGGGAAGCGGTGTCTGTCGGGGCGCGACGCGAGTCGTGAGCGCCTCCTCCAGTTCCAGGTCGATTCCCTGCGCGACCCATGCGTTCTGCTCGGCGGGTATCCGGATCAGACAGATCGCGACCTGGGTCGCTTCGGGAAAGGCCAACTGGAATGTCTTCACCCACTCACTGGCATCGTCCGCGGCATCCTCATCCGTGACGAACAGGAAGTTGCCCCAGTGGAAGTCGGGGTTGTGCAGGGGGCGCACGAGTACATGGTCCCCGCGGTCCTCAACGGTGGAGCCGCAGTGCTCAAGGGTGGCGACGTCGGTCGCCCAACCGGCAGGGCAGTCGCCTGTGCCGCGACCTTTCGGACCACCTCCGCGAGGTCTGACCCGGTGCTGCCTCGTTGGGCGACAGGACGAATGACACTCATGAGCCGGCTTCTGCTAAATTCTCGGCGTAGCGCCATCCACCTGGGAAGGATGACTGGATCATGAGTGGGTTCAAGAAGTTCGTCATGCAGGGCAACTTGGTTGAGATCGCCGTCGCGTTCGTCATGGCCGCCGCTTTCGGCCTCGTCGTCAAGGCGTTCGTCGACATCATTATGTCGCTGATCGGCAAGATCGGCGGCCAGCCCAATTTCAACGACATACGGCCTGGTGGCGTGCCGGTTGGGGCGTTCATCACCGCGCTGGTTGCCTTCCTAATTCTGGCCGCTGTCGTCTACTTCTTCATGGTTAGACCTTACGAGCTTGCCAAGGAGCGTTACGGCCCTCACGATGAGGAGACGACACCTGCCGATATCGCGCTGCTCACCGAGATTCGCGACTTGCTTGCTCGCCGCGACGGGTCTGACACCTCAGCTGATCAACCCTGAAACACCATCCGATGAGCGCGGAGTAGCCCCCGCGATATACGGCCTCGTCGTCTGTTCCGCCACGCTTGCGGCCGCAGCTGTCAGCGGCCAGCTGTCGTTCGTGGCCGTTGGTGTGCTCGTCACTGGGGTGGTGTACTGGGTGGCGGCCAGCCACGCGAATGTGCTTGCCCGTCATGCCGTCAGGCAGATGCCCCTGGACTGGTCCGAGATACGGGCGATCTTGAGCCAAGGGTGGCCGATGGTCAGCGCGTCCTTCATACCCTTGGGGATGCTGTTGCTGATGGGTGCTTTGGTGCCTCAGTCTTTGCCGCAGTCAATGTCTCCTTGGCCGTTGCCACCGTGGTTTTGGTGTGGGCTGGATGGACCGCCTCGCTAGCCAGCGGGATGCGCGGCTGGCGACTAGTCGCGTCCAAGGCGGTGAGTGCGGCCTTCGGCTTGACCATGGTGGCCCTGAAGAAGCTGCTGCACGCGTGACCATTCACTGATCACTAGTGTGCCGCACCGGAGATCCGTGTAAGAAGTCGCCCGATTGACTCGAGGATCTGTTTGGCGGGTTTGGTCCAGATGAACGGCTTGGGGTCTTCGTTCCATCCCTTGGCCCAGGCGCGGATGTCGGCTTCGAGAGCTTGGACGGAGGTGTGGCTGCCTCGGCGGATGAGTTCGTCGGTGATGAAGCCGAACCAGCGTTCGACCTGGTCGATCCAGCTGGAGCTGTGAACGCC
>Ga0075527_10000076_pt1 | contig 21239 bp, 20 predicted proteins | sample NGEPer11B_FD_74784 | JGI IMG/M metagenome (GOLD analysis project Ga0075527, IMG submission 74784) | Arctic peat soil microbial communities from the Barrow Environmental Observatory site, Barrow, Alaska, USA - NGEE Permafrost305-11B | ecosystem: Environmental > Terrestrial > Soil > Wetlands >...
ATTCGGTTAGGTGGGAGCAAGGTCGTGCAGGTTCACCTCCTTGAGGGTCGTGGCATAGAACTGGATGCGGATCAGGCCATCGACATCGGTCGGATAGACGCCGACGCGCATGCCGGCAAATCCCGCCCCGATCCGGATGCGCCGCCGCTGATAGCTGATCGTACCCTGGCGGGCGACGCGGCGGACTGGTTCGCCAGGTGCACCGCGTCGCGGGTGGCAAGATGATCGAACGCCTGACCGGTGGCGCTGTCTGGAGCTGCTGCCGCCTGCGGCGTGCCGGTGTCGCCACCGGTCATGATCGCCGGCTCGATCGGGCTCGACGTGGCGGACCAGCCACACGGTGCCAATGTTCATGGCTCGATAATTACTTCGAAGAGGGCCGAGAACCGAAGCCGAATGGCCTCTCTTGATGGACGGTCCAGACCGTCTCCCTGTTTTTCGGGCCTTTGATGTTTGTATGTACCCTGTTGTTCTCCGGACTGTCACCAGCAACGAAAATCGGGTCGTGCCGCACGAACTGACCTGGCACCTTTGTAATATTGCTCGCCTTGATTCGAGCGACTCCGTACCGTGCTTGCTTGTCCCGTGGCCGCTTCCTTGTCTCCTCGGGGCTGGCGTATTTGGACCAATCCGTGGACATTCCATAAGACGGATCATCTGGTTGCCCAACGTTCGTGAAACAGGCCGGCAACACGTCGCCGTCTCGGAAATACATAAGCTTGAAAAACTTGTACAGATAGTCGTCGTCAGGGATGTCTTCAGCTTCCCATCGCCCAGTCACCCGACCAACCAACTCACAATCCACGCATTTGGCGTGTCAGCTGTTATGTGCCCTTGAATTGAAGACCCCTCTCCATTTCGTTGAATACCGGCTAACGAAACCTCCGGCTCATGGGGGCTGAAGTTGAGGAGCAGGCGACGATCGTCCGCCACCCAATTCACGTCCACGGATTCTTCTGGCCCGATATCGATGGTAGGTATTGGAATGCGCGAGAAATATACCGGGTTCGATTGATATGCCCCAACGCAGCTGAGAACAAAACGTCGAGCGCGGTCGAACTCAGCGAGCATTGTTGCCTGTTGACTGTCATTCTCGCTAAACTCCACGATCCTCTCTCGCGATGTCGCCATGCTCTGCTCGAGCTCAACGTACGGGGCGCCAGGAACCGATGAAGTCTCACGATCGAATGTTGACCTGGTCTTGTCCAACGTCAATCCTCTCAACTCCTTCGGCAGGGTTCTGAGTAGCTGGCGACATTATACCTTGTGACCCATGGCCCTACACCGAGCGCAGCATGATCGTCGGCTTGCGCGGCGTGGCGGCGGACTGGTTCGCCAGGTGCACCGCGACGCGGGTGGCCAACCCTGGCGATCTGGGCTCCGCATGATACGTCTATACTTGGCGCATCATGAACAGGGAGCCTGTGAAGCACGCGAAAGGCGACAACGACGACGTCAATGGAGGGAAGCGCTTCTTCGCTTCCGGCGACAGCGAGTCACGCCCCGCCGAACTCAGGCCAACCCCGCTGCTGACGATGCCGCCTTCACCCATGCCGCTGACCTCGTTCGTCGGGCGAGAATCGATCGTGGCAGCCGTTACAACGACCCTCCGCCAGCCCGAAACCCGGCTGCTGACCCTCACCGGACCGGGCGGCGTCGGCAAGACCCGGCTCGCGCTCCAGGTTGCCGGGGGGCTCCGGCATGCATTTGCCGATGGGGTTGGGTTCATCCCCCTCGCCGAGGTCAGGAACTCCGCACTGGTGCTATCCACCATCGCTCACCGCCTGGGCATGCGGGAGGGCGATCGCGGGTCGCTGACCGAACGGCTGGGAGCGCTCCTGGCGAGACGGCACTGCCTGCTGGTGCTCGACAACTTCGAGCAGGTCGCCGCCGCGGCCCCAGAGCTCACCGGGCTGCTCATCGCATGTTCTCGTCTCAAGCTGCTGGTCACCAGTCGCGCGCCCCTGCGGGTGAGCGGGGAGCATGTGGTTCAGATTCCTCCCATGGCGCTGGTCGCACCGGGTACGACGGGGGAGTTGGTCGACGCCGAGGCCGTGCAATTGTTCACTACACGGGCGGAAGCAGCCAACCCGGGGGTGACGCGGATTGAGGCGTCTATCCCCGCTATCGTCGAGATTTGTGCGCGGCTGGATGGGCTGCCCCTGGCCATCCAGCTGGCCGCCGTGCGCAGCAGCCTGCTTCCTCCACCGGTCATGCTGGCCCGGATGGAACAGCGGCTGCCCATGCTTACCAGCGGCCCCCACGACCAGCCGGCGCGCCTGCGGACGATGTGGGACGCCATCGCCTGGAGTTACGACCTATTGACCGGCGACGAGCAGGCGCTGTTTCGCCGGCTCGGCGTCTTTGCCGGTGGGTTCTCCCTGGCGGCGGCGGTTGCAGTCAGCGGCGAGCGCGAAGCCGGCGTGCTGGCCAGCCTGGAAGCACTGGTTGACCACAGCCTGGTGCGTGCGGTGACCGATGTCGCCGACGAGCCTCGCTATGTGATGCTGGAAACGATCCGCGAGTTCGGGCAGGACCAGCTGATCGCGGCTGGCGAGGCGCACGATGTCCGGGAGCGTTACGCTCGGCACTTCGTGGCGCTGGTCGAGCGTATCGACCCGGAGATCGACCGTTCGGAGCCGGTCCCCTGGTTGGCCCTGCTTGATCTCGACCGGGCGAACCTGCAGGCGGCGCTGGCGTGGCTCACCGATCAGGGGCATGCCGAAGGAGCGCAGCGGCTGGCGGCGGCGCTGTGGCGCTACTGGCGCACGCGGGGGAACCTGACCGAAGGGCGGGACGGGTTGGAACGCGCGCTGGCCCTGCCGGCTGCCGCTCCGCCGGCCGTCCGCGCCGATGCAATGTGGAAGATGGCCTACATGCTCTACTACCTGGGCTCATATGTTCCTGCGCGTGACCACTTTGAGCGGAGTGTCGCGCTCTTCGCCGCGGTTGGTGATCGGTCGGGCGAGGTAAAAGCGCTGGATTCGTTGGGCATCCTGCTCCGCCTCCAGGGAGACTTTTCCGGGGCACGAGAAGCGCACGAACGGACGCTCGCCATGCGCCGGGAGCTGGGCGAGCATGTCGGGGCCGGCATCACGCTCGGCAACCTTGGCATGGTGGCGCTGCAACGTGGTGATCTCGAAGAGGCGCGGGCGCGCCTGAAGGAGTCGATCGCCATTGCTCGCGAGTTCGGCGCCGAGCACGACATCGCGCAGCGCAGCATGAACCTTGGGCGCGTGGAGCTGGCCGACGACCACATGACAGCCGCCCGGAGCCTCGCTGAACGTGCCCTGGCGATCTTCGAATCGCTCGGCGACCAGATCGGAATATCCATGGCGCTGGAGCTTCTCGGCCAGGTGGCAACTACCCTCGGCGAATACCACGACGGCGCTGGCCTCCTGGTGGCAAGCTTGCGGCTTCGCCTGAAACTGGGACTCCACCGTAACCTGGTGACATGTGTCGAGTGGCTGGCCGGCGCCGCCGTGTTGCTCGATCCTGAGGTTGCCACCCGATTGCTGGCGGCGTCAGATGCCAATCGTGAGGCGAGCGGTGTTGGCCGATGGAGCGTCGATGCCGCGATCTGGAACGACACGATCGTTACCGCGCGAGCCGCGCTCGGCGCCACGCGGTTCGACGAGGTGTGGCGGGTTGGAACGCAGTTGAGCCTGATCGCCGCGGACCAGGAGGCGGAGGCGGTCATCGGTGAGCTCGTGCCAACCGGCACGGCATTGAGCCCCAGCGCGGCAGTCGCCGGTCAGGCGGAATCCCTCGATCACGACCTGACGTCACGCGAGCTGGATGTGCTCAAGCTGGTGGCGGTGGGTCACAGCAACCGGAAGATCGCGACCACCCTCTACATCAGCCCAGCCACCGTCAAGCGGCACCTCTCGAACATCCTCGCCAAGCTGGGCGTGCCATCACGCACGGCGGCAGTCGCGCACGCTCGCGCGCTGGGCATCATCCAGCGGGACTCGTAGCCGGCGCTGCGCGGTCATCAACCTTCATCATAATTACAACCCCATGTACATCTTTTGGGCCATGCGCGTCGCGTTGCCCAGCCATAGGCTGGCACTGGGACTGTTTGCCGGCTAATGACATGCGCCGATCTGGTTCGCGCTTACGCACTGGCCGACGACATGCACGCATGCAATGCCGGCGGACGCTGGAGGGAATGGGGAAGCTGATCGGCGCGCCGATCAGCGATGGACGGTGTCATGTGTCAGATGGCTCGGGAATGGCCGCGCCACGTGCAACCGGCGCGGCAGGAGGCGCAAGACATGAAACGACCAGTGACACTGGTGATAGCGCTCAGCACGCTGATGGCCATCGTGAGCTCGGTGTTCACCGCGGCGCCAGGCGCCACGGCGCAGTCGGTGTGCGACGGTGACTTCGGCGGCTACGAGGTGCTCCGGGCGCAACCGGATGTGCCATTGCGCGGCGGTGGTGGCAGCCAGGTGCTGCTTGGCACCGACGGCGATGACGTGCTGCGCGGTGGTTCCGGCAATGACATCCTCTGCGGCTTCGATGGGGACGACACGATGATCGGCGGCTCGGGTAACGACATCATCGTCGGCGGCGATGGGGCGGATGACCTGCGCGGCAACAGCGGCAACGACGCGTTGTACACCGATCGGGAGGATCGTCGCCCCCGGGGCGGCTCCGGCCGCGATCGGACGGTCATGGTCACGCCGACTGCCACGGCAACCCAGACCTCGACTGTCACGGCGACAAGCACCGCGACCGCAACAGCCACGAGCACCGCGACCGCAACAGCGACGAGTACGGATACAGCGTCGGGGCTGATGTTCACGTACGCCATCGGCGCACTTGAATCGGGCAGGTGCGACCTCATCCTCAACGTGTCAAATGGGAAGATGAACACGGACAATTTCTACCTTGCGACCCTCGATTTCGAGAACAACTTCCTCGACAGCGGCGGCGAAGTCACCACTGCCGGCTATCTCCTCGACACGGACGGCAACGGCGATGGATCGAGCGTGAACGATCGCGAACTGAGCCTGGGCGCTTCGGTCACCCTGGCCGAATTGCTCAACGGGAGTCGGGATGTCGTCGCGAGCGATCCCGATGTCGAGTACTGTGGCGCACCGCCGCCAAATCCCATACCGACCGGTTGTGGCGGCCCCTATGATCGCGTGGTGGCAGGAACGTCCGGCGATAACCTCATCTTCGCGGCTGCGGGCACAACCACCGATGGAACGTCCGGACCGGACCTGATCATCGGCACGGACGGGCCCGATGAGATCAATGGTGGGGACGGGGATGATCACATCTGCGGAGGCCGGGGCAGCGACACCATCACCGGCGGCAGTGGGAGTGACGTCATCCTGGGGAACCAGAACGACGATGAGCTACACGGCGACGACGGCGACGACGCCATTTACGGCGGCGGTGGCGGGAACGACTTCTGTCAGGGTGGATCGGGCGACAACAACGTGGTTCAGTGCGAGCTGCCACCACCACCAACCGCAACAGCCACGGCGACGAGTACCGCAACGGCCACGGCAACGAGTACCGCAACGGCGACGGCGACCGCCACGGCGACGAGCACCGCCACGGCGACTTCGACCTCCGGTGGTGGCGCGCAGGACCCGACCGTGTTCCTCGACCAAGGGGCCAACTGCACCCTTGTCGTGCGGATCTCCGGGTTCGCGCCGGGAGCCTATGGTGGTGAGGTGAATCCCGGCGGCGTCGCGTTCACGATCACGGCGAACAGCGATGGCGATGGCACGTCGGCTCCGATTGGCAATCGGTTCTTCCCGACCAGTGGAACTGCCTACACCGCGACGGTCAACGGCATTACGAGCGATCAGTTCACGGTCTCCTGCACTGCACCCGTGGGCTGAAAGGAGTTTTGGCGCGCTATCGCAACGCGCAGCCGGTGGATCAATGGCACGTGTTGGGGGCAACCAACAAACTACAGAAGGGCAAATCACCATGACACGATGTTTCACACTTGTGGCGATGATCACGATGCTGTTGGGAGCGACGCTCATTCCAGCGCAGCCGGCAAGCGCGCAGTCGGCGTGCGACGACTACAATGCGTCCGCGGGCGAGGCTGGCGTGACGCTCCGTGGCGGCTCCGGAAGTCAGGTGCTGCTGGGCACCGGCGGTAACGACGTGCTGCGCGGCGGCGGAGGCAACGACATTCTCTGCGGCTTCGGTGGGGACGACCGGCTCATTGGCGGCTCCGGCAACGACGTGCTCGTCGGCGGCGACGGAGCCGATGACCTGCGCGGCAACAGCGGCAACGACACGCTGATCACCGACCCGGCGGATACCCGCATCCGGGGCGGCTCCGGGAACGATGAAATCATCACCATTGAGCCGCTCACGGATTGCGACATCGCACAGACCTACGATCCCGACACCAATCCGATCAGTCTTGCCAACTTCAAGCTCGCCGGCTGCAATCTTGCCGGCGCCGACCTGACAAACGCGGATTTCTCGGGCACCAACCTGTCTGGCGCCAACCTCACTGGGGCCAAGCTGATAAACGCCGATTTGTCGATCGTCAACTTGAGCGGGGCCGACCTGACCAACGCCGACCTGACCGGCTCCCCGCCTAGCGGTAACGTTGCCGGAACCATTTGGAACAACACCACCTGTTGGGATGGCGTGACGAACAGCGATGACAACGGCGGTACCTGTATCGACTCATAGACGGTGCGCACGCGGTTGTGCGGAGCCCGTTCCCTTGGCAGCAACACCCGCCGGAGGATTGCATCCTCCGGCGGGTGGGAGCGCCGTTGCCGGTCAGACCGACTTCAGCATGATCGTCGGCTTGCGGGGCTTGGCCGCCGACTGGTTCGCCAGGTGCACCGCAACACGGGTGGCGAGGTGGCTGAACGCCTGGCCGGTGGCGCTATCCGGCGCGGCGGCCGCCTGTGGGGTGCCGGTGTCGCCGCCGGTCATGATCGACGGCTCGATCGGGATTTGCCCGAGCAGCTCGACCTTGTTCTCGTCCGCGACGCGCTTGCCGCCGCCTTCACCAAAGATCGGGTGGGTCTCGCCGCAACCGGGGCAGACGAAGCCGCTCATGTTTTCGACGATGCCGAGCACCGGCGTCTTCACCTCGTCGAACATCTTGAGACCCTTCACCGCGTCGGCCAGCGCGACCTCCTGCGGCGTGGTCACGATCACCGCGCCGGAGATCGGGATTTTCTGCACGAGTGTGAGTTGCACATCACCGGTGCCCGGTGGCAGGTCGAGCACGAGGTAATCAAGCTCGCCCCAGTGGACATCGTTGAGGAACTGGTTGATGAGCTGCGCCACCAGCGGGCCGCGCCAAATCAGCGCCTTGTTCGGATCCATGATGAAGCCAATGCTCATCACCTTCACGCCGTGCGCTTCCAGCGGGATGATCTTGTTGTCGCGCATGAGGGGCTTGTCGTTGATGCCCATCATCAGCGGGGCGCTGGGACCATAGACATCGGTGTCGAGCAGCCCGACCTTCGCGCCGGCTTGCGAGAGGGAGACGGCGAGGTTGACCGCGACGGTCGATTTGCCGACACCACCCTTGCCGGAGGCGACGGCGATCGTGTTCTTGACGCCCTTGATCGGCTGGGCGTCGGAGCGACCCGCCCCACTGGCGCGGACCTTTGTGCGGAAGGTGAGATCGAGGGTGTCGACACCAGGGACATCATTGAGCGCGGCGCGGACATCGCGTTCGAGCGTTTCGCGCATCCCGCGGAGCGGGGTGAGCATCTCAATCGTGGCGCGGACGCTGCCGCCGCTGACCTCGAACTCGGGCACGAGCTTCAGGTCGGCCAGCGTGCGACCGGTGGCCGGTTCGGTGACGGCGCCGAGGACATCCTGGATTTGCTCGTTTGTGGGAGCGCCATTTATCGTATCGGACATGGCGGGGAGGGTGCCTTTCCAACTGTGGATACAGGGTGGTGTTCGGAACGCGAGCGGCGAAACACCGGCTAATTCATCATTGACTAGTGTACCCCGACCGTTCAAACGTGGCCGTGGAGAACGGACCGTCAGGTGATGTCACTCGTCCGAGGTGTCGCCTGATGGTGGCCTCTCGCCCCGCAGCTGAATTTCGACAACCGTCGGTCTCTCGCCGCCAACGCACCGATCCGCCTGTTCCCGGTGATCTGATACGATGCGAGTTGTGTCGAATGGGGAGCGGAAAGGCGTATACATCCATGTCCAAGGGGGAGGAAGCGCCAGTTCGGCGAACACCATGGCCCTGCGAGCTTGCCGGCGCTCGCCTTTGGCGGTTTGACGTACCGGGCACTGACGGTGATCTCTACATCCCGTACTTCTACAATCCGGCACTCGACCCGGAAGCGCGTCTCATGATCGTTGCCGGACGCCACAGCGGCACCGAACAACTCTATATCCTCGATATCCAGCGAGAGATAATAACGCAGTTGACCGACGCGCGGGGTCACAATCAGCACTGGTCGCCGTATATCCGCGAGCATGTTGCCGGTATCCGTCCCCAGTTCATCGCCTGGAGCCAGCCGGACTGGCGACATGTGCTCTATTGGGAGGGCAACGTGCTCCGCCGGGTGCATATCCACAGCTTCGTCGATGAGCCATTGTTCGAGCTGGCGGGAGATCGGGTACCGTCGGTGTTGCATTGTTCCGCGGGTGGCTGGGTTTCCTGGGGATACCTGCCCGCTTCCCTGCAGGAGCGGTTGCGGACGGGCGCATCGGTGCCGGATTTGGAGGGCGAACTGACGAGCGGTTGCGGATTTTGCGTGTACGACCTCAACCAGCGGCGGCTCGTGCTCGACGACGAGACGGCATTCTGGCCGAACCATGTGGCCGCGTCGCCGGATAACCGCTGGGTCCTCTTCTGTCATGAGGGATCATGGAACGAGCAACGCATGTATCTCCATGACGTCGAGCGAGCCGACTCGCGTCCATTGCGCGTGCAGGATGATGGCGTGCGCATTGGTCACGAGTTCTGGATCACACCCACGGTTGTTGGATATCACGGGACGAAGGACGGCCAGGGATTCTTTGGCACCATCAATGTCGATACCGGAGCATTCACCGAGCGACCGTCACCGGATGCCGGCAATCTGCACTATGGACACTATTATCTGTCACCGGACGGACGCTCGATCGTCACTGATGGCGAGGTGGCGGCAGACGCCATCAGCATCTCCCCGCTGGATGGTCGCGAGCTTGAGTTCCAGCCGGTATGCCGGCACAGCTGGGCACGCGAGCTGGATCAGCGATACCATCCCCATCCGCACTGGCACGAGCGCGGGCGGTTCATCACCTTCACCGGGTGTGAACGCCACCAGGACGGAGCGGTGCGTACCCACCCCTGCATGCTGGAGCTGCCGGATCCTGGTCAGCAGTGAGCCGCTGACCAGGCATCCAACCGGTTACCCGCCGACCTCGATCGAGTTCTGGATTTGGCGGCGGGCGGCGCGCTCCGAGCCGAACAGCTCCCGCGGGACGTCCTGCGTGATGACCAGCACCGACTGTCCTTCCACGATCCAGCGGCACTCGATGAAGTGCGCCCAGGTTTCACCATCGGGGCCGGTGAAGGTGAAGTTGGCGAAGGCGGTGAAGTCATCCTCGCCCGAGAACGGGTCGCCCGACGCCGTCCGGGTGAGCGCCAGGTCGCCATAGGCCGCCTCGCCCTCATCTTCCCCGGCGATGTTGGCGACACAGCCGGATAGGTCCGGCGCAGTCATCGCGCGAGCCTCGACCGTGACCGTGCTGGTGCCGTTGGTGAGTGAGGTAACTTCGGGATCGACGCCCAGGTTGGACTCGTTGACCTGCCAACCGGCTGGTACCGTGAAGTTGTAGGGGTAGGTTTGACCGGTGACGGTGTCGCCGCCGGTGAGATCGGTCGCCGGTGTCTCGCCATCCGGTGCTGGTGTCGCGGTGGCGGGCGCCAAGGGTGGGGTTGCCGGCGCTGTGGTCGGCGATGGTTGTTGCGGAAGTTCCGGCGTAACCGTGGCGTCGGAAGCTTCCGTTGTGGTGGATGGTGTCGCGGCGCCTTCTGGCAGTTCCAGCCTCTCCACGACCTCCAGCACGTTGGCGATGTGCTCGTTGTACTGCTCCCGCTCGGCGAAAGAATAGAAAATCACCACCGATTCGCCATTGCCGACGCTGTGACATTCGATGTAGTCAACGAAGGGGATAGGCTCGGCGTTGGGGTCATCCGGGTCGGTGTAGACATTGGTGAAGACCCCCCAGGCGGAGGTTTCGGTTTCGCCGGTGAGCTCGTTGCCATCGGCGTCGATGGCGGGCTGCCATTCGCTGATGCCGAATTCCGGATCGTTGTAGTAGGTGATCTCGCCCAGCAGGCAGGTCGAGGCGCTGCCGTTATAGGCTTTCCAGCCGGTAATCCACATCGGCCCGCTGGAGGAGTCCAGCGTCAGCGAGTCGTAATCGGGCTCGCTGTATTCGGCGTCGTCGGGGACGGACCAGATCGCGGGATCCCATGACACGGAGAAGCCAAAGCTCGGGCTGGTGTAGGTGCTGCCGTCGACGCCGCCTCCCAGTACTTCCTGCGTGGAGACCGGTTCCGCGGGCTGGGTGGGCTGGACGACATCGCTGGTCGGTTCACCGGGCTCGGATGCAGGGGTTTCCGCGGGAGGGGTGTCCGCGGCGCTGAACAGGGCGCTGCCGTCAACCTGGATGCTTTCCTGGGCGCTGGTGAAGGCGGCATCGTAATCGCGCTGATCGGCCCGCAGGCTGACCAGCACGATCGCGCCGAACTCCGGCAGCGAGAGGACATCGATCCGCATCTTCTCGTTGCCGATCAGCAGCTCGGCGGTCGGCGCCACGCCGGTGGTGTCCTGGTTGATCACCTCGCCACCGCTGGCGAGCTGGATGGCGATGGTGTCCTGCAGGAAGGTGAGCGGGTTGTAGGTGTCGGCGCGCCCGGAAATGCGCACCGTACCGACATCGCCACGCAGGGTGATGGTGTCGAAGCCGCCGGGGTTGGTGATGACATCGCGGTCGCGGGTCGCCCACGGCTCGGCCCAGGTGATGCCGTAGCCGAACTGCGGGCTCTGGTACGACGTGTCGTCGATGAGCCCCCGGTCATTCTGGGCGGCGGACGCGCCGAGCGGGGCCAGCATTGCCAGGGACGAGATCATCATCGCGACAATGAGCGCCGGGCGGGCAACGGCGGTGAGCCGATGGAACATGGTGGGGACTCCTCTCCTGGGTCATGCGGCGCCACGGGAAGCATGATCCGGTGCGGTTGGGATCGATCTGTTTGCCAGTAGCATACCGCCTCTGCCGCGTCTGCTGTAGTCTGAGCTCACCTGATTGCCGATCGTTCGGCTCACGATGCAGCCACTGGAGCGTTTGCTGGCTGGCGGTTCAATCGATCGGGGTTCCGGGGGGTGGGATGAGCAGCGCCAGCTCATGGTGCTCGACGGGGTGCTCGCGCCGATGCGCCGAAACGAATGGGCTCGGGTGCTCGAAGAAGCGCCAGGGCGCATGCACGGCACGGCTGATGCCAATCCGCGGGCTCGCGTGGACCGGTCGCTGGGGATCGCCGTGCGAGATTGCAAACTCGTCCGAGCAGAGGATATCCGTGCCACAATCCGTTAACCGGATGCCCATTGCCTGGCCGAAGCTGCCGGGTCCCCTGGCCAGCTTCGTTTCCGCAACGCCGTTGCGCCGTTCGCGCATCACATCAAGACCTTCCACCGGCTCCAGCGCCCGAAGCAGGACTCCGCCGCTCTGCCCCTCCTCGTGCGAGACGATGTTCATCATCGTGTGAATGCCGTACGAAAGGTACGTATAGACCGTGCCTGGCGGTCCGGCCATCACTTGCCGTGCGGCCTTCATGCGACTCGCGTGTGAGGCTGGGTCGGCGGGACCGGCATAGGCCTCGGCCTCGACGATCCTGCCCGCGACCGTCGCGCCGTCCCGGGTGACGCGCAGGACGCAGCCGATCAGATCCCAGGCGACTTTCACCGGGTGGCGCGTGAACCACTCCCGGTCGATTGATCGGTCGTCACCCAATGTAGAGGCAGAAGGGATGGCCATCCGGGTCGAGGTGCACCCGGACATCATCCTGTGGCTGATAGCCGGCGAGGGTCGCCCCGCACGCCTTGGCGTGGGCGCAGCCAGCTTCCAGGTCGACGACCTCAATTTCGAGGTGCATCATCATCTGCTGCTCACCGGGTTTGGCGGGCCAGGAGGGACGGACGTAGATATCCTCGATGTGGAACGCCATCCCGATGCCCCCGCCGGGGTTTTTGAGCGTGACCCATCCGGGCTCCTCGGTCCCGATTTCCCATCCCAGGAGCTGGGCGTAGAAGCGGGCCAGGGCTGGTGGGTCGGGCGAATTGAGTGTGACTGTGGTGAGCGTGGTGCCGTGTGAGGTGGTCAACGAGCGTTCTCCTTCGTGGTTGAACAAGGCGTTCATGATAACCCGATAGGTTGGCTTCGTTTCTTGTACTTCGCGCAGGCTGAACTCTACATCCCGGGCAGCCCAGAGCACTGTGGTTTCCTTTCGGCCACTCCTTGCGATCGGTAAGCTATGGCGCATCAGGCGCTGGTTCAGATTCAACACCGGCAAGCGAATCTCCATGCGAAAACCACCCAGGAGTTGATTCTCAAGGCATTGCCTGATTCGAAGCCCTTTCGGCTTCCGCGATGAGTTCAGAGAGCGGAACGCTGAGCCCCTTCGCTAAGCGACGGAGCAGGTTGATGCTCGGATTTCGGTGGCCGTTCTCAATCTCCGAGATATAGGTCCAATGCGAATCGGCACGCTCCGCAAGCTGCTCTTGGGTCAGCCCATCGGTCTTCCTGCGCTTGCGAATGACGATGCCTAGCTCGGCCCAACCCTTCTCCATACAAATGATGCTGCCGATACAGCCTTGAAATAAACATAGGCGATGACCGAAACTTAGGCTATAGTCTATGCTTCAGCTTGGGAAGATCGGCATGAGGGTTGTTGCGGCGGATGGCTGTGCCGGTGGCTGGGCTGCAATGTGTTGGGATGTCGAGCAAGTCACCGTTACGGCAAAGCGTCACGAGATACTCGCGGGGTTGATTGACCTCTTCGCGGTCTCTAGATGTGATCGCCTATCGATTCAACGGATGGTGTCCTCCTGACATGAGGGACCGAGCCACTGATGAGCGGTAGCTATTCGTCAGGACAGCGGACGGTATCGGGGTCACCGAAAGGACAACAGACGATGCAACCAACGAACAACACGAACACCAACATGAACAACATGGTCGTGAATATAGGGAGCATTCCGATTGCGTCCCGAAGTCAGCTACCGTGGATTTTGCGAGCCCTGTACTTCCTGCTCATCGGCTGGTGGTTTTCCGCTATCTGGATCGTGCTGGCTTGGTTGATAGCCATTACCATTCTTGGACTGCCGGTGGCTCAGTGGATGTTTTTGCGAGTGAACGCCATCCTGACGCTGCAGCGATTGACGTAGGTCGCGTATGTCGGGCGTTGAGCGCACGATCGAAAGGGTGTAGGAGGAAAAAGATGCTCGTCAACACCATTCTACTCATTGCGTGCATACTGCCAAGCTTGGTACCAGCTAGCTTGGTCTCCGCTCAAGAAGACATAACGGGCTTCATGGAGTTCCACACTCGACGACGAGACCGCATAGGTTCACGACTTCGATCGGTGCTCGGAGTTACAGCGGGATGATGTCGCATACAGAATTCAGACATTCCGTGATGTACTCCGTTGTGATGCAAGTTCGTATCCAGTCTCCGATATTCAGCTAACGGCGTGCCCCGCTAGAGGTCCGGAGCGCCCGGCGATCGAGTGTCGCAGGCGAAGGCGGCGGGAGGTCTGTGGCCGCACTCTTCACACCGACAGCCGCGATTACGAGGCGCGTGGCTGTGGCTATGCCTGCATCTACTGCTACGCCAATCCGAATCACCGTTGCCTTTGGGCGGCTCGGTCTACAGTGATCCGTCTTGAGGGAGAGAGGCGCGCACCACCACGAACCACGTGCCGGCGTGGAGGGTCTCGCCGCCGCCCAGCTCGTCGGCGAGCGCACCCGGCTCGAAGTATCGCTTGTAGACCTGATGGAGCGAGCCATCCTGGAGCCGGCGCTCCTGCTGTTCTTCCGGCTGCACGCCTTCGTGCAGGGCGGCGTCGATGATGACAAGCTCGCTCGCCACCCTTTGCGCCTCCGCCAGGAATCGCGTTCGTTCCTCTTCGTTCAGGTGACCGTAAAAGTGGCCGGTCACCACGCGATCGAAGGACTTGTCGCCGTACGGCAGGTTGAGCCCGTCGCCAACGGTGAAGCTACCGCCCGGAACGCGCATCGCGGCGATGTCGAGCATGCGCTGGCTCTGGTCGAGCCCGGCGACCCTGCCCCGGAGAAAGCGGGTGAGGAAGCCGGTGCCGCAGGCGACATCGAGGGTGCTGAGTGGCGGGAGGTTGGCGATCACCCGTTCGAGCTCCCAGACCTCCTCGTGCCAGCCGGGCCGGTCGAGGTCGGCGTAGAGGCCGGTGCCCAGCAGCCAGTCGTCGTACTCCGGCGCGCGCAGGTCGTAGTAGTCATACATGCTATCGATGGTGGTCATCGTTCCTCCGGGCGGTCGTGACGGTCTAGGCAACTCCACGTCAACCAGCAGTATCGATGATGTGGGCATTGGGGCAAGCAGACGCGGTAAAGCCTCACCGTAACATCGCAATCGGTAGTGGCGGACAGCACGCGTGAGGGATTCGTGGCGCTCGCCAACTGGGATGAGTACTGATCGTCTCGAAACGATCATGTGCACGCTTCCGGCGTACACTAAACCTAACGTAATGGAGGTGCACGCCATGGAACAGGTCAGTGCGAAGGAACTCCGGAACAACTTTCGGAAATACCTCGACCGCGCGGAGGCCGGCGAGGAGATCGTTGTGCTGCGGCGCGGCAAGGAGGTGGCGCGCATCGTGCCGCCGCAATACAGCGAGGACTCGGACGAGACGAGCGCCGGCCCATCCCAGCGCGAGCCGAAGCGGTTCCCGGACCTGACCGAGTTCCGAAAGTTGACCAAGCTTCCGGGTGAGAGCCCGTTGGAGAGCCTGCTCAAGTTGCGCGAGGAGACCCGGTATTGAACTTCCTCGACGCCAGTGTCGTTGTCGCCTACTATCTGGAGGAGACCTACAGCGATCGTGTTCAGGAAATCTACCAGCGCAACACGGATTTCTTCTTGAGCGAGCTTGTTGAGCTCGAAGTCTACTCCGCCCTCTCTCGGCAGGTTCGGATTGGTCGCCTTGAACTCGACGTGGCGCGACAGGCCGGTGTGCTTTTTGACGAACATCTGGAAGCTGGACTCTACGCGCGAATGCACTTGCGGACAGATCATTACCGATGGGCGCGTGATGCGATTGCGCGGTTCGACCTGCCGTTGAAATCGCCGGATGCGCTGCATCTCGCCGCGGCGCACGTTGGCGGGCACCGGTTAATCACGGCGGATCGGCAGCTCGCCCGGAACGCGGACGCCCTTGATGTCGCCTTCGAGCTGATTGAGGCCTGACACCTCTGCAACCGCCCCTCCCCGGCAGTGATGATTTGCTGGACGGTTGCGTCCCGTGAATCGCTGTCCGATACTGACACCATTCCATCCGCAGGAATAAGGCATTGATGCGATGCCCTCGCGTCGCATTCCTGACAGTATCGACGTTCCCAACTCCCTGAAAATACGCCATTTTGAGCAACGCTATCGGGCTCCGACCGCATTGACGGTACCGGCTTGGCTCCCTGTTGGCTCCTTGTCGATAATCTGGAAGTCCCCATGCTCACGTTTGCGAGCACCTCCCGAAAACCAAACCCAAAAGGCCCAAAACCCTTTCTGGCCACTATGCTGGTGGGGGCTTTGTAGAACGAAGCATCCCGCGCCGGGAGTGAACCGGCGCGGGATGGCGGCAACCACTGAGAAGGAGTGGATACATGACCAGCATATCAGAGCATGACATTCTCGCCCTGGCAAGCGAGCTATGGGAGTCCAGGGGTGAAATCACGCTGGATGAAATCGACGGTGCCTTTTACTGGCGCATCTGTCGGGGCGAGCTTGCTGAGCAACTTGAGGCGTTGGCGGAGGCACAAGAACGCGAGCCGGATTCTACCGAGCAGCTTTCTAATATATTCGACCACCTCTACCAGATGGAGGCTTCGATTCCAGGTTTCAGCCAGTGGATTGACAACCGCCGCCCACCGCAAATGCGAGACCCGCTCTTTCGTTTAGGCTACCCGAGACCCGTGGACATCCCTGCATTCGACAGACCGCATTACCGATCCTCCGGCACCGGCGGGTGGGTCTTGCTTGGCGTCCGCAATAGCCAATGGCGTGGCGATGACGTGGAACGGGCCTTACGCAAAGAGCTCGCTTACGAAGAGGGACGGAACGCCGGCTACCTTGAGTCTCTCCGCCAGGGGCAGGCTAACAACGGCGGATCGCTGATGGCCATTGATCTCACCTACTACGGTCCTGGCGAACTCCACTTCCGATCTAAATGGATCTCCATGCCAGACGGATCGGATCGGAGCACCACCGTTGAGAGCCCTGTCATCCTCTGCACCGTCGCGTATCCACCGCCTTCTGACGGCCTGATTGCCGCCGCGTATGACGCGATTGCGATCAATCGATTTCGATGGAATGAACATCTCTATGGATTTGGCGTCCGATGGAACCAGCAGCCTGAAGTCGCGATCAGAACATGGACGATCGGACTGCTAATGGGTGCGGGTAGTTCCTGGAACCATGCAGATGCAGTTGCAGCACGAGCTGTCCCCCAGAAGGTTTCCTGGGATGGGTTTAAGGCGAACCGCAAGGACCTCATCCGGCGAGTGCCAGAAGCCCGAAAGTTCGTGTACGTGTATCAGGGGTAGAGAGAATCGTGAGAAGCACCTTACCCAACGGTCTCGATCATCCGCCTAGCATGAACTCAGTCCGGTACCAATTGACGGTACCGACAGCGTTTGACGAAAGGGCGGGCTACATGAAGGACAGAAGCAACGTGTCGATGTTGCTCACCGAAGACGCTGTACAGCGTCGCTGGTACATCACCGTGCCGGAGGTGGAGGCTCATACCGGTTTCTCACAGGAGTTGATCCGGAAGTCGATCTACCGGGGTGAGCTCAAGGCGACGCGGATGCATCGGCGCTGGCTGATGACGGTCGACGATGTTCGGGCATGGATCGAGGAACATGGCGAGCCCAATGTGGCATAAGCGAAACCCCGACCGGTGTGCATCCGATCAGGGCTTCTAGAAGGGCGACAACGATGTTTACTGCAAGCTCAGTGTACCACGAACGAGGTCTGATCGAACTGATCACACCCTACAACGCTGCCTTCGTCGACGCGATCAAGCTACAGATTCCACATGCATACCGACAGTGGAACCCCGAGCCCAAGACTTGGCTCGTGCAGGCGCCATACGACTCCACTGCAATCCGGATCCTGAAGTTCTACTTCCCAAACGCCGAAGTGGGGGACAAGCCTCCGGATCGGCCACTGTTCACCCCGCCGACAGGCTGTCGCTGCGACGCCAACCATAAAACATTGTACGTCTGCCAGGATGCCCCACCGGAAGTAGTCAAGGCATCCTATCGCGCCCTGGTCAAGGTCAACCATCCCGACGCCGGCGGTGATCACCAGCACATGCAGGCCATCAACAGCGCGTATGAGCGCCTCACCAGCGGAGGGCGCTCATGAGCCAGCTTGCACCACGGCACATGGAGGAGCTGCGTGCGTCCGCCATCACAGACGAGGTGATCGCCGCGCGCGGCTGGGAATCGGTGACGAATCCCCGGAGTGTTCCTCGCGAGTATTTCGCCGACTATCAGCGCCTTCCTGGATTGCTGATTCCGATTCGCAACATGAGCGGGAACATCGTCAACTACCAGCTTAAGCCCGACAACCCGCGACGCGACCAGCAGGGCAAGGTCGCCAAATATGAATCTGCCAAAAACGGCACGCCCTGCCTCGATGTCCACCCCATGGCCATACAAAAGGTACGCAACATCCACGCGCAGCTCTGGATCACAGAAGGCGCCAAGAAGGTGGACAGCGCCATCAGCAACGGCATTACCGCCGTGGTGGGACTGTCGGGCGTCTGGAACTGGATGAGCGACAAGACCCGCCTGGCGGATTGGGATGAAATCCCACTCAAGGGTAGGGACGTTGTGCTCGCCTTCGATTCTGACGTGATGACGAGCGATAAGGTTCGCACCGCCCTTGAGCGGTGCGGGGCGTGGCTTAGCCAGGTCCAACGCGCCAACGTGCAATACCTCATCATGCCCAACCTCCCCAATGGCGAGAAGTGCGGACTTGACGACTGGTTCGCCAGTGGTCGCACGAGGCTTGAGCTTGACGACCTGATTGTCGACGAGCTTCCAGGAAGCGAATTCTCCTGGGATGACCCGATCGACATGGACCCGGTAGCAGGACCACCGCCGCCCATGGACCATGTGCCTGGCATCATCGGTGAATGGGCTGGTGCGCTATCCGAAGAGACGCAGACACCTGCTGACCTCGCCCTTGCCGGCGCACTTGCAGGCGTCAGCGCCGCCGATCGCGGTCGTACCTGGGTGCGCGCAGGCTGGTTGAACTGGGACGAGTCCACCAATGTGCTGGTTGTCCCGTGCGCGGAACCTGCTGAACGCAAGAGCGCGGTACTTCGCCGCACCTTCGCCCCACACCGGGAGTTTGAACAGTCTTGCAATGAACAGGATGCGGGGCTCATCGCTGATTACCAATCAAAACTACGCGTGCTTGACAGCCAGCTTGCCGCAGCCGAAAAGGACCTTGCAAGGGCGAATGCCGAAGGGTACGCCGACGCCGATCTTGCGCGAAAATCCGTACTGGATGAGCGGAACGAGCTTGTCGCTGAAGCGCCAGTTGAAACCCAGATCATCGTCGACGACATCACCCCTGAGTCACTAAAGCAGCTCATGGCAGAGCAACAAGGCAATGCCATTGCGGCGGTCAGTGGTGAGAGCGCATTCCTGGAAAACACGATTGGAGGACGGTACTCCGGCAATAAAGGGGCGCCCAATCTCGATCCGATTTTGAAGGGTCACCCCCGAGAGCACATGGCTGTCAACCGGCGTCACTCGGGCCGGCAGGTAATCGACAGCCCGTGTCTGACCATGTGCGTCATGACACAGCCGGTCGTATTCGAGTCGATGGGAGATGTCACCGAGGTCACCCGGAGAGGGGTGGCAGCACGGTTTCTCGCGGTCTTCCCTCCGAGCCTTCTCGGATTCCGGAACCAGCACCCCGCCCCGGTGCCGGCGGCAGTTGATTCGAGGTGGAACAAGGCTATCCAGCGCATCCTGAGCGACCCAGCTGGCCCCCGCTACCTCCAGCTCTCCGATGGTGCGCGGGCGTCATTCGAGGCGTACCGTGCATGGCACGAGCCGAATCTGAGGCGCGACAACCCGATGTACGACATCCAGGGATGGTTCGGGAAATCCGCCGGCACCGTCCTGCGTCTCGCGGGGCTGTTCCATATCTCCGTCCACGAGCAACCGAAAAACGAGAAGATCAGTGCCGACACCATGGAGAGCGCGATTGCGCTGACCAACTACTTTACCGAACACGCAAAGGTCATGTATCGGCTCATGGCTGGCCATCGTGGCCAGTCCAGCGCCAGCATCGTGCTGGATGCCCTGCGGCGCCACGAAGGTGAGTCGATCACCAGTCGCGAGCTGAATCGCCACTTGCGGGGAAGGGCCGCGTTCCAGGCGGCTTCGGACCTGAAGGCGCCACTGGACATGCTGGAAGAAAACGGCTGGATTCGACGTGATCGAATCACCGGCCCCAAGGGCGGGCGCCCCTCCGAAGTTATTCATCTTCACCCTGAAATCCATACCCAAAAGGCCCATAAGCCACCATCACCAAGAACCATAGGAAGTATTGGGCCTTTTGGGTATGAAAACCATGACGCTGGTGATAACGCAGGACTTGATCCAACCGGCACCGATGGTCCGCAAGAATGGGAGGTGTAGGCCATGAGCCGCGATGGCTATGACGTTCTCGACGACTTGCATCAGTCCGGCGCTTACGTGCGCCTCAACCTCGGAAATATCCGCATCGCCGCGCCAGGGAACCTCACGATTGACCCGGCGCTGATTGATGAGCTCAAGCAACACAAGGATGAGGTGATTCGCATTCTGGGAGACATCCCCGTCGGCTGCCCGGTCGCCCACATCTGTACGGAGCTCGGCATCTGCCCGCGCGAGATTGACCATAGCGCCTGCACGTCGGCAGCAGCACAAGAAAGCGAGCGAGCAGCATGATCACCACACTCAACCTGACAGATATCACCGTCGATACCGAATGCCAGATGCGGGCTGGCGGGCTCACACCCGAAACCGTCATTGACTACGCTGAGGTGATGACTGACGGCGGCACCTTCCCTGCAATCACTGTCTACCACGATGGCGTGGCCTACTGGCTCGCTGATGGCTTCCATCGCGTCGCTGCAGCGCATCAAGCCGGCATTGCCATCATTGAAGCCGACATCCGACAGGGTGGAAAGGTTGACGCCAAGCTGCACGCCGTCGGCGCAAACAGTGACCACGGCCTGCGCCGAACGAATGCCGACAAGCGAAAAGCGGTTCAGGCGGTGCTCGATGAACCAACTATGGCAGAGGCGAGTGACCGTGAGATTGCGCGCATCTGCAAGGTGACACACCCCTTCGTTGCGAAGGTACGACGCGATCGGGGTGGTAACGGTTACCAGCCTGATGAGATCGAGGCGAGGCGACGCCTTTTCCAGGTGGAGCTCATGGGGGTCGAGTCCCAGCTTCACGACACCATGCACAGATTCAAGGCGACCGCCCTGAGCCTGGTCCAAGACCTCGATGCGGTTCGGGGCATGCTGACACCCGATCAGTACCATGATTGGTTGGTATCTGAATTCGGCATTGACGGCACCGTCGAGGCCAGGCTCAGGCGTGCGGTCGCCGCGGGCAACGATGATGAGATTATCGATGCCTGTATGACGTTCAGCCGGGATGTGCGGGAGCTACTGGAGCAACCGGCATGATCACCAATCTCGCCCACATCCGGGCACCGTGACACCAGCTTGACATTTCCGGCGCGTTATTTGCCCCTGTAAGCGACGCAATCACTCTCTCAGGTATCCGCGCACCTAGCGAAAGGAACATCACCATGGCACAGCACACGATCATCACCTACCCCGAGATCGAAGGCGCGATCCCGAATCCAGACATCACCCTCACCACGGCACGCCAGCGGCTGACAGACGAGCGGCGCATCGCGCGCGATCACGGCGA
>Ga0075527_10000078_pt1 | contig 21067 bp, 26 predicted proteins | sample NGEPer11B_FD_74784 | JGI IMG/M metagenome (GOLD analysis project Ga0075527, IMG submission 74784) | Arctic peat soil microbial communities from the Barrow Environmental Observatory site, Barrow, Alaska, USA - NGEE Permafrost305-11B | ecosystem: Environmental > Terrestrial > Soil > Wetlands >...
ACCTTTCGTAGTATCGACCCCGTTCCAATCCGTCAAGCTTAGATGAATGCTGCCAAAGAACGGATAAATTGCAAACACCAAGTAAATCAACAGCGCGGGCAGTAGGAACATAAAAACGGTGACATAATGGCGCAAAGTACGCGACGAAACAATGCCAACGCGCCGATTACGGATCGCGATAGCCATCCTGCTTGCTCCTAGCTTATCGACGTGTCCTGAACCAGCACAGATTTGACGACGCCCCCATACGCTTGAGCGTCAAACGCAGCTTGCGCATCCGAAAAAGGGAAGGTGGTAAGCAGCATTTTCGGCCGTACTATACCCTCCTCGATATATCGTAGCGCTAGAGGAACTCCGTCAGGCGCTACGAGTGGGAAGGGCCCCTTAGCAGCCCGAATTTCCAAATCCCGCCGGAAGATTCGGTCGACGTTCATTCCATCAACGAGCTGAGTATGTGCACCAACGATGACCACCCGCCCGCCCATTCGGGGTAACTCAATCGCTTGTCTGAGCGTGCTCGGAATCCCGACTGCTTCCATCACCACGTCGGCTCCAACGCCATTAGTCAATCGAAGGACTTCGTCAATAACGTCCTGCTCGGCTGCATTTATTACATCAGAACAGAACGCCGCGGCGATATCAAGCTTGTCTGACTGTTGGTCGACGCCTATAACGTGGACATGCATAGAGGAGAGGATCTGAGAAACGAACTGGCCAATTCCGCCGAGTCCGATCACGACGGCTCGCTCGCCCGGTTGGGGCGCTGCTTTGAGTACCGCCCCAATTGCGCACGTGATCGGCTCTGCTAGAGCTGCTTCGGCCACACTAATCGCATCAGGCACCTTGAATAACGCCCCGCCATGCGCAGATGCCCTATCGGCCGCTTGCTCAGCGAACCCTCCCCCACCGAACCTCTGAGTGTTAAGACAAAAGTTAGGACGGCCCAACCGACAGTTTAGGCACCAGCCGCAATAGTTTTGGAAACAGCGGGCAACAAGGTCCCCTTCGCAAAATGACTCTACGTTGTCTCCCACCGAAACTACCCGGCCAACGTACTCATGCCCTCGCATGAAATGCGGGTACTCGTTGACTTCCACTGCTCCCTTGAATACCTTGATGTCCCCTCCACACACGCCACAAGCGCTCGGCTCCACTAGTACATCATCAACCCCAATGGACGGGGTATCGACATTACCCACGCCCACTACATTTGGCTCCTCAAGCATCAGGCCCTTCATCCGCATGTTCCCTTCTCGTCAGGAATTACTAGGAACACCTCAGCGGATATGCCCCACTCTCGATTGCTCTTTCCCATGCCCCTTGCAGATCTTCCACCTGCTGCTCAGGGGTCTTCTCACCATTGATAACCTGTTGGAATCCGGCGTCCAAAAAGTTGTAGAACTCTACCGGAACAACTGATGGAATCATCCATCCAAGCTCTTGCTCACCGCCCCATAGGATTCCCATTGCCTTCTCCATCAACGGGTCCATCTCAATGCCGTCAGTGTCAAACTGCATGGGCGGAAACACCTTCGCGTCCTCAATCCAAACTTTGATAGCCTCGGGGCTGAAAAGGAAGCCTAAGAATTCAAGTGCGATTTCGGGCTGAGCCGAGTCTGCCGGGAGCTGATAACCAGAACCGAACCAAGCCTGAGGCAAGACTTCCGAGCCCTGGATTGAGGGATACAAGAAAATATCGACCTCGTCTGCCATTCCGGACTCCGCGAGGTCCCCCATGAACCATGACCCTGTTAGGCGATGTACCCCTTGGCCAATGAAGAAGAGGTTGTGCGCGTCCTGCGGCTGGATACCGTTGACTGAATCAGGATAAAATCCTCTTTCTAGATAATCCACTGTTACGATTCTTACGGCTTCCACGACTTCGGGACGATTCCAAGTGGCTCCGCAGAAAAAGATATCATCCATTTCTTGCTTGCCAAGCAGATTGTTCAGCGGGAACCCGAATGTGTGCCGCATTTCGCCTGTACCGCCATTGCCTGCCGCAATGGGAATGTAACCTGCCTCCGCACATGCCTCGCAGTTACTAATGAACTCTTCGTGGGTCGTCGGCACGCTAAGTCCGAGTTCTTCGTAGATCCTCTTGTTGTAGAAGACCGGCTCAAATTCGAATTCATGTGGCATGCCGTAGCGTGAACCGTCGAGAGTCACCCAATTCTGCGCGAGCTCAAGAACGCTTTCGTTCCATCCGAACTTATCGTAAGCCTCGTCTAGCGGCGCCAATTCATTCGCTTCATACAACTGGTATAGCGCCCACGGAGCTAAATCGTAATACAACAAATCCGGTCCGGTGTTAGCACCTAACGCCGTTGGCACCACATCGGTCATTTGAATACCTTGGTACACGTCTCTTCGCACTTGGACACCAGGGTGGCTGGATTCAAACATCTCCACCAGTTTGTCCATTGGCCCACCGCTGCCAGGGCTTTCCCACTGATCCCATACCTCGAGGGTACCTTCAAGGTCCGTCTGAGAGGCGTGTGTTACCCCTATGCCTCTTGCGCCTAGCGCGGCACCACCTGCAGCTGTCGCGGAAAGTCGCATGATATCCCGACGGTTCAAATGCCTCTTCGACCTTAGCATGGGGGACTCCTTTTTCGACCTACCCGCGTCAAAGACAGCTAGGCCGTACAGCGAAACGCATATAGCGCGATCAGCAAATTCAGGTTGGTCTCGCACCTTTAGAATGAAACACTAGCACGCTTCTTTTAGGCGGTCAAGGCCTATGAAAGCTCTCTAATGTTGACTCGGCGAGGTTCGGCGTGCTTGCGCGGGCCTAAGAACCCGAGCGGCCGATGTGGCCAATTGATACTGTGCGCGATGGTGCACATAGCTGAACAACGCCAGAAATAAACATCAATCCGCCAAAAAGCTAGATTGTCTGGACCAGTCCTCTCCCCACATCAAAAAGCCCCATGGTGATCCTAGAAATGGCAAGCCATGAGGTTGGCGACACCCGCTCGAATCCGATGTCCCGATGTGCCAGGGATTGCGGCCCGCAAGTCCGAGCTATTACGCCGTGTTACTAAGTATCTCCACTGTATACTTGCAGTATGCCACGATCACGATTCATCCACCTCATGGACGACGACGCGCGGTTGCGCGAGATCGAGCAGAACGCCCATCTGCAGCCAACGGTCCGCCTGCGGGCGCAGGTGCTGTGGCTCTCCCGCCGCGGCGACACGATCGCCCAGATCGCTGCCTACACCGGTCGCCACGCGACGAGCATTGGCTGGGACTTCGACCACTGGCAGGCATGGGGCCTGACGGGGCTGGCCGATGGAGCTGCGCCGGGCCAACCCCCGCGCATCACCCACGACGTCAAGACTGTTCTCCACCAATGGCTCGGCGAGGAACGGACCTGGACCGTCAGCCAGCTGGCTGAGGCGGTGGCGACGCAGTTCGGGATTCAGGTCTCGGCCGAGGCGATTCGTCAGCACCTGCACGCGCTAAACTACCGCTGGAAGGGGAACCGCTATGTCCCGGCCAAACCCCCTGATCCGGAGCAGGAACGAGCAGCACGGGACACGCTGGCGGGGCTAAAAAAGGGCGCAGCAGGGCAAGCTCTCGCTGAGATATCTGGACGAGAGCGGGGTGTCGTTGTGCCTGCCCCCGTCCGCGACCTGGATCCGTCGAGGCAGCCGGCACCAGCATCGGGCGCCCAGCCGGTGGGGATCGTAGGGCCGGATCAACCTCATCGGCACGCTCTGTCGGGACCACGACACCGAGTGGCTCGAATACCACGTCATTGACGGATCATGCCGGGCGGACGCGGTGGTCGGCTATCTGGATGCCCGTGGCACAGTCCGAGCAGGACGGCCCCCCGACGGTGGTGGTGCTGGACAACGCCACCTTTCACCGGGCGCGTGCCGTGCAGCAGGCGCGACTGGGGTGGGAACAGCAGGGGCTCACGCTCTACTATTCTGCCCGCCTACTGCCCGCACCTGAACCGGATCGACGGAGTGTGGAAGCGGCTCAAAGGGTTCTTGCTGCCCCGACGCTGCTATGATTCCGTCGCGGACCTCACTGCCGCCGTGCTGACCGCCCTCCAGCTGCTGGGCGCGGTGGAGGTGCAGGGTTAGCTTGGAGATACTTAGGTGGTGCAACCGGTCTTCGGAAGACAGTACATCACCGAGGTCAAATTCAATGGCAACCTTCACGTGCCATGAGTTTTTGGCGCCTGCACCAAGAGCGTCTTTTAAACCCGTGGCATGGGGGGTGATGAATACACCTGTACTCTGGCACACCCGCTGCTACCTCCCGAGCCACCCAAGCCCAAGGGTGGTCGCCCCCGCATTTCAGACAGCGCCGCACGCTCCGGCATCATCTTCGTGCCGTGTTCCGGCATTCCCTGGGACCGACCCTCACCAAACGCGGCCACCCGTGCTCCAAACGGCGTATGATGGTCGACCGGCAGGGCTTCCCGCTAGCCACACGCCTGACCGGGGCGAATCACCACGACAGCATGGTGTTCGAGGCGGTGATCGACGCCGTGCCCCCACCACGCGGCGCCGGGGTCGCCACCACTGGGCCGCCGCACGCACCATGGCGTGGCTGAACCGCAATCGGCGGCTGAGCATTCGGTGTGAGCGGCGCGAGGAAGTCCATCATGCGGTCCTGACGTTGCGGTATGCGGGCTTCTGCTTCACCCACCTCCAGAAGACGTTTTGAAACGCACTCTAACTATGCTTGTAGTTGACGCACTAGCCAATCGAACGCGACATTCTGCATCTCGACACTAAATCGATGTGGACCATCATAAAACTCTCCATCATAGTTCTCAGGGTGACCGACCGACGCGTAATGGGTAGCGAGTCGCGCGTCGGCGGCTTGCATTCCCTCTAACGTGAACAGATGATCATGGTTAAGATATTGCACGAGCAGTGGTGACGGTGCCCGGCAGGCAGCCAGGTCCGGCCAGTCGCCATACTGAGACCACCCATTAGGAAGAAACATCCATGTATTCGGATCAATGTAATGATCGAGTAGTGCACGGTACGTGCACATCATTCCCACTATAACTGTCGCTCGTATATCGTTACAAGTGGCTTGTAGCAGAGCTGCTCGGCAGCCACCACCCGACAGGCCCACGCAGCCAACCCGCTGAGCTTGCACATCCGGTCGAGACTGAAGATAACGCACAGCGACCCTGTCTTCCGCACTGACGATCCCCGTAATGGTCGTGCCGAGAAGGGCAGCGTACTTGGCAACTAAATGTTCGTGAAACCGCGCAGCCTCATTGTACCGCTCGGTCTCGGGACCGCCTGTCTGCGCAACCAGCTGATGAATTCGCTCAGGCATGACATCCATTGGGAAGCGGCGGCTGCCCCAAAGGAACACATCATGCACCAGCACGACGAAACCTCGACGCACGAGTTCGTTTACGAAAGCACGCCCTTCGTAAAGCTTTAATCGAATATTCACGACTCCAGACTCTTCTCCACCTGGCCCGTCAGCGATTTTTTCCTTACCGAAGAATTTGAAGCCACCGTGATCGTGTAAGGCCACGATGCCTGGTAGTGGATCTGTAGTACCAGCAGGCCGCAACAGCCAAGCTTCCGTACGCGGCCCAAACCCAACAGTCCACGTAACTACTTCGCCGGCCACTCCTTCATGTTCCCATCGCTTCAGCACCTGAACGTCGCTTGGCGCGTCGTCCGGTTCGGAAAACGAGAGCGACTCACGCACGCGCTGCTGAGTCTCCGGCCCTGGATCAGCGATTGGGCAAAACGGGCGTTTGCCTTCCAGAAGCGCGACCAGATCACTGAATTCGCCGAGATGTGCAAACCGCTCCGGCATATCAATAGTCCTTTCTATATCTGCGCTGCGTGATTCTGAACCACGGTTACGCTGTAACCCCACTTGTCGCGACATCTATACCGTCCGCCGGTATCGCCCGTGAACAGAAAGATGAAGGGATACTGCTGCGGCGCACTGATCCCGCCTTGCTGCTGACCATCATAGGTCTCATCTGCGGGCATAGTCGACCGCCGTCTCCAGCGCCTCCGGGTCGGCGTCGCGGTCGCGATTCCAGTTGACCATCATCGTCCCGTACGCCAGGTGGCGATCGAACGACGCCGGATCGGTGCGGCGGATCATATCCTCGAGGATACGCCGTTCGAGCGGGCGATCCTACGGACCGCAAAATTCGCTGGACAAGCCGAGCGGCACCTTGCCGGCATCCTGTCGACGTGGCTCACCCTCGACCAGCAGGCGTGGCCGTGTCAAACCCATGGGCTGGTACCAGTCCGCGATGTAGTCGTGCTGCTCCTTCGTGAACATCTCCAGCCACCAGTCGGTCAACGCCGACCCCGCGATATCGCCCAGCGGTTTCGCTCGTTGTCGCCAAAACATGCTTATCATTCCCCTCGCTGATGTTTGAGCAAGACACCATCGCAAAACCATGGCACGGCGCACACGGCACTACACGTTCAATCCCACAATATCAGCCTCCGTCATCAATTCTAGATCTTCTCGCCGTCCCACCCGTTGCGCGAGGACCTTGAGGTCATCGCCGAGGTCGATGTCGTGGCATTGCCGGTCTAGGCCGGTACCGCAACCTGGTTCAAAAGTATCTCCCCCGACGTGTCGTCAAACGCGTTCAAAATCGTCATCGCCGCAACCATCCCCTCCTAGTCGAAGCAATCCAACAAGAATGTGATATGTCTTGCTTGGATAGTCTAAGAAAGTGCATACGACTGGCCGCAGACGAGGCAATGCAATGGTCCACTCCAATCGTCGAGTACCTTTATCGGCTCCCATGGATGGTAGGGTGATGCGACCGCAGCCATAGCCGAGGGTTCGACCAGCGGAGCGGGTGATCTGGGCTCTGGACCGAACGTCACCCTCATCTTGATCAAGCCGCCTCGATGTCGTCGGGGTTGTCGCCAACCCGCGGCTTTTCTGCGAGTCTTCGGATGTCATTCTAGGTTATCTTCTCGGTCATGTCTCGTTCCTTTCTAATGCGAGCCAACACTGTTGCTCGAGCCAGCGGGGTAGTCCAGGTCGATGATGTCCTCGTTTCCGGCGTCAATCAGATTGCGGTTCCCGCTCGGGATGATCGTGAGGGTCAAGCCGATCTGTCCCTCAGGCAGGGTCTCTCCGTCGGCGGCGCCAGGGCGCGAGTAGAGATTGGCCAGCTTGTTGATCTGATCGATCACCTTCAGCGCCGTCTGAATGGCGCTCAGCTTTTCGGTGCCGGCCAGATTCTCCACTTCGGTGAAGGCTTCGCGTTGCAGCGAGCCAAGGGTGTGAAGGTTGTCCTCTAGCATGGCGTTGAAGTCGCCACGGTCTTTCGCCCACTCCTTTCGTAGCCACTTGATGTCCTGCTGAACACTCGATTGGGTGGCTCCAGTCATGCTGGCAATCTCTCGGGTCGTGTGCTTCTTGCGGGCCAGTACCGCCACTTCGGCTCGGCGGATTTCGAGGTCTACTCGTTTCGACATTGCATCGGGCCTTTCGAGTTATCGCGCGGCGAGTCGTTTCTGATGGCCGTGCGGGTTGAATCCCTCGCTTTTTGGTGTCATTCCTAGCCGCACCAGGCAGGTAGGGGTAGGTAAATCGCTTTGTTGTCTCTATATGACCTCCCTTAAGGGAACTTAAGCGGAAACGTACCCATACCTGCCTGGGCAGCTTATGTCCATAAGAATCCACTGTCAGCCAGGGCAATCCCCCTGCGAGTTGTCTTGCCACCACAGTGATCGCAGACAATCTGCGTCGTCGTGATGTCTGACGATCCTTCGTGGGCGTGGAGCTCGAGCTCCATCAGAATTGGCATGTCCATTCTCCTTTCTCAAGGCTGTATCGCTGAAGATTCGAGATGTTGTGAGCTTCGCGGTCCCCAGTGTCCCTGGTGTCCCTGGTCTGCTATCCCCTTCTTGGGTATCGTTTGCCTCCTGATCCTGTGTACTACGTTTACTTCCTCTCTCTTGGCTGGAGAAATAGGGATAACGATCTGAAAGCAAGATGTCCTGGAGCGCACCAGGAAGGGGATAGGTAACCGGGGACACCAGGGACATAGGGGACGGGTTACTCCTTTTCCATGTCAGCCAGGGCTCGTGCCGCTGCGATTCGATCCCGGCTCGACAAACTTGACAGGGCGTAAATGTCCCTCTTCTTCTTGTCCAACCTCGTGATCCGCCACCGATCGTCCGCTCCAGCGCCCAATGGCGCAGACCTGGGTTCGCCAGCATATTTGTCCACGGCGGGTGGTCATGATATGCTGCGAGAAGCGTCCCGAAAAGAATATTTCCAAATAGCTGGGGCGATGTCTTTATGGAGTCACATGCAAGGAGGCCTGAATGAATCCGAAGGATCAGCGACCGGTTGACTCGTTTGGCGCGTCACTCGACAGAAGGGCACTCCTGAAGCGAGCCGCCGTGGCGGGACTATCCGTACCGGCGTTGTGGGGCTTGTCTCGCTCTACCCCCGCCGCGCTCGCTCAGGAAGTCACCTGCGATCCTGCGGCTACTCCGGCCGCCGATCTCGGTACCCCAGAACCATTCAGTGGAATGACCATTGGTGTCAGTGTGGCGTATCTCTCCGTGCCCTTTTACGCCAACTTCAGGACGGGCCTGGAGGATGGCGCCCGGCGATTTGGGTTCGAGTACGACCTGCGTGACGGTGGTGGTGGCGACCTCGCTGTGGAGTTGGCTAATATTCAGGATTTCATCGCCGCAGGCGTCTCAATGATTTTACTGACTCCTTCGGGGGAAGGGATCATCCCGGGTATCTTGGAAGCCAATGAGGCGGGGATACCCGTGATCGAGGTAAACAACACCGTTGGCTTCGGAGATGATGTTGTCGACGTTGTAACGTATGTCGGCGCAGATGATGTGGAATTTGGGCGCCAGCAGGCTCGTTTGCTGAATGAGACTTTTGGTGATGAGCCGGCGCAGATCGGTTATGTTCAAGGTATCACCGGAACCTCGCCTCAAATCCTGCGAACGCAGGGATTCACGGAAGTCATTGCCGAATTTCCTCAATATGAGATTGTGGCCACCGTGACCGGGGATTTCGATAGCGCTAGAGCGCTTGCTGTGACCCAGGATCTGCTGACTCGCTTCCCGGAAGGCGAGTTGGACGCCATCGTCACGCAGGGACCCGAGGGCGTCGCAGCTGCAGACTTTGCTCGTCGCAATGGCCGTGAGGAAATCGCGTTTATTCTCGGGGACTATCCGGCTGACGTGCGGCAAGCAATTATTGACGGCTATGTAGTCGGTACGGTTCTGCAGGATCCATATCCGCAGGCTTTCCAAGCCATGCATATGGCTTGGTTGTACCTGAATGGGCAAGAGGAAGGTATTCCTATGCCCTATTACCTTGAACTCCCAATTGTCACACAGGAGAACGCTGAAGAATTTCCGCCGGCTTGGGGCTGCTAGCCTCTAGTCGCCGACTCCAGACTCAGGAGCTATCATATGGCTTCAATCGCGATGAAGGTCTACGATCTGCAATGGTTTACGACCTTCGGGATGGATTTCGATGCAGCAGCTCAGGCTCTTCGCGGGGACGGCGTCGACACAATTCTTACTCAGAACCAGATTGATCCACTGCCATCGTCGGGCGTTGATCAGAGCGTATATCAATCCCATTACCGGGAGCGGCTAGAAGGTTACAACGATGCCGAGTGGATAAGCGCGTTGCGGGGGGCGGGGCTGCGCGTGGTTCAAACGACTGCGACCTTTTTCGACCCGCAGGCACTTCGAATTTTTCCCAGTGCTCGCCCTATCAATGCGCTCGGTGAGCCGGATCTAGGATTCGATTGGTACACCGGCGTATGCATCACGAGCGAAGAGTATCTTCAATGGAAGATCGATCGACTGAAACGAGTAGTCACCGAGCTCCATCCGGACGGGCTGTTTCTACAATTCACGCGCTATCCTGGCTTCTGGGAGAACTGGACTTGGAACCCACATTATGTATTCAGCGATGCCGATCAATGGTGTTTTTGCGATCGGTGCAGGACACGGTTTCAATCTGAAACGGGGCTGAGTGTTAAAGACGGCGATCTGCGCAGCGAGGCCTCACTGATTCTGGCGAAACACCATCGAGCATGGGTAAATTGGCGATGCTCCCGGCTCTCCCAAGTCATCGAACGGATTGCGGTGGAATCGGGAGCCCGAGACCGGGGAATCGAATTGATGCTGAACACCTTGCCGTTTCCTTCGATCGATTTCAACAAACTGGACGTTCGGCGGACAATCGCGGGCCAAGATTTGCCGATTCTCGAATTTGTCGTAGATGGGTTCGAGTTGATGACCTACCTTCAGATCCTGAATCGTCCGATTTCTTGGTTGGAGGAGGTCATAGCAGATGCACGGCGACAACTATCCGCAGCCACACAGATCGTCTGTACCTTGCAGGTCAGTCCACTGTATGTGGATGGGCTTCACGCGGATAGAAGGCGCACGGAACAGATTAGCGCATTACAACTAAGGGAGGCCAGCCTTGCGGCATTGCGTGCCGGTGCAGATGGGCTGGTCTTCTATCATTGGACCGATTTTCTAGAAGATGAAGCAGCTGGTGGCACTAAACGCGAGGTCCTACGCAGTATCGCCGCCGAGAAGGGCCGTGCTGCATGACCGACCAAAGGCTCGGTATTGCATATTTTGGCAACCGTTATGCTCAGCATGCGCGACAGGATCTGCGAGATATTGGCGCGACAGGCGGCTCCATCGTGAATCATGTTATGTCTGAGGCAGACTTGCGCTGGAGCGCGGGCACGATAGCGGACCTAGTAAACATTGGCAAGGCACTCGGGCTTGAGAACTGGCTATCCCCATGGGGGCTTGGCGGTGCGTTTGGTGGAGAAGCACCAAGTTATGCAGTGATGAATTCACCGGACCAATGCCAGCGTGACAGCCAAGGAAACCATCTTCCCGCCCTGTGTCCGAATCAGCCGGCTTTCAGAAGCTTAATGACGACATGGATAGATGTAGCAGCGGCTGCGAAGGTTGACGTGGTGACTTGGGACGAGCCGCATTTGGCTCTGCCGGCTCCGCGATCACCCGGTGATCGCTGGTCGTGCCGGTGCATGGAATGTCAAAGACTCTTTTTGGAAACATTTGGACACGCGATGCCCGTCAATTGGGATGACGATGTAGCGTCGTTTTGTCACTGGACCATGAATCGGGCATTGGGCTTTCTGATCGAGGCTGCGCAGGCTCGTGGCCTTGCTTCGGCGGTGTTCTTGCTACCTCAAGAACCTCCGGATGGTTTAGCCTGGCGAGAGATTGCTGGTCGCCCCGGCGTACGTTATTTCGGTGTCACTCCTTATTGGTTATTGGAGGGCGTACCCACCGACGGGGTTGAGGCATATGTGCGTCATTGGTGTAGACGGGTGGTCGCGACGACGGAGGACCAAGGCGCGCAGTCGCTCGCGTGGATCCAGACCTTTTCTGTGCCCGAGGGACGCGAAAATGAGATCGAACTTGCTATGGCAATTATGTTCGAAGAGGGCATTGATGTCATCTGTGCTTGGGCCTATCGAGCCTGTGAACCGATGTCAGCTCTGTCTCCAGCCAACCCGGCTCTAGTCTGGGATACAGTACGACGCGGCTTTGCGTCATGCCGCGCAGGTACCTAGCTAGACCAGGAATCACCGCGTGCTGAGGGCAGTGTATATGGCGAAAACGACTCCGATTTTGCGGGCGACCGATATTAGCAAGCGGTTCGGGGCGGTGACGGCACTCAATCAGGTCACCCTCGAGATCTATCCGGGGGAGATTGCTGGGTTGGTTGGAGATAACGGAGCTGGAAAATCAACCCTTATCAAGATCATCTCAGCGGTTTACCAGCCGGATTCAGGGCAAATTGAGGTCGACGGACAGGTTTCAAGCTTTGCCTCGACAGCCGAGGCGCGGGCAGCGGGCATTGAAACTGTCTATCAGGACTTGGCATTGGCCGGAAACATGTCGGTCTGGGCCAACATCTTTCTGGGACGTGAGCGGAAGACTAGCCTGGGGTTGCTCGACAAGCGGGGCATGGCGCGAGAGGCACGTATCATGCTAGAGCGACTGAACATCAACGTACCGCCGATTAATCTGCCGGTGGCCTCACTCTCAGGAGGTCAGAGGCAGGCAATTGCAATTGCGCGCGCAGCCGCTTGGGGCTCAAAAGTGATCATTATGGATGAGCCAACCGCTGCTCTGGGGGTGACGGAGACAGCCGCCGTCGAAGAAGTGATACGGGAATTGCGGGATCAGGGTTTCGGAGTGCTCCTAATTAGCCATAGTCTGGATCAGGTATTCCGGTTGTCCGACCGTATTTGGGTGTTCAGACGTGGGATGTATGTGGGATCGCGAGAGACAGATCAAACTGACCCCGAAGAAATCGTCGGCATGATCACGGGGCTGTCCTCCAAGCCGGCCCCGGGGAGCCACCCATGAACGCATCCCCGACCGCCGTAGCGAAAGCTGACAATGAACGAATGCCGCCTCTGGACATCATCCGTAACTACGGAATCTACGTGGTGTTCTTCGGGCTTCTGCTGGCGATGTCCCTGGTTGAGCCGAAATTCCGGAGTGAGGCAAACCTGATCAATCTGCTGCGGCAGAACTCCGTGATCGGAATTATGGCATGCGCCATGACCTTCGCCATCATTCTGAGAGGCCTTGATCTCTCGGTTGGGGCAGTGGCAGCCGGAAGCAGTGTCGCTGCTGCATGGGCGATGATCGAGCTGGCTGATGGAGGGCCAGCAGCATGGCACCACATAGCGATTGGGATCATCTGCGGGATTGCGGTCGGGCTGGCAGTGGGACTAGTCAACGGATTCCTGATTGCTCACATCGGTGTCAACCCATTTGTCTCAACCTTGGGAACATTGACCATTCTACGGGGATTACTCTATGTCTGGACCGATGCCACACCACTGTATGGCGCGCCGTTGAGCTTCACCAACCTCGGGTTGGGCACGACTCTCGGTATTCCGAACCCGTTCTGGGTGTTTCTTGGTGTAGCGTGCGCTTTAACCGTGATCCTGAGCTTCTCGAGTTTCGGTCATTATGTCTTTGCGATCGGCGGGAATCCAACAGCCGCCGCTCATATGGGAATCAATGTACGTCGAGTGGTGTTGTTGACCTTTGTCATTACCGGTGTATGTGCGGCAATTGCCGGTATCATCCTGGTAGGCCAAACGGCGACAGGTCAACCGGCCGGAGCGCTCGGATATGAGCTTACCGCGATTGCGGCAGTAATTGTGGGTGGAGCTTCATTGAGCGGTGGCCAAGGCCGCATGTCAGGCACCATTGTGGGCGTGTTCTTGCTCGGGATGGTATCCAATGCGCTGAACCTGTTTGGGGTTTCGCCCTTCTGGCAACCGGTAGCAACGGGGACAATCCTTGTCATGGCCGTGGCGATCGACAGCCTCAGCGCGCGAAATTCTGAGTATTAGAGCGGTTCTCAGATGAGTTGGGCCGGTATCGGATAGCCACAGTGGGCGAACCAGCCTTGGGCGTCCGTCGCGGTGATCGTCGCTAGACCCGCCGTGATGGCGTCGTCCAGTGCGTCGCGGGTCCGCGCCTCGGCACGCCGCAACGCCGTCTTGAGCTTGCTGAACGCCGGCTCGATCGGCGTCAGATCGGGCGAGTACGGTGGCAGCCACAGGAGTTGACAGCCCCGTGCGTTGATCAGGCGTACGGCGTCGGCGCTCTTGTGGACATTGAGATTGTCCCAGACCACCACCTGGCCGGGGCGCAGCGACGGGACCAGGATCTCGGACACGAACACGTCAAAGGCGAGCCGATCCATCGCCCCCTCCACCGTCATCGCCGCCGTGATCCCGTCCAGGTGCAGCGCGGCGATCAGCGTCGTGTTGGAGCCGTGGTTGCGTGGTGCCGTGTCCACCACCCGCTCGCCCCGTGGCGCCCGACCGTAGCGCGGGGTCATGGCCAGGTTCGTGCCGCTCTCATCGATGAAGACCAGGCTCGCCGGATCGTATCCGTCCAGCGCCTGCCGTGCTGCCTCTCGGCGTTCCTTGGTGGCCTCGGCGTCTGTCTCGTCCTGCGCCTCGGCTGCCTAACGCTTCTCCTTGGCCTTCTTCTCGCGATACTCCTGAATCTCGTCCTCGGTCATGTGCACCATGATCGGCTCTCCTGTCTCTAGCAGTTACTCGAATGGGTCACGGCCGGGCAAGCCTTCACGCCGGAGTGACGTCCCCCGTGTCTTCTGGCCAGGCATCTCCACGAGCTTCGAGGATCGCCCTGGCGGTGTCCACCCGGTCAGCATTCTCAATCAGGACCACCAGCCGGCCTGTTGGCGCCTGGCCGTTCTTCAGCGCCCATAGGGCACTCGATGCGTGGTTCTTGAGCCGTCTTGTGGCCTCCCGATCTTCAGCTTCCCACGCCGCGAGCCGGGCCCGTTCCTCGTGGCTCGCGGCCATCTGGGCGAGGAGCCATCTCGCCGTCTCGCGTCGGCGCGCCTGTGTCGCCGTGCAAGAGTGGCGGCCGGCCATCGCTAGAAGGGCAGTGATGACGCGACTATCCATTAGTCCCACTCCCGGTTCAGCACCGACCGGCCAGCGTCCGTCAGCGTCCGGACCAGCGCCCGCTTGGCGTCGTCGGCCTGTTCCTGCGTCATGCCGCTCTGGAGCACGTCCAGCCACACGCCTGCCGGCATACAGGAATCGATCCACGTAGGCACGGGAAGCCGGTCGCCGGCCTTGGCGTCCGTCAGGTGCTCTTGCAGCTGGGCGTAGGGGTCCTTTCCGACGCCGACATAGCGCGGCAGCGGATCGCCAATTGCGCCCAAAATGTAGAGGCACCAGTCGCAGCCGGCTGCTTCGTCAAGCATGGCTTCGGCCATGGCATCCAGGATTATCACGGCGGCGAGTGTCTGGCCGGCCTCGTCTTCGGTCACGGGCGTGCGAGTCGCGAGATAAAGTAGGTCATTGTGTATCGGTGTCATACCGTTTCTCCTTCTTCGATGTCGCCATCGTTATAGAGCCCCTGGTCCACCAGCTTTCTGTTGCCGGTGTCGACCAGACTGAGCTTCACTTCAATCGGGCCGGTCGGCGTGTCCTCGCCGTCCACGATCCCTGGCTTCGGGTAGAGGTTGCCGAGACGGCTCGACTGGTCCAATACCTTCAGCGCCGTCTGAATGGCGCTGAGCTTGTCCGTGCCGCCGGACGTCTCGACCTCGTTGATGGCCTCGCCCTGCAGGTAGGCCAGGGTATGCATCGTGTCCTCGAGCATTTCGTTGAAGCCACCTCTGTCCTTGGCCCAGGCTTTCCGCAGCCATTTGATGTCCTGCTGAACGCTGCTCTGGCTGGTGCCGGTCATGTCGGCGATGGCGCGCGTCGTATATTTCTTCAGGACCAGGCGTGCTACCCGGGCCCGACGAGCTTCGAGGTCGGTCCGCTTTGTCATTGCGCCGTTCCTTTCGAGTTGTCCTATGGCGAGTTGTTTTGATACGTCATCTCAATACGGGGGCTCTCGGCGGTTCGAAGGCTAGTGGTCGGTTTCGGGTGCCATGGCGCTGATGAGTGTCCGGCCCTTGTGTTGCGCGATGTCGAGGTACCAGGTATGGCCACACTCACCCCACAACTCAATGCGCACGGCGCCTCGTCGAGACGAGGGATTGTTACGAAGCGCTGCCTGCGGCATACCAGGCAGCGTGTAAACCTGAACCTCGGTATCCTCGCCGGCCGTACGGTCGAAGACGGCAGTTCGGTCATGATGGGTGTAGTCACCGCCACAGAGGGGGCAGGTAACGAGGTGCGCGCCACCGTTATACCCGGGCTCCCAATGGATGAACGGGTGGGGGCGGCTTGTTTGGGCTATGTGAGTGATATTGGCGTTTGTCTCGGTCATGGCGTGATCCTTTCTCTCTTCACAGTGGCATGGAGGTTCACCATGTCTCCCTAGACTCGAGTGATTGTCGTCGAGCCAGTCTCAACACGTGAAGTACGTGAAGTACGAGGTCTTCCATCCCTTAAGTATTTCTCTCTTACCCCTCCTCTTTTTTGGGAGGGGTAAGAAGGAAGAGACAGCCGGACTCGGGTCGCGATTGGGCGAATACCTAACGAGTAGGGAACCTCGTACTTCACGTATTCCACGTATTTCGGGTCGCGATTGGGCATATACCTCACGAGTAGGAGACCTCGTACTTCACGTATTTCACGTATCCCGGGTCGCGTATTCATCACCAGCCAGCTCCCCTGCGACCCTAATTCGGTCACGGACCGCCAGCTCAGTCGAGGCGTAGACTGTCTGCCGTCGCTTGCCGATGACCCAACGGCCGTCTTTGGTCCCTGGGCTGCGAACACCCACGTAATTCACTGCCTCGAGCATGTGGGGCACTCGTCGGCTGGTCTTCTTGTCTATGAGTGTCTGGACCAGCTTCCAGTAGTCATCAACGTCGTCATCCGGGTAAATGCCATCACCTGTGGACGTGGAAAGCACCCGCGCCTTATCGGTAATCATGCCGATGGTGATAGCCAACGGCCGGGTACTCGAGCCGTCGGATTCGCGGCTCCCGAGCGCGTCCAGCACATCACCGAGCGCCCCTTCTTCTGGCGAGGAGTTGGCATCAACCATTGCCCAGAACGCCTCGGTCTTCTTCGGTGGCGCCTTGGGGTTGAAGCTGCTGAGGTCGTACCCCTCGAGATATGCCCGGACATGGCCGAACCCCTCATCTTCGTACCACTGGTAGAAGCGGGTGAAGAAGCCCTCGTCAAAGTCCTCTGGCCGAATCTCTGACCAGGCCACGAAGTGGCGCCGGTCATCCGGTGGCAGGTACAGGCCGGTAGTCCTGTTGTTCGTGGTGAAGACCACGCCGACGAGGTTCAGGATGCGGTAGGCGCCGACATACTTCTGGTCGATCCTCAATGTCTCCGGCGGCGATGCCGTCAGCGGCTTGGTCCGTTCGTAGAAGCCGTACCGGTTGGCCTCTCCCAGGTCCCGGGCCTCAGACACACGCAAGAGCACGTTTTCCAAATACTCGTTGAACCGCTCGGCGATGTTCGAGGGAGTCGCCTCCCCACAGTTCGCCGGCCCGATAGCCCGTACAACGCCCTCCAGGATCGTGTCCTTGCCGATGCCTTGGGCGCCGCCGAGCACGAGGGCGTGATTGATCTTCTCGTCTGGCCGTTGAACACGTTGGGCAAACCAGGCCACGAGGTGGTCACGCTCGTCCGGGTACAACCGCTCGATCAGGTCAAGCCACGGGCCGGCCCTGGAACGGTCGCCATCCATTGGCTGGGGCGCCCTGTATGTGTTGTACGCCCGCGCCCCCGCGTGCTCGATCATGCCGGCCTCCTCGACGATAACGTTTTCGAGTACCTCCGGTCCGCCGGGCAGCCAGGTCAACTGGTGGACGGGCCTGTGTGTGTCGAGCCAGGATGAGGGCTTCCACCTCACCGGGTTACCGTCGACGTCGAATCCGTCGGTGATGGCGGCCAGGTTGCCGTTGATGCCGGAGATTTCCCACAGCGCGCCGGTAGGCCGGAAGATGTATTTATGGCTGGGCAGGTAGGCGTAGAAGTCGTCTCGGCTGAGTCTGATGGCCTTGCTGCTGACCGCCAGCCACTTGATGACACGGGTGACGATCTTCTTTGCCGCATCATCACCGCCGAGCGAGTCAATGACGGTCGGCCATCCAGTCACGAGCTCGCCCGCGTCCAGCGTCCGCTTGGTGTCCAGGACCTTCGCCGTGGCCGTTGCGTCTGAGGTAAAGCCCGAAGCGACTGCAACGGCGTCGAGGACCGCAATGACGTCATCCTGCCGGACACCCGCCCTCAGCAGACCACCCGCCAGCCCCAGCTCGAACTCGTGCCGGCTCCCCTTCGACGGGTAGTGCCGGCCGAGCAGAGCCGATGCCGCCAAGAGGGCGACGGCTCGTCGCAATACCGACCCATCTACGCTGGGTGCTTCAGGAATCCCCGGCCCGTCCCAGTCGCTCCATGTGATCGGCTCGCCGGATACGTGGATGCTGCCCGGTAGGACGGTCTGCGTGCGAGTGGATCGCAGCTCGACCAGCATGCCGTTATCGCCATCGTCTGGCGCCGGGTCCTCGAACGTGTCCGTGGTAACGGGCGCCCGGTACAGTCGATGGGACCGCGGTTTGCTCGCCCTGCCGAACATGGCGGGCGTTGACGGGAGGAACCGATCAACAATCGCCAGAGCTTCGGGACTATCGAGGTCGATATCAACGAGGTCCCCGGAGGTTTCACCGAGCCGGCCGCCGATGTTGTACGGTTGCTTGGCAAACAGTGCCCGCAGCTCATCGAGCGGCACGTCTCGGGTCGTCCACTCCGTGAAGATCGGATGTTTGCCGTCCACAGCTACCGGCGTAAGGGCGTACCCGGCAGCGATATACTGCTCAAGGTCTCGCTCGCAGTGGACATGCCGCCCATGAGACGTTCCGTTCGGGGCGCCAGCCGCAAGCGGTGTACTTCCCCGCTCGGTTGCGCTAGTATATGGAGAGGTCATCGTCGTTTGCTCCTCGCATGTCACCGCTCCGTTGGCGTTGGGTACGGTGACGTGGATACTCTTCGGATGCCGGCTCCATTTCAGTGGGGCCGGTTTTCTGTTTATGACGCTACCGCGGCCCTAGCCTTCACTGTCGCCATTCCCTGCATACCGCGAGACTCGGCACAGCGAATGACTTCCGTCGGCAGCGTATAAACAGTGCCGTCAATCCTGATGACCGCGAGGTGGCCACGCCGGACCCAGTTCCAGATTGCGCCTTCGCTATAGCCGAGTTCTTGGCTCAGCTCCTGGACGGTTCGGAACCCCATGGCCCGGAACGGCTCGATGTTGATGATGTCCATTGGCGTGTTCTCCTTCGCGAATCATGCACCTATACGAATTATAGCGGTCAATACCTGCTTTGCTAACCATCGTACGCGCTGTTCACGTGATTAAATATGCTTGACGGCTGATACACCTGTATTCGTGCGGAAGCCGGTAGACGTGACTCCACCGGCTTCCCCTGACAACTACGGCCAGCGCACATCTGGCCCGGTTAGTCCCAACCAGACCGCCATGTCGAGCCACACCTGGAAGCTATCGCCCTCGCGGTCGAGGACCCAGCGGAATTGGCTGCTGAGGTAGCCGCGGAACAGCGCGCGCTCCCCTGCGGTCATGCCAGCCCAGGTCGTTATCTCGTGTACCGTCAACGGCGTGTCATCGAAGTCAGTCGGGATCGGACCGTCGTGGAAACGGTACAGCCCGTGGTCCCAAGGGAACTTGCGCCGCTCTTCGGTTGTGGCCATGCCACATTCTCCTTGCCGGACTCCTCCGGCTATTGCAGGGGATAGAAAGAAGGCCACCCTGCCTCACCTTGCCAGCGAGGAGGGTGGCCCGGAATCACGCACCGAGAATGATTCTCAGCGGCTGATTAGGTAGGACAGTAGTACGACTCTTGCATCTCGTCGCCACGCGCAATGCGGAAATCATCGAGGGTGGCGTGAAGTGGAGAAAAGGTGCTGCTTTCGATGGCGATGCCGCCGATGCCGATGCGGTAGCGTTTCCGTGCATTCAATGGAATGGTCTCCTGTGTCGTTGCCTGAGAGCCCGGTGGTCAGCGCCAGTCGCACCTGACCATACTGTTGGAGAAGAGCGTTCACAAGACTGTGTTGGAAGTGTGTCAAATGTCGAATACAAGGTGGATCAATTCACGCACGCTCACCAACGTTGTGGCATGAACGACTCCCCGGCGGTATTCGAGGCGGTCGAGCGCCACAGTTCTCAGTTGGTCGCACATCACCACGGACCGCACGGTCAGCCCTCCCTCTGGGGCGTCCAAGGTGACGTGCATCGGATTGTTTCTTATCCTGCTCGTAATGGGGGCAACGACGCAGAGTCCGTGACGGCGCTGATTGAATTGATCACTGGACACAATCATCACCGGTCGAGTCCCACCCTGTTCATGTCCGATGATTGGGTCCAGCGAGGCCTGCCAGACCTCACCACATTGAACCAGACTCCTACTCTTCATCTTCGTCATAGGGGTATTCGGCCAGGCCGTCCAGAAGTGTCACGTCCCAGGCCGCCACCTCCGCGTCGAACGCCGCGCGATCCTCCGGGTCTGCGTTCATGCGGTCATACGCCTCGTCTACCGCCTCCCAGAACAACGCCTTATCGTACCGGGCAACGGCTTCGGCGACGATCTTCGCCATCGGTCGGTGCTGACTTTCAGACAGTTCGGCGAGCTTGGCATGCGTCTGTTTTTCAACGCGGATGCTTGTTGTGCTCATGGTTACCTCCGATCTGGGTCTCGTTCATTGTAGCACTTGGGCGCGACAATTCATGCTACATTTTGTACCACACGATGCTGCCTGGCGCACATCATCGCTGCTGAGTACCCTGTTACAGGTATGTTGGCGTACACCCAGCCACCACCAACCGTCCTTCTTCGCGTTGCTCAGCATGACGGGCTATTTTGTAGGACATAACGACCTAGACGAACCACTCAGGGTGACGGAACGATAGAGACGGGCGTCACACATGCCAACGTGCCTGTGTCGAGGTATGAACTTGATACCAACTCCGGAGTATCGGCCGTTGCGAACTCGGCCACAAAGGGCCGAGTCTACAGGGAATCTTTCCCGCACCGCTCGGCTGGTGATCGCGAATTGTTCAACCGGACGTAATATGAGTCCTTGCATCGGATCGGTTTGAACAGGGCAAGGCGGACACAAGGCCCGCCATTACCGGTTCAATTTCACCGCCAAGGGGCGCTACCTCAGACCCAACCGCTCGAATTGCGACTGCGGCGCCTGCATGGCCTTCAGCGCCTCGGCAAGCAGGTTCCGCATGCGAGTGACGTTTTCCTGGTCTTCCTTCGCGATATCGTGCTCCTGCATCGGATCGTTGTCAACGTCGAACAGCATCGGTGCATCATGGCGCGACCTCGATGGATTCGTGTAACACCACACCGGTGAATCCGTGTACGGAAGGAACGCGCCCCCTTCCGCGCCGGCATGTGGACGCGGCGGCTGGAACCAGTCCCACGGATCCATCATCACCATCATCGTCGAATAAGCCTCCGCCGGCTTGTCCGGATTGCACGGATGGAAGTAGGTGTAACGGCCGTCGGTGATGTTGAT
>Ga0075527_10000079_pt1 | contig 20925 bp, 9 predicted proteins | sample NGEPer11B_FD_74784 | JGI IMG/M metagenome (GOLD analysis project Ga0075527, IMG submission 74784) | Arctic peat soil microbial communities from the Barrow Environmental Observatory site, Barrow, Alaska, USA - NGEE Permafrost305-11B | ecosystem: Environmental > Terrestrial > Soil > Wetlands >...
GCATCCAGTTCTATGCCACGACCCTCAAGGAGGTGAACCTGCACGACCTTGCTCCCACCTAACCGAATGTGTTACCCATGTGTGTGTCCCACTGTTACCGATGTCCGTGTTCCGTACAACAAGCTCGGTAACCTCTGCGATGACGACGATGACAACGACGGCGTCAACGACGGCGATGAGGTCAAGGCGGGCACCGACCCGCTCGTCAGCGACACCACCAGCGCGCCGTGCGACACATCCACTGACACAACCGGCGAGAAGACAGCGGGCACCGACGGATCAACCGATCCGAAGGATCTCGACACCACAACCGAGGATCCTTGCGCCCAACTCGTCTCGACGCTGAAAAGCGCCGCCTTCGAGGCTTCGTTGACTACAGTCACAGACGTCGACCCACGTTTCAGAGGCGTGAATCCGGCGAACTACTCTCATTCAAACCCTTCGGACACCGGTGGAAGCTTCGGAAGCGGCAACCCACCCGATGCGCTGGGTTCGCTCAACGGTAGCGATTTTTCCTGTGGTGACTACGTTCACTATTTCACACAACTGGAGGTCGTCGAGGGAAGTGGCACCTACGAGTTCTCGAACTCGTTTGCTCGGACCACCTCGAGTAGTGACGAGGTAGGGTTCTCCAGCATCGGCGAGGTGTTCCTTGATGACACCGTGCCAGCGGGCGTTACTGTTGCACATACCGAAAGCATCACAAGCACTCACGTCGTCGCAACGATCACCGTTTCTGGTTTGGAACCTGGCGACGTAGTAATCGTACGGGTGTCTGCTCAGCTGTATTGCAATACAGACGATGCAGGCGGGCAGATACAGGCACGGTTCGTTGGGCTTGGCGGGGATCAGACAGTTGGCCTTAGTAATGCTGGTGGTATCCAACTTCCGAATGTCCTCATAGACAAGACCGCTGCGGCACCAAGTGTGCTGGCAGGATCGCCGATCACCTTCACTGTAACGGTGACGAACACTGGCGACGCTGAAGCAACAGGCGTCGGCTTCACCGACCCGCTTCCCGTTACCGGCTTCGTGTGGACGTTCGTGGGGACGCCGCCGGGAGGCTGTGGCATCTCAACAGTCACTGACCCAGCGACGGAGACGCAGACACTCAGTTGTAGTGGGATCGCGCTGGCGGCGGAAACGGGTACGTTGTCCGTGCCGGTAACCAGTGATACCGGCACGACCTCGGCGGCGTGTGGACCATACGACAACACGGCCACACTGACCGGTGACTACACCGGCAGCGCGGGTGCGAGCACGACGGTTCAGTGCTTCCCTTCAGTCTCGCTGGCGAAGACGGTGACTCCCGACGATGCCACCATCGCGCCGGGCGAGGTCGCCAGGTTCACGATCACGGCGACCAACAGCGGTCTTGCCGAGGCGACGGGAGTCTCGTTCGAGGATGAGCTGCCGGACGGGCTGAGCTGGAGCTGGACCGAAAACGGCGTTGTGTCGCCTGTCGATCCGAAGTGCGATACCACCACCTTGTCTGGATTCTTGACCTGCGATGAGATTACGATCGCGGCGGGTGGCAGCTTCGTGGTGGTGCTGACCGCAACGACGGCCACAGACTCCACCAATTGCGGCCCGATCAACAACACCGTGAGCCTGACCAGCAACGAAGAACCAAATGACCAGCTAGGCGACAACACCGCGAGCATCACGGTGGAGTGCACGCCAAGTGTCGACCTCTCGAAGACGGCCTCCCCGGACACGATCGTGCCGGGTGACGCCCTGACCTTCACGATCACAGTCACGAACAACGGCTCAGCCGCCGCGCCGGGCGTGAGCTTCGATGATGGTTTGCCAGCGGTGTCGGCGGATCCTGGTGAAGAGTGGCACTTTGTCGGGACCGACCCGACCGAATGCACGATCTCTGAACCTGCTGAATTCACCGGTATTCAGACGCTGACGTGTACCGGCATCGACCTGGATGCGGGCGGTGACAGCTTCAGTGTCACGGTGACGATCCTCACATCGGAATCCCCAGATGACTGCGGAGATATCCCGAACACGGCGAACCTGACGGGCGAAACCTACACCGAGACGACCGAAGAACAGTTGAACAACACGGCCACCGTCACGGTGAACTGCGCCCCGGAGCTGGTCGTGCGCAAGACGCCGGATACTGGCGCCGCCAACGCCGGCGACCTGATTTCGTTCACCATCGAAGTGATCAACCTCGGCACCGCCGACGCGACGAACGTGGACCTCGACGACACACTGCCCAGCAACCCCGGTGGGCTGGTCTGGGCGTTCCCGGCCACGGATGCGTGGGAAGATTTCACCAGTTGCACGCTGGTGACCAATGTGTTGCATTGCGACGCTGACTCGATCCCGCCAGGCGGCAGCGCTGAGGTTACGGTGCAGGCGCAGACCGGCACGACTTCGGCGGCCTGTGGCGACGTCACCAATCCCGCCGCCACTGCCAGCGCGGACAATGCTGATTCAGACACGGACGACATCGCCACCATCACCGTCTCGTGCTCCCCGAAGGTCGACCTCTCGAAGTCGCCCACCACAAACTCCGACATTGCGCCGGGTGGCAATCTGGGCTTCACGATCACCGTCACCAACACCGGCTCAGCCGCCGCGCCGGATGTGGAATTCAGTGATCCCCTGCCCGCCGCCGGGCTGGACTGGAACATCACCAGTACGGTTCCCGTTGGCATCGATTGCGACATCGATGACACGACACGTATCCTGACGTGCTCGGGCATCGACCTCGGGCCAGACGGTGATGACTTCAGTGTCACCGTCACCAGCGCCACCGGCACCACGCTCGACTTCTGCGGCCTGCAGAGCAACACCGCCAGCCTGACGGGCACAACCTACACTGAGACCGGCGAAGAACTGGACAACAACACCGCGTCCACGACAATCGTGTGCACGATAGACTTCAGCATCACCAAGGACTGCCCGAGCGTCGACGACCTCAGTGGCGCCGGCGTCGGCGATCCGATCTACTACCAGGTGACCGTGCATAACGATGGCGACGTCGACCTGCCCATCACGGTGACCGATAGCCGGAACCAGCCACCAGGTTCGGACAATGGCTACTTTGTCGCGAGCCACGGCAGCTCGGTCGAGTCGAACTTCCCCGGCACCATCCCCGCGGGAACCGATGAGACACGCTGGTATCGGGGGACGATCACGACGACAGACGCCGCCCTCGGCAACGTCAACAATGCGGCGACGCTGACCGTCGCAGGGTTCACTCCTGAAACGGCGAATGCGGGTGGCGGCGAAGGCTGCGCGTACACCCCGGTCACCACGATTGAGATCACCAAGAGCTGCCCGGAATCGACCGATGGTCTCCGGGTCGGGAACAACATCGTCTACACGATCCGCATCGAGAACACCGGCGACCTGCCCCTGAGCAGTATCGACGTCACAGAAGAACGGGCCGGTGTGGGCGCCAATAATGGCTTCGACCCTGCCTTGCCGACGACGCTGGCATCCGGCGCCTTTTACGAAGGTACCTTCACGACCCAGGTGACCAGCGCCGACGCGGGCCTTGGCAGCATCAACAATCACATCGAGGTTACGGCGTTTGTCGCGGTGACATCCCAGCGGCATCAGGAGCTCGCCTCGCTGGGTGGGGTGCCGGTCGAGCCGGACGTGAGCGATACCGACGACGCCAACTGCCCGTTCACGCCGGTGACTGACTTCACCGTGGCGAAGGGATGTCCGGAAACCGCCGAGAAGCGTGTCGACGACCAGATCATCTACCCGGTCACCATCACCAACACTGGTGACGTCGATGTCACCATTACCACCCTCGGGGAGACCCGTTCGGGCACGTTCTACAGCGATTTGGCGTTGACGACCGTGATACCCGCGACCGGTGCCAGCATCACGGTCGTGCCCGGCACACCGGTGACGATCTACTTCGTCGATACCATCACCCGACAAGACGCCGGCAACAGTAATATCGACAACACCGTGACGGTGACCGGCCAGGTGCAGATCGGCACGGGCGATCCGACGGTGCTCGATTCGGTGGAAGCCGACGCGATGACCGGTGGGACCACGGGTTGTCCCTACGAGCCGTTCGTCGACTACACCTTCAGCAAGAACTGCCCGGTTTTTGCCAACGGTAATGCCGTCGGCGCCACGATCGTTTACACGGTGACCGTCGAAAACACCGGCGATGTCGACCTCACCGGCCTCACCGTGACCGACAGCCGGGATCCTGACGGCGCGTTCTATGAGGATGCGGCGGGCACGACAGCGTCGAACTTCCCCACGACCATCTCCCCGGATGATGGGGTGATCACGCGCTACTACGTCACCACAATCCAGACAGAAGACGCAAGTGCCGGCAACGCCGTCAACGCCGCGACGATCGACGCCAACGAGATCGAGGCGTCCACGACGAGCGCCGGCAGCGAGGCTGGTTGCCCGTTTACCTCAGTGACCGGCGTCACAATCACCAAGTCTTGCCCGACCTTCGATGAAGGCGTCACGCAGCCACGCAAGGATGACAACATCACCTACATCGTCACCATCGAAAACATCGGTGACGTCGAGGTGACCGATCTGGCGGTGACCGACCTGCGGACGACCGGGAGCTTCGTGGAGGCAATCCCGGGGACGCTCGCCGCCCGAGCCACGCTGGTGCTGACATTCGTTGACACCATCCAGCAGAGCGACATTGATACCGGCACGCTGAACAACAGCGCCACGGTCACCGGGAAGATCAGCATCGGGACCGTCGAGCCCGTGGTCACCGACGTGAGTGAAACGGCAAATACGGCGGCCAACAACGGTGAAACCGGTTGCCTGTTCACGCCGGTCAGCGGCATCGAAATCACCAAGAGCTGCCCGGATAGCACCACCGGCCTGCGGGTCGGCGACACCATCACCTACCAGATTCGCATCGAAAACACCGGTGACCTGCCCCTGAGCAGCATCGATGTCACCGAAAGCCGCACGGGTGATGGAGCCAATGGAGGCTACACGCCCGCCCTGCCGACCACGCTGGAGCCGGGTGTGGTTTACACCGGCGCCTTCGCCACGAAGGTGACGGATGCCGACGTCGGGGCGGAAAGCATCAACAACCGCATCGACGTGACGGCGAACGTCGGAGCCGCGCAGGAGATCGCCTCGCTGATTGGCATCTCCCAGCCCGACCCGGAGACAGTGAGCGACTTTTCCATCGCGGATTGCCCGTTCACCCCGGTGACCGGCTTCACCGTGACCAAGGCGTGCCCGGCCATCGCTGAGGGCGCCAGAACCGGCGATAAAATCTACTACCCGATCACCATCACCAATACCGGCGATGTCGAGCTTTCGCTGAATGATGGCGATATCGACGACGTCCGTACCGGTGCCGTGCGCCCGAGCGCTGACGATACGGGCACGGTGCCATACCCACTGACCGTGCCGCCAGTGTTCAGCGACGACGACAACTTCATCACCGTCTTCTTCGAGACGAAGATCCTGCCATCTGACGCGGAAAACGGCAACGTCGACAACAGCGTGACGGTCACGGTCGACGGTGTTTCGCAGACCGCGGTCGCCATGTCCGGTGGGAGTGAGGGATGTGCCTTCATCCCGGTCACTGGCTTCACGGTAACGAAGTCATGTCCTGTCACCGACGGGAAGCGCGTCGATGACCAGATCGTTTACCGGGTGACGATCATTAACTCCGGTGACGTCGATGTGTCGATCACCACCCTTGACGAAACCCGCGACGGTACGTTCTACACCTCGCCAAGCGACTTCACCGAAGCGAACGAAGTCACAGGCGCCTTCACGGTCGTTCCCGGCCCGGTGGTGAGGATTTACTTCGTCGATACCATCGACGGCGAAGACGCGGCGGCGGGCAACGTGAACAACACCGTCACCGTGACCGGCGAGGTGCAGGTCGGCTCGGGTGATCCGACCGAGCTTGCGCCGGTGGAAGCCGACGCCGGCGGCGCAGCGGGCTGCACGTACACGCCGGTCACGGGCTTCACCGTGGCCAAGGGTTGCCCGGATACCACCGGGCTGGGGGTCGACAGCCAGATCATCTACCCGGTGACAATCACCAACACCGGCGATGTCGACCTTTCCATCACCGAGCTGGGCGAGACTCGCACCGGCACGTTCTACCGCGAGACGACGCTGGATACGGTGATATCCGCCGCTGATCCCGACTTCACGGTCGAGCCGGGCATCCCGGTGAAGTTCTACTTCGTCGACACCATTGACGGCCAGGACGCCATCAACGGCCACGTCAACAACGAGGTCACCGTGACCGGCACGGTCACCATCGGCGAAGGCACGACCACGCTCGAACCGGTGATCGCCGACGCCATGACCGGTGATGCCGTGGGCTGCCCGTTCACTCCGGACACCGGCATCGAGATCACCAAGACCTGCCCGACGGTGGAGGCCAATACCCGTGTCGGCGCCACCATCATCTACCCGATCACCATCACCAACACCGGCGAGGTGCCGCTGACCGGCATCGACGTCAATGACGATGGTCGGCTCGGCACCTTCCATTCGGATGTGGCCGCTGAAACAACGGCGCTCGCCATGCCGCTGGTAGGCGTGACGCTCGAGCCCGCGGGCGAGGTTGGTGACGAGACCACGATTTACTTCAAGACGACGATCACCCCGACCGATGCCGCCAATGGCAACGTCGACAACTCGGTTGATGTGGACTCGGCCACCATCGTCGGTGGCAGTGAGCTCGCCGTCCAGGACAGCGGATCGACCGAGACCTGCCCGTTCAATCCGTTCGAGCAGGTCACGATCACCAAGACCTGCCCAACCATCACGAGTGGAACGCGCGTTGGCGCTTCGATCACCTACGACGTCACCATCGAGAACACTGGCGACGTGCCACTGACCAACATCGTGGTGACCGACGAGCGGGAAGGCACATTCAGTGCTGACTTCCCGACGACGCTGGATCCGGACGATGAGCCGGTCACGCGGACATTCACCAGCGCCATCACCGAGCAAGATGCGCAGGCGGCCAACGTCGACAACAGCGCCACGGTCACGGCGGATGCGACATCCGGCGAGACGGTCACCAAACTCGACGAAACGATCGATCAGGAATGCCCGTTCGATCCGTTCGAAGACGTGACCATCACCAAGGACTGCCCGACCATCGCCGATGATGCCCGCAAGGGCGACTGGATCACCTACAAGGTGACCCTCTCCAACAGCGGCGATGTCGCGCTGAGCAATGTCGTCGTCAGCGAGGACCCGGACCGCACCGGTTCGTTCTTCCTCAATGCGAGCGACGATCCGGAGACCGCCACGGCGAGCCCGTTCCCGGGCAGCCTGCCGGTGGACGATCCGGCTACGACAGGCGACGATGAAGGCACGGTCGTTCGCTACTACAAGACGAAGATCACCGAAGCCGATGTGAGTGGCTTCAACGTCAACAACACCGTCTCCGTGACCGCGAATGCGGTCGTCGGCGCGGGTGAGGGCCAGGTCACCACGCAGGTAGACGACAGCTTCACCGCCGAGTGCGACTTCAACCCCGTCGAGGGCGTCGCGATCACCAAGAGTTGCCCGGAGGTCGCGGACTTCACGCGCGTCGGCACGACCATCATCTACCAGGTGACGATCACCAACACGGGCGACGTGACGCTGGACACTATCACCGTTTCGGATAATCGAGTTGGCGGCACCTTCCATACCGATCCCGCCGCCGCAACCGAGGCGCTGACGATGCCGCTGGACGGCGTCACGCTCGCCCCGGATGGCGAAGCTGGCGATTCGCTGGACCTCTACTTCAAGTCGACCATTACCTACGCCGACGCGCTGGCCGGCAATATTGACAACACGGCTACGGTGTCGGCCGACGCCGGTGAAGCGCTCGTGCAGGAGCAGTCCATTGCGACTGGTGAAGCCTGCCAGTTCGCGCCGTTCGTCGATGTCGACATCAGCAAGACCTGCCCGGAGATTGCCGATGGCGCCCGCGTCGGTGAGGACATCACGTACGACGTGACGATCACCAACCTCGGCGATGTTCCATTGGACATCACCAGTGTCACCGATGATCGCGGCGATGGTTTCGAAAGCGCCTTCCCGGCGACGCTCGCGCCGTCCGGATTCGCCACGCGGACCTTCACCGACCAGATCACGCATGACGATGCCGCCAACGGCAATGTCAACAACATCGTGACCGTCAACACCGGCCAGGGTGTCAGCGAGACGTTCGACACCGCCGTGTACAACGACGCTACTGGCTGCCTCTACACTCCGGTCACCGGCATCGAGATCACGAAGTCGTGCCCGATCATCACGGCGGGCGCACGGATCGATGATCCGATCAGCTACACCATCACGGTGTCCAACACCGGCGATGTCGAGCTGAGCAATATCGTCGTTACGGACAGCCGTGATACGACCTGGAGCGAGACGATCCCGTCGCTGGCGCCGGCAGGATTGCCTGGCGACAGCACAACCGTGACCTTCACCAGCGCGATCACGTTGACGGATGCCGCCAATGGCAACGTAGACAACACCGCGAACGTGGTCGCCGACATCGGCCCGGCGGCGCAGGAGGAAATCGCCTCGCTGATGGGCGTTCCGCAAGAGCCGCCGTCCACGGTGCGCGACAGCTACAACACCGCTACAGACGGCGAAGGCTGCCCATTCACGCCGGTCTCGGACATCGAAATCTCCAAGGGTTGCCCGACCGTTGCGTTCGGCACCCGGGTTGACGACCAGATCGTCTACGAGATCACGCTGTCGAATGCGGGCGACATTCCACTGACGGTCGACAACGTGCTGGAGACACGCTCCGGAACGCTATACACCGACGCCGGCCTGACGACGACCGCCACCTTCCCGATCCCGCTTGCGCCTGAAACGCAGCCCGGCGATTCGGTCACCCTCTACTTCGCCTCGTTGATCACCGCGCAGGATGCGCTCAACCGCAACGTCGACAACACCGCCACCGTGCAGACGGCGGAGCTGCCCGACGAGGACGCGGTGGCCGGAACCGAAGCGGGTTGCCCGTTCACGCCGATCGGCCTCATCGCCATCGAAAAGACGTGCCCGACGATCGCGGACGGTGCGCGAATCGGTGACGAGATCACCTACCAGGTGACGATCACCAACACGGGTGACGCGGCGCTGGTGGACATCGACGTGGACGAAACGCGCTCCGGTGATTACGACTCGCCGTTCCCGACCGCGCTGGCGCGTGGCGAGTCGGCGACGCGAACCTTCACCAGCGAAATCACGCCACAGGACGCGCTGAATCGCAACGTGGACAATAGCGCCTCGGTGGAGGCGAACGACTCGGTTCTCGCGTCCGACATCGGGGCAGAGGCCTCGGTGGAGTGTCCGTTCGAGCCGTTTGCCGGTATCGAGATTCTCAAGGCGTGCCCGGGCGCGGAGGAGCTGGCGGACGCTCGGGTTGACGACGAGATCAGCTACGAAATCACCGTGAAGAACATCGGTGACGTCGAGCTGAGCAACATCGTCGTCACTGATAGCCGGGACGCCACCTGGAGCGAGACGATTCCGTCGCTGGCGCGTCAAGGTCAAACCGGGGACACCGCCACCGTGACCTTCACCGGTCCGATCACCTTCGACGATGCCGGAAACGGCAACGTCGACAACACCGCGTCGGTCACGGCGAACGTCGGCCCGGCGCGGGAGACAGCCTCGCTCGTTGGCGTCGCGCAAGCCGAAACAGTCACCGCGTCCGACTCGGCAACAGCCGAGTGCCCGTACACCGCGTTTGTCGATGTTGACATCCAGAAGGCGTGCCCGCTGGCGGATCAGATGGACGGCGCCCGTGCCGGCGACGCGATCAGCTACAAGATCACGGTGAAGAATACCGGCGATGCCGAGTTGAGCAATCTCGTTGTGACCGACAGTCGCGATGACTCGTGGAGTGAAACCATCGCCTCCCTGGCGCCGGGCGCCAGCATGGTCGTGACCTTCACCGGCAACATCACCTTGGATGATGCGGCACACGGCAATGTCGACAACACCGCGTCGGTGACGGCGAACGTCGGACCAGCACAGGAGACAGCCTCGCTGGTTGGCGTCGCCCAGACTCCGCGGGAAACAGTGTCGAGCACCGCGACGGCCAGGTGCGCGTTCGATCCGTTCGAGTCGGTCCAGGTCACCAAGAGCTGCCCGATCAGTGTGGACGGCGCGCGCGTGGGTGACGAGATCACCTACGAGGTGACCATCACGAATGGTGGCGACGTGAAGCTCACTGGCATCGCGGTCACCGACGAACGCGACGGCAGCTTCGACAGTGCCTTCCCGGCGGAATTGGCGCCGGGCGCAAGCGCGACCAGAACCTTCACCAGCGAGATTACCGCTGACGATGCCGCCAGTGGCAACGTCAACAACACCGCTCACGTGACCGCGGTTGCCGGTGGTGTGTCCGGCGACAGCGGAAACGGCGCATTGCAGTCCGCCGCGACAGGCGCGGGAGCGACGATCGCCGTGACCGTCAGTGGCCGCGTCACCGCGAATTGCGCGTTCGTGCCTGTTGTCGATCTCGACCTGGACAAGAGTTGCCCGGACATTGCAACGGGCGCGCGTGTCGGTGACGAGATCAGCTACGAGGTGACGATCACCAACACCGGTGACGTGACCATTACCGGCATTGACATCACCGACACGCGGGACGGCGAGTTCGATGCGCCGTTCCCGGCTGAGCTCGATCCGGGCAAGTTGGCGACCCGCACTTTCACCAGCACCATCACCAATGGCGACGCCGAAAACGGCAACGTTGACAATGTCGCCACCGTGATCGCGACTGCCACGTCGGGCAACGTGGTCTACGATGAGCTGACAGTCGAAGCCAGCGCGACGTGTGACTTCACGCCGTTCGTCGATGTGCTGGTCGAAAAGCACGGCAACGGCCCGATCAACGCCGGTGACAAAGCCACATTCACCATCACGGTCAGCAACATCGGCGACGCTGTCGCCACGGATGTGACCGTCAACGATGCGTTGCCAGGCGCGCTCGACTGGGCGCTCGACCCCGAGGTCGATGACTGCGTCATTGCCGGAGGCGTGCTTGATTGCGAATTCGACAGCGTGGCCGCCGGCGCATCGGTCGAGATCAGCGTCTCGGCGGAGACGCCATCCGATAGCTGTGACGACCTGTACAACATCGTCTCAATCGACGCCGCGAACGAGAGTGCTGGCACGACGGCGAACAACGCCGCCAGCGCCATCATCACGGTCGACTGCGGCACCGTCGAGATCGTGAAGGTCATCTGCACGGTCCACAAGGATCATGATGTGGCGTTCGAGGTGACCACACCGGGCGACGAAACCGGCGATGACAGCTACGAATCGTACGACGGCTCCTGGTGCAAGCCGCTCAAGGATGTCGAGTTCACCATCGACGGTGAGCAGCTCGATGCCCCGGTGGCGGTGAAGACCGGCAAGGATGGCACGGTCAGCGCCATCCTGCCGCCGGGCGACTACACCATCACCGAAGTCTCGACCAAGGCGAGCGAGGCGTTCAGCGTGGTGGCGGACGACACCACCACGGTCAAGGTGTTCAACTTCACGGTGATCGAAATACCGGCGCCGAAGCCGACGCCAGAACCGACCGAAACGCCTGAAGTCATTACGAGCTTGCCGAGCACCGGCGCCGGACCTACCTCCGGCAACGACGAGGCGACCTGGATACTGATGGTCATGAGCGTGGTGCTGTGCGGAGGAGCGGCGTATGCACTCCGCCGCCGCGCGGCATGACCTGACCGGGACGGATAGTCCAGCACCATGGTCAGGGCGAAGGCCGGGGGAACCAGCTTCCCCCGGCCTTCGCGTATCCGCATCTTCGCGTGCTGTTCAGGTATGACGGTTGGCATGCGATGGCCGGGTCATCAGTGGTGAAGCGCTCGCGGGAGTCGATCAGTCGTGTTTCAATCCGGGTGGATTGTCCGACTCCCGCAACTCGCTCCCGAATCGTGGAATGCCCGCCATCAAACCGCCATCGACGTTCAACACGGCGCCGCTCACCCACGATGCCTCGTCCGACGCAAGGAAAAGGGCGGCGTTGGCGATGTCCTCCGGCTGGCCAACCCGGCCCAGCGGGTACCAGCGGGCGATCCGGTCGAACACCTCCGGGTCCTGGTCCACGCGCGGTTGCCAGATCGGTGTCTGCACGGTGCCGGGAGCGATGCAGTTGGCGCGGATACCATCGCGACCATGGCGGGTGGCGAGGTTCTGGGTCAGGTTGATCACCCCAGCCTTGGCGGCGCTGTAAGGTTCCTCGCCGATCCCGGTCTGCCCGTTCACCGAGCTGATCGTAACGATCGCGCCCCGTCCAGCGGCGATCATGCCGGGCAACACCGCCTTCGCGCTGAAGAACACCCCTTTCAGCACGATATCGACGGTGCGATCCCACGTCTCCTCGTCGATCGTCAGCACATCGTCACCCCGCGAGACAGCGGCGTTGGCCACCAGCACAGAGACCGGGCCGAATCGTTCACTGGTCATGGCGACGGCGTGTTGCAGCGCGGCGAGATCGGTGACATCGCCCGCGAGCGCGGCTGCCTGCGCTCCAATTTGCCCGATCTCCTTCACGACCGAATCGGCGGCTTCCGCATGGCGGTCGAAGATCGTGACAGCGGCTCCCTCCCGAGCGGAGCGAAGCGCGATCGCCCGCCCGATGCCGGATCCTCCGCCGGTAATGAACGCTGTCTCATTCGCAAGTCGCATGAATGTGCTCCCGCCATGCCGCTGGTGCAAGGCGCCTCAACGATCCCTGTCGTTTCGACTTGAGCCGCGGAATCACAACGGCTTGTTGCGGCTATGCACGCTGCCACGCGCGTGGTTTTCCGAGATTTGGATGTCGGTCACGCCTCGGCCCAGCTCGAACGCATCCACGCGATGCTGTCTGGCAGCGCAACCTCGGCGTCCCTGGACAACCCCCGGCATTCCAGGCTCAGCCAACCCTCGTAGCCGATCTTCTTCAGCGCCGCAAACGCGGGCCGCATGTCCATCATGCCCGCGCCGGGTTCATCGCGGGTATTGTCGGCGATGTGGACATGCGCCAGCTGATCTTCCGCCTCCTCGATAGGTGCGTCGAAGCTCGTTTCCTCGATATTCATGTGGTAGAGATCGGCCAGCGCCTTGATCCGCGGATGCTCGATCATCCGCGCCAGCATCGCCGCCTGTCCCACCCGGTTGAGAAAGCTCGCCTCGTAGCGATTGAGCGGCTCAAGGAAGATCGCGGCATTGCCGCCAGCCAGGTTGCTGGCGATACGCTGGTAGATGTCGATCGCAAGCTCGGGCAGCTGGGCGTCATCGAACTCCGCCGCTGGGCGGATCGGCACCGAGACGACGCCCGCCGCGCCCAGCGCCGACGCCGCATCCACCAGCTCGATCAGCTCGCTGACCCTGGCGTTGCGCAGCTCCTGATCCCGCACGATCGGGTCCTGCTGGCCCGTGGTGCAGATCGCCGCGACTTTCACGCCTGACGCCTCGCTCGCCCTGGCGATAGCGTCGACCTCCCGGCGCACATCGAACGATGCGTTGTGGTTGAGCTCGACGCCGTCGAACCCGAACCTGGCGGCCTGGTCGAACCACTCGGCGGGGGAGCCGCCGGGGAGCAGCGCGTTCTGGATCGCGAGATGGGGCGGCATGGTGGAAATCCTTTCGGTCCGGAATTCGTGGCGTGTTCCCTGATTCTGCACGAAACGCTCACCCCCGCAAGGCGTCATCGTCCGGCATGGTTGACACCTGACAACCTTGCCGTATGGTGAGACGCAAGCGCTACAACGAGTCGCATGTCGGAAACGGCAGACGTAGGAGACACATCACGCATGGGAAACACAAGTGTATGGACATCGACTCAAGACCCTGTTTGACGAAGCCACCGCGACGCTGATGACGCGAAGGCAACTTGGCCAACGCGCCGCCGCGCTGGGCATACCGGCATCACTGCTCACGGTTACGTTGCTCCGTGGCGCCCACGAGGCGGTCGCGCAGGGAGCCGAAAACCCGCTGAGTGTCGATCCCGCCACGCCACTTGACGTGGTGATCTTCAAGGGTGGCTACGGCGACGATTTCGCGATCTACGTGAAGGATGAGATGTACGCGAAGATCTACCCCGATGCCGAGATCGAGTATGCCGGCACACAGCGCCTCCAGGAGCAGTACCAGGCGCGGGTGGTCGATGGCAGCCCTCCCGACATCATGCTCAACGCTGGCGCCGGGAACTTCAACACCACCACCTTGTACAACCAGGACCAGCTCGCCAATCTTGACGACCTGATGGCCGCGCCAGCCTACGGGCAGGATGGTGTCACATTCGCTGACTCCCTCAAGGCGGGCACCCAGCAGGGAGGCGTGTTCGACAGCAGCCAGTTTGTCCTGAAGCATGTCATCAACCTGAACGGCATCTGGTACAACCAGGCGCTGTTCGATGAGAATGGCTGGGCCTACCCGGAAACGTGGGACGAGATGCTCGCCCTCTGCGAAACGATCAAGACCGAAACGGACATCGCGCCCTGGACCTATCAGGGTCTCTATCCGTATTACGTTGTCAATCTTTTCGATCAGATGGCGTTCAAGGCGGGCGGTTACGACGCCATGCTCAAGCTCGATAACCTCGCCGAGGACGCCTGGACGCAGGAGCCGGTGCGCGCCTCGCTCGAGGGCCTCGCCGCCCTCTACGACAACGACTACATCATGGAGGGGACTTCGGGTCTCAGCCACACCGAGTCGCAGACGTTCTGGCTGCAGGGCGACGCAGTCTTCATCCCATGCGGATCGTGGCTCGAAAACGAGATGAAGGATGTGCTCGCCGAGCTGCCAGAATTTGAGATGACGGTTCGGCCATCTCCTTCAATGACCGCCGATGATGCGCTACCGATGTCGGCCGTGATATCGGCGGCAACCGCCGACTATATCGTCTTCGCCAACGGCGCCAATGTGCAGGGAGGCAAGGAGTACCTGCGGCTGCTCTTCTCACAGGAAGGCTCCCGGGTCTTTTCCGAGCTGACCCATGCCGCGACTGTCGTTGAGGGTAGCACCGAAGGTCTGGACCTTGGTCCCGCGTACGCGTCTGTTCGCGAGACGATCGATGCCGCTGGCGAGAACACCTGGACGACGAACTATGACGCCTGGTATGCCGATTTGTATGAAGAGGCCCAGACCACCATGGGCGGCGTCATGACCGGCAATGTCACCGTCGACGAAATGATCGAACGGATGCAGGCCATGACCGACCAGGTCCGGGAGGATGACTCAATTCCCAAGTACACGCGTGAGGCGCCAGCATCGAGCGAGGCGACGCCAATCAGCTGAGCGCCCATCCTTTAGGCATCACCATCGGGGCGCCTGAGGCTGAGGTCGCGTGACCCAGGGGAATACGACATTTTTGCCGTGCCTCCCTGGCGGATTCCTTGACATGACCGTCCGAAAAGTGGGACATTGGCTGTGAACCAGGCGACTACTGCATACCGCTGTTGGGACCAATGGTCAGTGCGATTTTGGCGTATATCCGGCATAGTCCACGCGGCGCCAACCGGCGTCACGAATTGTGGTACGCACCAGATCGTTGACGCGGGTTCCATACACGGTCGGCGCAGTCGACTGAGTGTGTGTTGCTCGATTGACGGTGCCCTGCTTTTCGGCAGGGCGAGGATTGAAATAAACACCAGGAGGATCTTTAGTGACTCACAGTGAAGAACGACGCAAGATCGATCAGCTGTTCCGCGAGGTCGCGGACAAGGGCATGTCACGCCGTCAGATGATCCAGCGGGCAGCCGTGCTCGGCATCTCGGCCCAGGCGCTGACGCTGGCGTTTGTCGGCATCTCGCGGCAGGCGGTCGCCCAGGGCAACGAGAACCCGCTTGGCGTTGATCCGGCGGCGCCGTTGGACATCGTCATCTTCAAGGGCGGGTATGGCGACGACTACGCCATCTACGTCAAGGATGAGATGTACGCGCGGGACTTCCCGGAGGCCGAGCTCACCTACAACGGCACCCAGCGCCTGCAGGAGCAATACCAGGCGCGTCTCGTCGATGGAAATCCTCCGGACGTGATGGATAACTCCGGCGCCGGAAATTTCCCCACCACCACCCTCTACACGGAAGGCCAGCTTGCCGACCTCACTGACCTGATGGAAGCCCCGGCGTATGGCCAGGACGGCGTGAGCTTCGCGGATTCGCTCGTGACGGGATCGCAGGCAACGGGCGTCTACGACGGTACGCAGTACAACCTCAACTACGTCCTGAGCGTCTGGGGCGTCTGGTACAATCAGGCGCTCCTGGCGGAGAACGGTTGGGAATACCCGCAGACATGGGACGACATGCTCGCGCTGTGCGAGACGATCAAGACTGACACGGACACCGCGCCGTGGACCTATCAGGGCCTCTACCCAGGGTACATGCGCTCCATGTACAACCAGCTCGTCTTCAAAAACGGCGGCTGGGACGCGGTCCTTAAGCTCGACAACCTCGCCGAGGACGCCTGGACCCAGGAACCCTCGATTGGCGCGCTCAAGGCGCTTCAGGCGCTCCATGACAACGACTACATCATGGAAGGCACGGCGGGCCTGAGCCACACTGAATCCCAGACCTTCTGGATACAGGGCGACGCGGTCTTCATTCCGTGTGGCGCCTGGCTCGAAAACGAGATGAAGGACGTGCTGGCTGATACGCCCGACTTCCAGATGGTGGTCCAGCCAACGCCGAACCTGACCGCCGACGATGCGATGCCGTTCTCGGCGATCGAGGCGTACTCTGGCGAAGTCTTCATCGTCTTCTCCCAGGGCAAGAACGTGCAGGGCGGCAAGGAATACCTGCGCATGCTCTTCTCGAAGGAGGGCGCGCAGTTCTTCTCCGAAGCGACCCGCTCGCTGACCGTGGTCGAAGGCGCCGCCGAAGGGCTGGACCTCGGCACCGCCTTCGCGTCGGTCGAGGCAGCCATCGTCAACGCCGGCGAGAACACGTTCACCACGCGCTACGCCGGCTGGTATCCTGATCTCAAAGAGGAAGGTGATCTCCAGGTTGGCGCGATCCTGACGGGCGAGACCACTGCCGAAGAGGCCGCTCAGGTGATGCAGGCGCTGGTTGACGAGATTCGCGAGAATCCGGACATCGAGAAGTTCACGCGAGAGGACCCGAGTACCGCCGTACCGGGCTCGACCCCGGTGGCGACGCCTTCAAGCTAGGCTCTCGTCGTCAAATCGATACCAGGAAGCGAACGCGGACCGTGAGGGTCCGCGTTCGTTCCTTGTTGTCATCGCACTGCCTCCTGAGCACAGTGACCACCGGTGGCACGCAGCACAGTCTGGTAAAGGAAGCTATCGAGGATGCGGGCCGTGATTTCCTCGTGGCGCAGTACGGCACCTGGTACGCCGATCTCGACGAGGCGTCGCAAACACAGTTCAGCAGGCTGATGACGGGCGAGGCAACCCCGGAGGAAGTGGCCGAGGTGCTGCAGACGGTAACGGACCAGATCCGTGAGGATCCGGAGAAGCCGAAGTTTACGCGCGAAGCGCCACGCACCGAGAACCTCCCGATCGCGACACCGGGCGCGACACCGTCGGTCGCCACGCCGGAGGGCTAATACCTGCGCGGCAGGGACGGGAGGGTGCAGGCGATCGTGGCCTGCGCCCTCCTTGTTTAACGACGGTTACCTGCGCAGTGGGGACCCCGATGCTGGATTTGAGTTGACAATCGGGAGTAGGGCTATCATTATCTTGTAATTAGGAAACACGCATTTGACACGTCGAATCATGTTGTCGGGGTATCGTCCCGCTCGCTTCGGTTGGCCACGGATAGGGGCAGGAAACAGAGCAATGCATTACCACAAGTATCGTCTGATCATTCCGTTCATGCTCCCGGCGTTGATCCTGTACGGCGTGTTTGTGCTGTATCCCTACGCGCGCGCGTTTTACATATCGCTGACCAACTGGTCTGGCGTCTCCGCCGACATGCCATTTGTCGGTTTGGACAACTACAGGGATCTGCTGACGGACGGGCGATTCCTCGACGCGTTGTTGCGCAACGGCCAGCTCCTGATCGCATTGCCACTTGGCGCGATCCTGCTTGCGCTCCTGTTTGCGGCGCTCTTTACACAGGGTGGCGCCGGAATTCTGGGATCAGGATTCTACCGTGTCGTCTACTTCTTCCCTCAGGTAATCTCCGCCGTCATCGTCGGTATCCTGTTCAGCTATGTTTATAACCCCCGGTATGGGTTGCTCAACTCCACCCTCGAAACAATTGGGCTGGACAGCCTTACCAGGGTGTGGATTGGCGATCCTTCCACCATTCTCTGGGCGATCGCGTTCGTCTTTATCTGGAGCGCGGTTGGGTTTTACATGGTGATCTTCATCGCCAGCATGCAATCGATCCCCACATCATTCTACGAAGCCGCCGTGCTCGACGGCGCCACGCGATGGCGGCAGTTCCGCGATATCACCTTGCCACTCATGTGGGAAACAATCCGCACCGCCCTTATTTACATCGGTATCCAGGCGCTGGACATGTTCGTCCTCGTGCAGGTCATGACCGGTGGCGGATCAACCAGCGCGTCCCGCAATGCCGAGGTGGTGGCGGTCTACATGTACATCGAAGCATTCGACAAGAGCCGGTGGGGCAGCGCCGCGGCGGTCGGGGTGATCCTGTTGCTGCTCACCATGTTGCTTTCCGTCGTGATCATGCGTGTGACCAGAAAAGAAACGTACGAGTACTAGCATCCGGCGGCGCCGAGCTGGTGCCCGTATCGCACAGGTGAGCACATCATGGCAATGAATCCAACCCCATCCACATCCACGGCTGATCCGGTGGACACGGCAGATGAACCCGCGGAGCGCAAGGCGTCCGGAGCCCAGGCCGTCAAGTCGGTCGGACAGGGGATCGGCACCCGCCTGTATCAGCTCCTCGCCCAGATTCCCCTGCTGCTCTGGTCCGCAATGGTCATCTTCCCCTTCCTGTGGATGATCGTGACATCGTTGAAATCGGACCGGGAGATCCTCACCGACCCGTTCGGGTGGCCAGCCGAGTTCCAGTGGACCAATTTTGAGCGCGCCTGGAACACGGCGAATATCGGGACGTATTTCTTCAACACCATCCTGGTGATGGCCATGTCGCTTACCGGGACGCTGCTGGTCTCGGCAATGGCGGCCTACGCCATCTCGCGGTTTGAGTTTCGCGGCAACCGTTTCATCTACCTGATGTTCATGGCGGGGTTGATGTTCCCGGTGTTCCTTGGTCTGGTGCCGCTGTACTTCCTGATGGACGACCTGCACCTGCTCAACACGTATTACGGGCTGGCGCTCGTCTACATCGCCTATTCGCTGCCGTTCACCATCTTCTTCATGGTTGGGTTTTTCAAGTCATTGCCCAGCGAGGTGGCCGAAGCGGGCATTATGGACGGCGCAAGCCAGTTTCGCGTCTTTTTCAACATCATGCTGCCGATGGCCAAACCTGGCATCATCGCGATGGGCATTTTCAACTTCCTCGGGCAATGGAACCAGTTCCTGCTGCCGCTGGTGCTGATCCAGGACGAAGGCAAGTATGTGCTCTCGCAGGGACTCAACTTCCTCGCGATTCAACAGGGGTACGACAACGATTACAGCGCCCTCTTCGCCGCGATGGTGATCGTGATGATCCCGACCCTGCTGGTGTACATCGTGTTCCAGCGCCGCCTTGAATCGGGCCTGACCGCGGGCGCGCTCAAGGGGTAGTGTTGCCGGGAACCTTGATCTGTAGGGGCAGACCCCCGACATGAGCCGCCGCAAGCCGACGAGTGGAGGGGTTGTCCGCCCGGCCGCCTGCAGGGCGGCAAAGCGCGCAAGGCGACTGTTATGGGGCGAGGGTTGGCGCCCGTAGCCTCGGGCTGCCAATGCCCGAGGTTTGTCCGCATGACCGGGGTCGACACAAGGTCGACCGCTACCGGATATCTGCACCATTGAATCCCACGATCAGGCCGGCACTCCATCCTGCCGGCGGAGGACCACAGCCCTGTGAACAACTCGATTGACCAAACCGCTCCAGATTCCTATCGTGATGACAACCGGTCGAGCTGGGGCAGGGGATACGGACGCCTCAGCGGCAAGAACGCGCTGGTCACCGGCAGTACCCGTGGACTTGGCCGCACCATGATCGACTGGCTCGCGCGGGAAGGCGCCAACATTGTGGTGTCGGGCCGCGAGCACGCCGATGTCGACGCCTCGGTCGAGGCAATGCGCGAGATTGGGGTGACCGCCTGGGGTATTCCCGCCGATCTTTCCCGCACCGAGGAGGCCCATCAGCTCGGCGAGCGGGCGCTGGCCGCGGTGGGGCAGCTCGATATCCTCGTCAACAACGCCGGCATGAGCATCAGCAACGACTTCTGGAACGTCGCCGATGACGAGTTCGAATACCAGTTGAATGTCAACCTGCGCTCCCCCTTCATCCTTGCCCAGATCGCCGCCCGCAACATGATCGAGCACGGCAAGGGTGGTCGAATCGTCAACGTCAGCACCGTCGGTGTGACGGCCGCGCATACCGAGCGGATGGTCTACAACCTGGCCAAGGGCGGTGTGGAAACGATGACCCGCAACATGGGATACGAGCTCGGTCCGTATGGCGTGACTGTCAACTGTGTCGCGCCCGGCAGCATGGCCGATCGGCCTGGCAACGACTACGGCGCCCTGGCGACGGACGAGCAGAAAGCGCTCAGCCGACGGCAAATCCCGGTCGGTCGTGTGGGAAGTGGTGACGACATCGCCGCCACGGTGCTCTATTTCTGCCTGCCCGAATCGGCCTACGTGACGGGCCAGACGCTGCTGGTCGATGGCATGCTGGCGAAGTACCTCCGGGAACACTGAACTCGCGGTGGCGCACGATGCTGAGTACCGTGTCACATGCGGGTTGTCATGCTGAGCGAGCGCGGATGCGCGATGTCGATGAGCCGCGTCCGCTCGATCCCGATGGGATCGCCTATTGAGCATCTCGATCGACCCAGTCACCGATG
>Ga0075527_10000083_pt1 | contig 20082 bp, 16 predicted proteins | sample NGEPer11B_FD_74784 | JGI IMG/M metagenome (GOLD analysis project Ga0075527, IMG submission 74784) | Arctic peat soil microbial communities from the Barrow Environmental Observatory site, Barrow, Alaska, USA - NGEE Permafrost305-11B | ecosystem: Environmental > Terrestrial > Soil > Wetlands >...
AAGATGCCGATCGTTGCCGACGACGGGCTGCCGGTGCCGTTGAAGTTGATCGGGCCACTGACACCTTCGTAGTCGATGTCCGTGCCGGCGTCGATCAACTTGAGGCAGTCGGCGTAGGTCGTGCACTTCTCGCCCTCGGCGGAAGCATTCTGCATTTCCTCGGCGATGGCCTTCGAATTGTCGTTGCCGGCGATGGCCGCGGCAAGAGCTGCCACGATGACACCGTCATAGGATTCGGGACCATACGTGTAGTCCTTGAGGTCGGGGGCAACCTCGGCAAGACGCTTCTTGAAGTCGTCACCCAGTTCTGCGCCTGGGTACGTCGCCTTCACGCCTTCGAGGGTGCCTGCGTCAAAAGCTTTGCTGTAATCGGCCGTGTTGCCATCGACGAAATAGATTGGAATGTTCTGGCCGGATTTAGCCTTGGGGTCGCCGTCATCGCCGCCACCGCCACATGCTGCGAGTACGAGAACACTCGCTGAGGCAATAGCTGCTACGCGCGCCACTTTGGAAGGGCGATTCATGAATCCTCCGCGTTTGCTGGTTGAGCACTGTGCAACGGGTGATGCACAGGATTGATCGAAAACGTTACCTGCACCCGCTTCCGATGATCCGAAACTAGTGCGTCCAAGTGTCATTCGCGTGGCAGACGGCCAAGGTACTTGTCTTTGTAGTCAAGTTGTAACCATCACACCGAGTGCCCTATTCGCCACCCTGCGCCGAGATTCGCGGCCCTTCCTCGACCACGCGATCCGCTACCTGTCGCATCGGGATGCGCAGGTCCATCGCCGTCTTCTGAATCCACCGGAACGCGTCCGGCTCGCTCAGCCCGAGCGACGCGCACAAGATGGCCTTGGCGCGTTCAACGGCCTTGCGCGCGGCGAGCTGCTCAGCCAGGTCACCGATCTCGGACTCCAGTTGCCTGATTTCGGCAAACCGGCTCCGTGCCATCTCGATCGCGGGCGTCAGATCGGACTGGTTGAACGGTTTGACCAGGTATGCCATAGCGCCGGCGTCGCGCGCGCGGTCCACAAGATCGCGCTGGCTGAAGGCGGTGAGCATGACGACCGGTGCGATCCGTTCGGCCGCGATCAGGGACGCGGCCGCGATGCCGTCGAGTTTGGGCATCTGCACGTCCATCAACACCACATCGGGCCGGTGCTCCTGCGCCAGTCGGACCGCTTCCTCGCCGTCGGCGGCCTGCGCGACGACGTCATATCCCTCCTCGGCGAGCATTTCGGCGAGGTCCATCCGGATGAGGGCTTCGTCCTCCGCAATGAGCACACGCGGGGCGGGGGTCGATGCTGGTTCGGCACTGGTCACGTGAGAAGGTTAGCCGGTTGCCAGGCACCCTTGCAGGTGCGACCACATCGGCCGGGTTGGCGGAATTGGCAGACGCGATGGTCTCAAACACCATTGTCCGAAAGGATGTGCGGGTTCAAGTCCCGCACCCGGCACTCAACACCTTCGAAGCGGACCTCCTTCGGCTCAGGGGGCGTCGTATGCGGGCGTGATCTGGTTGATCGCGTCGCCCATCCGGTGAATGCGCAGTGCGTTCGTCGAGCCCGGAATGCCCGGCGGACTCCCAGCGACGATGACAACTTCCTCGCCCTGCGTGCACCGCCCCGACTCCAGCAGCGTCCTGTCTACCTGCAGCACCATGTCGTCGGTGTGCTTCACATGGTCAACCTGGAACGTTTCGATCCCCCAACTCAGCGCGAGCTGCGATCGGACGACGGGTTCGGGAGTGAAGGCGACCACCGGAACCCGTGATCGGTAGCGCGTCATGCGCCGCGCCGAATCACCCGAGGTGGTGAAGGCGACCAGGAACTTCGCGTCGACAGCCTCCGCGACATCGGCCGCGGCACGGCAAATCACGCCGCTGCGGGTCTGGGGTTTCCACGTGAGCGCCGCCATCAACGGCAAACCGTGGTCCTCAGTGGATTCGATGATGCGCGCCATCGTATGGACTGCCTCGAAGGGGTACTCCCCGACGCTCGTCTCCCCCGACAGCATGACCGCGTCCGCGCCGTCGAGGACGGCGTTCGCCACATCGGATGCCTCGGCCCGCGTCGGCCGCGGCGCACTGATCATCGATTCGAGCATCTGTGTGGCCACGATGACCGGTTTGGCGTTCATGCGTGCCTTTTGGATGATCTGCTTCTGCACGATCGGCACGTCTTCGAGCGGCATTTCGACACCGAGGTCGCCGCGCGCCACCATGAAGCCGTCGAAGGCGTCGATGATCTCGTCGAGGTTCTCGACCGCCTGCGGCTTCTCGATCTTGGCGATGATGGGTCGGTTGATGCCTTCCTCGCGCATGATCTTGCGAACGTCCCCGGCATCGGCCGCGGACCGCACGAAACTCAAGGCGATGAAGTCGCAGCCGATGCGCAGCGCCCAGCGCAGGTCGTCGATGTCCTTTTCGCTCATCGTCGGCACGTTGACTTGCACGCCCGGCAGGTTGATGCCTTTGTGGTCGCTCGCAACGCCGGCGATCTCGACCCGCGTGACGACATCGGTGTCGGTCACCTCTAACGCCCGCAGCCGGATCCGGCCATCGTCGATCAGGATTTCGTCGCCCGGAGCGACGTCGCCGACAATCCCTTTGTATGTCGTCGAGCACCGTTCGGCCGTGCCCGGCACGTCGTCGGTCGTGATCGCGAACGTCGCACCGAGTTCGAGCATTACGGGGCCGTCGGCGAAGGTGCCGAGACGGATCTTCGGGCCCTGCAGGTCTGCGATCACGGCGATCGCCTTGCCGATGGTGTCCGTCGCGGTGCGCACATGGCCGTACACAGCTTCGTGCTCTTCTCGCGTCCCGTGACTCATGTTGAGCCGCGCGACGTCCATGCCGGACTCAGCCAGATGCTGAATTCGTCCGAGGGTGTCCGTTGCGGGTCCGAGGGTACAAACAATCTTTGCTCTGCGCACAGCTCCAGCCTATCGGCACTGAGCCATGCGCAGAACAACGTCGGGCAAACCTCAGACGACCAGTGGGCGTTCGGTCGGCGCAATGGGCGACGGAAGCGTCGTCGAACCGGACAGATAGGCGTCCACACCGGCGGCGCATGCGCGCCCCTCGGCGATCGCCCACACGATCAGCGACTGTCCGCGGCCGGCGTCACCGGCGACAAAAACGCCGTCGACACTGGACATATAGTCGTTGTCCCGCGCGATGTTGCCACGCTCGTCGAGGTCGACACCAAGCTGGGCTACGAGACCCTCCTGTTCGGGACCGGTGAAGCCCATGGCCAACAGCACGAGTTGCGCCGGCAGTTCTCGTTCGGAGCCGGCGATTTCCTCGAACTTTCCGTCGCGCATCTCGACCTCTTCCAGGTGAAGCGCGCTGACATTGCCGTCGGCGTCTCCGAGGAACTCCTTGGTCGAGACCGCATACACGCGTTCGCCAGCCTCCTCGTGCGCCGGGGAGACACGGTAGATCATCGGGTAGGTCGGCCACGGCTGCGAAGCGGGACGCTCGCAGGTCGGCTCCCCCATGATTTCAAGTTGCGTGATCGAGCGTGCCTTCTGGCGTGTGGCGGTGCCGAGGCAGTCGCCACCGGTGTCGCCGCCGCCGATGATGACGACATCCTTGTCGGTGGCGAGGATCTGGTCGGCGACTTCCCCGCCGAGGGCGACCCTGTTGGCCTGCGGAAGGTAGTCCATCGCCTGGTGGATACCGCCATGCTTGCGGCCTGGGATCGGCAGGTCGCGACGTACGGTGGCGCCGATCGCGAGCACGACGGCGTCATAGCGATCGCGCAATTGCGAACCGGTCAGCGTCTCACCGACGGCGACACCGCTGCGGAAGACGGTGCCCTCGCCCTCCATCTGCTTGATGCGACGGTCGACGTGGACCTTCTCCATCTTGAATTCCGGAATGCCGTAACGCAGCAGTCCGCCTGGTTTGTCGTCGCGCTCGTAGACGGCGACGGTATGACCGGCGCGCGTCAACTGCTGGGCAACGGCCAGACCTGCAGGGCCGGAGCCGACGACCGCGACGGTTTTGCCGGTGAGCCACTCGGGCGGTTCGGGCCGGACGTTGTTCTTATCCCACGCCTTCTCGATGATCGAGACCTCGACATTTTTGATCGTCACCGCTTCACGGTTGATCGCGACTACGCACGCCGTCTCACACGGGGCCGGGCAGAGCCGTCCGGTGAATTCGGGGAAGTTGTTGGTCGCATGCAGGCGGTCGATCGCGTCGTCCCAGTCGTCACGCCACACGAGATCGTTCCACTCGGGGATCAGGTTGCCCAGCGGGCAGCCGTCGAGGCAGAACGGGATGCCGCAGTCCATGCAGCGTCCGGCCTGCTCGGTGATGATCGGCAGCAAAGCCCTGCCTATGCCACCGGGATAGACCTCGTTCCAGTCATTGACGCGCTCGCTGACGGGTCGACGCTCCGCGCTCTGGCGCGGGGTTTTCATGAATCCTCGTGGGTCAGCCACGTGCGACCACCTCCATCATTGCTGCAGTCGTCTCTTCGTCGCTGAGGCCGGCAACTTCTGCGGCCGCACGCGCTTCGAGCACCTTGCGGTAGTTGACCGGCATGATCTGCGTGAAGCGGATGACCGATTCCGCCCAGTCACGCAGGAGTTGCTCGGCGACGGCCGAACCGGTCTCCTCGAAATGCTTCTGTACGATCGCCCGCAGTTCTTCGACGGTGTCCCCGGCGACGGGACGCAGCTCCACCATTTCGGGGTTGACGAGCGATTCGTCGAGGTTGAGGACGTAGGCGGCGCCGCCGCTCATACCGGCTGCGACGTTGCGGCCGGTATCGCCGAGGATGACGACTTGGCCGCCCGTCATGTATTCGCACGCGTGGTCGCCCACGCCTTCGACGACGGCGGTGGCGCCGGAGTTGCGGACACAGAAGCGTTCGCCGACCCGGCCGCGAAGGAAGATCTCGCCGCCCGTCGCGCCGTAGCCGATGACGTTGCCGGCGATGATCTGCGCTTCGGCGGTGAATCCGGCGTCACGCGCCGGCCGCACGATGAGGCGTCCGCCCGACAGCCCCTTGCCCACGTAGTCGTTGCCCTCGCCTTCGAGACGCAATGTGATCCCCTTGGGCAGAAACGCGCCGAACGACTGGCCGGCCGCACCGGTAAATGTGATGTCGATCGTGTTCTCCGGCAACCCCGCACCGCGGTATCGCTTCGTGACCTCGTGGCCGAGCATCGTGCCGACGGTGCGGTTGACGTTGCGGATCTCGAGTTGGGCGCGGATGGGCTCACCGTGTTCCAACGCGTTGGCGCTCAGCGCGATGAGTTCGTTGTCGAGTGCCTTGTCGAGGCCGTGGTCCTGGCTGGTCGTATTGAGGAGCGCCGCGCCCTCGGGCAGTTCGGGCACGTAGAGGATCGGCGACAGGTCGAGGCCGTCCGCCTTCCAGTGTCGGACTGCGTGGTCGACTTCGATCATTTCGGCGTGCCCGACCGCTTCGGCGATCGACCGGAAACCAAGTTGTGCCAGGTATTCGCGTACCTCCTGGGCGATGAACTCGAAGAAGTTGACGACGTGTTCGGCCTTGCCCGTGTAGTGCGCGCGCAACACCTTGTTTTGCGTCGCGACGCCCACCGGGCACGTGTCGAGGTGGCAGACGCGCATCATGATGCAGCCGCTGACGACAAGTGGCGCGGTCGCGAAACCGAACTCTTCGCCGCCCAGGAGCGCGGCCATGACCACGTCGCGGCCGGTCTTGAGCTGGCCATCGACCTGGACGACGATGCGTTCACGCAGCCCGTTGAGTAACAAGGTCTGCTGGGTTTCGGCCAAGCCGAGTTCCCACGGGCCGCCGGCATGCTTCAGAGAGGTCAGCGGTGCCGCGCCGGTGCCGCCATCGTGTCCGGAGATCAGGACCACGTCGGCGTGCGCCTTCGACACGCCCGCCGCGACGGTGCCGACACCGACCTCGGAGACGAGCTTCACATGCACGCGGGCGGCCGGGTTGGCGTTCTTCAGATCGTGGATCAGCTGCTTGAGATCCTCGATCGAGTAGATGTCGTGGTGCGGTGGGGGTGAGATGAGCCCGACGCCCGGCGTCGAATAACGTGTCTGCGCGATCCACGGGTACACCTTTGGGCCCGGCAGCTGTCCGCCCTCGCCCGGCTTGGCGCCCTGCGCCATCTTGATCTGGATGTCGTCGGCATTCGTCAGATATTCGGACGTGACGCCGAAACGACCGGACGCGACCTGCTTGACCGCACTGCGGCGCGTCGGGTCATACAGCCGGTCGGCGTCTTCGCCACCCTCGCCGGTGTTGGACTTGCCGCCCAACTGGTTCATGGCGATGGCGAGCGTCTCGTGCGCCTCCTGACTGATCGAGCCGTAGGACATGGCACCCGTCGAAAAACGCTTGACGATGTCGCTGATCGGTTCGACCTCGTCGATCGGGACCGGTTTGCGGACGCCCTCATTGAACGAGAACAGGCCGCGCAATGTCATCAGGCGCTCGGACTGGTCGTCCACGAGCTTCGTGTACTGCTTGAAGATGTCGTAGCGGCCGGTTCGGGTCGAGTGCTGCAGACGGAATACCGTTTCGGGATTGAAAAGGTGCTCGGCACCGTCTCGCCGCCACTGGTATTCGCCGCCGATCTCGAGTTGGCGGCGCGACGCCACAATGCCCGCCGTCGGGTAGGCATGCCCATGGCGCAGCCGCACTTCTTCGGCGATGGTGTCGAGGCCGATGCCTCCCAGTTTCGACGCGGTGCCGGTGAAATACCGGTCCACGACGTCGTGGGACAGTCCGATGGCCTCGAAGATTTGCGCACCGGTGTAGGACGCCACCGTCGACACGCCCATCTTGCTCATGACCTTGAGCACGCCCTTGCCGAGCGAATAGATGAGGTGACGGACGGCCTTCGCTGGCTCGACGTCCTGCATCAGGACGCCTTGGCGAGCGATGTCTTCGGCGCTCTCCATGGCGAGGTACGGGTTGACCGCGGTCGCGCCGAATCCGATGAGCAGCGCAACGTGATGCACTTCGCGCACGTCTCCGGCCTCGACGATCATGCCGACCTGGGTGCGCGCCTTCTCGCGCACCAGGTGGTGGTGTACGGCACCGGTGAGCAGCAGGGACGGGATCGGGGCCAGCTCCGAATTGGAGTGACGGTCCGACAGGACGAGGATGCGGGCGCCGTCGGCGATTGCCTGCGAGATCTCGGCGCCAATCTCCTCCAGGCGAGCCTTCAACGCCTCTCCCCCGCCATGGACGTCATACAGGCCGCGGACGATGTGGACGGCAAAGCCCGGTAGGTCACCGTCGCGGTTCATGTGCCGGATCTTGGCGAGTTCGTCGTTGTCGATCACCGGGAACGGCAACTGAAGCATGCGGCAGGAGGCGGCGGACGGATCCAGCAGGTTGAGTTCGGCGCCGATCGTGCCCGCCAGTGACGTCACGAGCTCTTCGCGGATCGCATCAAGTGGTGGATTCGTCACTTGGGCGAACATCTGGGTGAAGTAGTCGAACAGCAGCCGTGGCCGCTCCGAGATCGCGGCGATCGGCGTGTCGGTGCCCATCGACCCGATCGGCTCGAGGCCGGCACGCGCCATCGGGGTGACGAGGATGCGCAGCTCTTCCTCGGTATAACCGAAGACCTGCTGACGCCGCTTCACCGAAGCATGGGTGTGGACGATGTGCTCGAGGTCCGGGAGATCCTCGAAACGGATCAGGCCCGCGTAAAGCCACTCGTCGTACGGGTGCGCCGACGCGAGCTGGTTCTTGATCTCGTGGTCCTCGACAATGCGGTGTTCCTCGAGGTCGAGCAGAAACATCTTGCCCGGCTCGAGGCGACCTTTGCGGGTGATCGTCGACGGGTCGAGGTCGAGGACGCCCGCTTCGGAGGCGAGCACGACAAGGCCGTCGTCGGTCACCCAATAGCGTCCCGGGCGCAGACCGTTGCGGTCCAGGACCGCGCCGATCTGGTTGCCGTCGGTGAACACGACGCAGGCCGGACCGTCCCACGGTTCCATGACCGAGGAGTGGAATTCGTAGAACGCGCGGCGCTTCGCGTCCATGTCGGCGTGGTTTTCCCAGGCTTCGGGAATCATCATCATCACCGAATGCGGCAGCGAGCGGCCACTCAGATGTAAGAGTTCGAGCACCTCGTCGAGCGACGCCGAGTCGCTGCCTTTGGGGTCACAGATCGGGTACAGGCGCTTGAGGTCGCCGCCGAGAACGCTGCTCTTCAGCAGCGTCTCACGGGCTCGCATCCAGTTCCGATTGCCGCGCACGGTGTTGATTTCGCCGTTGTGCGCAATGAAGCGGAACGGATGCGCGAGCGGCCAACTGGGGAATGTGTTGGTGGAGAAGCGGCTGTGCACGACCGCGACCGCCGACGCCATGCGCTCGTCGACGAGGTCGGGGAAGAAGTTGTCGAGTTGGTCGGTCGTCAGCATGCCCTTGTAGGCCAGAGTGCGACCCGACAGCGTCGGGAAGTAGACACCTGTCTCATGTTCTGCTCGTTTGCGCAGGCAGAACGCGAGACGGTCCAACGCGATGCCGGTGACGCGGCTTTGGGCACCTGCGACGAAGAGTTGCGAGAACGCCGGCATGTATTCGCGCGATGTCTTGCCCAGGATTTCGGGATTGACCGGCACGTCGCGCCAGCCGAGCACCGTGAGGTTTTCCTCGGCGGCGATGTCTTCGATCTGTCGGCGCGCCTTGGCGACCTGCTCGGCGTCAGCGGGCAGGAACGCGATACCGGCGGCGTACGCACCGGCAATGGGGAGATCGAAGTCGACGACGTCGCGCAGGAAGGCATCGGGGATCTGCATCAGAATGCCCGCGCCGTCTCCCGAATCCGGCTCGCTGCCGACGGCACCGCGATGATCGAGGTTGCGAAGGGCGGTCAGGCTCTTGGCCACGATGTCGTGGCTGGCAACGCCTGTCAGGGTGGCAACATAGGCAACGCCGCAGGCATCGTGTTCGAACTGCGGGTCATACAAGCCTTGGGCGGATGGTGTCGCACACACAGAAGGCCCCTCTCACGTCGTCGCTGAGCAGATTCAATAAGCGAATCCAACAATTCAAACCGGGGACGACATTGGCCCTAGCTAGCCTGTACAGGTTACACGATGACCGTTCCACTCCACCTGTTGAAGTTCAGAAGGCGGTCGAACCGACGGCCACACCGACCCAATAGGTGACGAGGGCTGCGATGCCGCCAAGCAGAAGTTGCCGGGCGCCGCCATACCACCACGGCCGGTTCGTGACCGCGGTGACGATCGCCCCGAAGCCGAACAGCGCGATGAGCGAGATGATGATGGACGGCAATGGACCGTCGACGCCGAAGAGGTACGGCAGGATCGGCAGGAGCGCGCCGACGGCGAAGGCGAAAAACGAGGAGGCCGCTGCGAGGCCCGGCGACGGCAAGTTGCCGATGTCGACGCCATACTCCTCCAGGGAATGCACGCGTACGGCGTCGTCGAGATTGTCGTGAATCTGCGCGGCCGCCGCACGAGCAGCGTCAATGTCGACCCCCTTGTTGACGAAGAAACCGGCAAGCTGTTCCTGCTCGCCCGCTTGGTCTTCGAGGATCTGCGCGCGCTCGAACTCGACAAGCGCTTTGGAGTATTCGGCCTGGCTCGCCACCGAGGTGTACTCCCCTGCCGCCATGGAGAACGCGCCAGCCGCGAGGCCGGCCAGTCCTGCGAGGATGATCGGCTCGCTGTTGGCCGAGGCCGCCGCCGTACCGCCGGCAACACCCATGATGAGCGAGAAGTTCGACACGAGCCCGTCCATGGCCCCGAATACGGCAGGCCGCAACCAACCGCCGGTTGTATCAGTCGGTTCCTCGATCATCGGCGTTCTCCATCGGTTCGGCCGCGACCGTGCTGCGGCGTTTGAGCACAAAATACGCCAGCGCGAGGACGAAAAGGATCATTGACGTCCATACATTGACCCGGAAGGGCCCAATGTCGTTGGCCGGGTCGATGCGCATGAGCTCGATCCAGGTCCGACCTGCGGTGTAGACCATGACGTACAGCGCGAACATGCGGCCGCCGGTCAGCCGGTACTTCCGGTCGATCCACAGGATCAGGAGTGCGGCGCTGAGGTTCCAGAGCGATTCGTACAGGAACGTGGGGTGAAATGTCGCGAACTGTTCGTAGCCGTCCGGTCGGTGGATCGGGTCGATCTCCAGACCCCACGGCAGGTTCGTGGGTTTCCCAAAGAGTTCCTGGTTGAAGTAATTGCCCCAGCGGCCGATCGCCTGAGCGATGAGGATTCCCGGCGCGAGCGCATCGGCGACGCCAAGGAAACTGACCTTGTTGATGCGGCAAGCAATATATGCACCGAGCGCGCCGAGTCCGATGGCGCCCCAGATGCCGAGTCCGCCCTGCCAGATGTACAGCGCTTCGATCGGGCGCCGGCCTTCGCCGAAGTACAGTTGGTTGTCGGTGATGACGTGGTAAATCCGCGCGCCGACGATACCGAACGGGATCGCCCACATCGCGACGTCGGCGATGAGGCCGCTCTTGCCGCCGCGTGCGACCCAGCGTTTTTCGCCGATCCAGATGGCGACGAGCGCGCCGATGATGATTCCGAACGCGTAAGCGCGCAGCGGGATGGGACCAAGTTCCAGCACGCCGCTGGACGGACTCGGTATGGACGTTGCGAGTGAAGACAGTGACATGTCTCAGGCCTTTCGTGCACGTTCGACGCCGGCGCGAAGATCGGCGGCGAGTGTTTTGATGGCCGTCAGGCCGGCTGCTTCGTCGGGCGCATCGAGCAGACAGCGTACGAGTGCGGACCCGACGATCACGGCGTCGGCGAACTCGCCCACTTCGGCGGCCTGGTCCCCGTTGCTGACGCCGAGCCCGACGCCCACGGGCTTGTCGGTGACTTTCCGGACGCGCGCCACGAGTACGGGTGCAAGAGAACTCGTGTGCTGGCGCTGCCCGGTCACGCCCATCACCGCGGTGGCGTAGATGAAACCGCTTGCCGCCTCTGCGGTCATCGCCAGACGTTCGTCGGTGGACGACGGCGCGACGAGGAAAATCTGGTCCAGGTCATGCTTCGACGCGGCTGCGGTCCAATCGGCTGCCTCTTCGGGAATGATATCCGGGGTGATGAGCCCCGAGCCGCCGGCGGCGGCGAGTTCGGCGGCGAAGGCGTCGACGCCGAACTTCTCGACCGGGTTCCAGTACGTCATGACGACGGTCGGGGCTCCGGATGCGACGCTCGCGACGACGATGCCGAACACATCTCGGACCCGGAAACCGCCTGCGAGCGCGCGCTGCGCGGCGTCCTGGATGGTCGGTCCGTCCATGACCGGATCGCTGTAGGGCAGTCCGACCTCCACTATGTCGACGCCGCCGTCGATCATCGCTTCGATCGCCCTGGTAGAGCCCTCGACGGACGGGAATCCGGCCGGCAGATAGCCGACGAGCGCGGGGCGCCCTTCGGCGCGCAACTGTTCGAGCTTGTCGCCGACGGCACTCATGGCCGGGTCTCCGCTGCATCGTCGTCATCGTCGTCATCGAGCAGACCGAACCATGCTGCGGCAGTATGGACGTCCTTGTCACCGCGACCTGACAGGTTCACCAGGATCGTCGAATCGGGCCCGAGTTCCTTGGCGAGTTCGAGAGCGCCGGCAAGGGCATGCGCGGACTCGATCGCCGGGATGATGCCCTCGGTCTTGCACAGCAGGTCAAACGCCGACATCGCCTCGGCGTCCGTTGCCGGCCGGTAGCTGGCACGACCCGTCTCTGCGAGATAGGCGTGTTCGGGACCGACACCCGGATAGTCGAGGCCTGCCGAAATCGAATGCGATTCGATCGTCTGGCCGTCCTCGTCCTGGAGTAGGTAGGACCGCGCTCCGTGGAGAACACCCACGTCGCCGGCGGCGATCGTGGCCGCATGACGGCCGGTGTCGAACCCATCCCCGCCCGCTTCGATGCCGACGAGTTTGACGTCCTGGTCGTCTATGAACGCTGTGAAGAGGCCGATTGCATTGGATCCGCCGCCGACACAGGCGACGGCGGCGTCGGGCAGCGCACCGGTGAGTTCGAGCATCTGCGCCCGGGCTTCGTCCCCGATGCCGCGGGTGAGGTCACGAACCATGGTCGGGAACGGGTGCGGGCCAGCGGCGGTGCCGAACAGGTAACTCGTCGTGTCGACGCTGGACACCCAATCGCGCAGCGCCTCATTGATCGCATCTTTGAGGGTGCGACTGCCGGTCATCACCGTGACGACCTCCGCACCAAGCATCTTCATGCGCGCCACGTTGAGTTCCTGCCGCTGCGTGTCAACCTCGCCCATGTAAACCACGCAGTCCAGATCGAGGTAGGCGCAGGCCGTCGCCGCAGCGACACCGTGCTGGCCGGCGCCGGTTTCGGCGATCGCGCGCGGCTTTCCTATTCGCTTGGCGAGCAGGGCCTGACCGAGCACATTGCGGATCTTGTGTGCGCCCGTGTGGTTGAGGTCCTCGCGCTTGAGCAGGATGCGGGCCCCGGCGACTTCGGAGAAACGCGTGGCGTCATACAGCAGGCTGGGGACGCCGGCGTATTCGCGCAGCATCCGGTTGAGTTCATTCGTGTAGACGGGGTCGGCCTGTGCTTCTGCCCAGGCTTCCGCAAGTTCGTCGAGCGGTGCGATGAGCGCCTCGGGCATGAATCGGCCGCCAAAACGGCCAAAGTGGCCAGAGGCGTCTGGCTGGGAATAGGTCATGAGGATTCGAATTCTATGGGTAGGGTGCCGGACCTTGGAGCAACGGACTCACCATCGGTGCTGGAGCGCGGGGTGCGCCCCGGCGGCAACGAGGTCGGCGACAGTCGACCTCGGGTTGTCGTCCTTGACGAGAGTCTCGCCCACCAGCACCACGTTGGCGCCCTGCTTCGCGTACTCGATGACGTCGTGCGGGCCGCGCACCCCTGATTCGGCGACCCTGACAATGTGGTCGGGAATCTTGGGCGCGAGGCGCTCGAACGTATCGCGATCCACCTCGAGGGTCTTGAGGTTGCGGGCATTGACGCCGATGAGGGTAGCGCCGGCATCGGCTGCGCGCTCGAGTTCCTCTTCGTCATGTACCTCGACGAGAGGAATGAGCCCGATGGAGACGGCACGTTCGATGAGGGATTCCAAGGCGCTCTGATCGAGCGAAACGACCATCAAGAGCGCCATGTCGGCGCCGGCGGCACGCGCTTCCCACAGTTGGTACGACGTCGTGATGAAGTCTTTGCGAAGCACCGGGACGTCGACCTGTCGGCACACCGCACGCAGGTCGTCGAGGTCGCCGTCAAAGTGACGCTTCTCGGTCAGGACGCTGATGGCGGCGGCGCCACCGGCCGCGTAGTCGACGGCAAGTGCCGCCGGGGCCACGATGTGGGCGAGCGCTCCCTTGCTCGGGCTGGATCGTTTTACTTCCGCAATGACAGAGACGCCGTCGGCGCGAAATGCGGGCATCGGGTCGAGAGCCGGATTCTGTTTTTCGGCTTGCCGTTTGAGGTCATCGATCGAGGTCGTCGCCATGCGGGCTTGCAGGTCCTCGGCAACGCCTTCAAGGATTTCGTCAAGCATTGACATGGCGTTCACCTCCTGACTCGCAGACAAATCAAGAGTAACCTCGCGCCGACCCGCAGATCGTGGGGGTTCCCAAGAGCCGTTGAATCACTAGACTCGGCGCATGACTGACGGACCTTCATACCCAGGTGACCCGAACCCGAACCCGACGCCCAATCCAGGATCTGGCAATCTCCCGCCATATGGGCAGGTGCCCGAAGGCGGCTATCCGCCACCGCCAACAGGCAACTACCCGCCGCCCACGCCCGGACCCCACCCGTTCAGCGTCGGCAACGCGTTCAGTTACGGCTGGGCGAAGTTCAAGGACAACCTCGGGCCCATGGTGGTGGCCGCGTCGCTGTTGTTCGTCGTCACCGTCGTGGCGGAGATTGTCGGCAGTATCATTACTGCCGCAGCCGGCGGCGGGGGCTCCAGCTTCAGCGGCGATTCCGCCGGCGGCATGATGTTCGGCGGTGACGCCTCCGCGGCCGGGCAGCTGACGTCCCTGCTGATGAACCTGATTGTCACGGTGGTCGGTTACGTCGTTTCGGCCGGCATCATCCGTGGCGCCCTCGATATCACCGAGGGCCGAAAGTTCGACATCGCGCACGCGTTCGGCCAACTCGACTACGGCAAGGTCATCCTGACCTCGCTGCTTGTCGGCGTGCTGACAATGATCGGTCTCGTGCTGTTTATCCTGCCGGGCATCCTGGTCGCTTTCTTCACCACGTTCGCGCTCTACTTCGTGGTGGACAACGGCACCGAGCCGATGGAGTCCGTGAAGGCGAGCTTCGCGTTGGTGAAGGACCACGTCGGCGACGTCGTGGTGCTCTTCCTGGCGTCCATCGCAGCTGTCATCGTCGGCGTGCTCGCATGTTTGGTCGGATTGCTGGTGGCGATACCAGTCGTCACCATCGCCTGGGCGTACGCCTACAAGACGCTGCAGGGCCAGCCGGTCTCCTGAGCAGAGGGGGCGTAGCAGAGCGAACGGGGGCGTGGCTTACGGCGCGAGCCACGCACCCCAAGGCGTATTGCGCACCACCGCGAAAACGGCCATGACCACGAGAAGCGTGACGCCGATGTTGGCGGGCAACACGATCATGCGCGCGTCTTCGCCGCGCCAGCGCTTCGGGATCCAACGCACATACGCGACGATCAACGTCACCGCAACGCCGACGGCGAGCACGTTGCCCGATATCGCGGCGCCGAAGTCGAGATTGGTGAGGTCGTTCGCGGCGCGTGTGCCGCCGCAGCCAGGGCAGTAGAGCCCGGTGAGTGCATTGAACGGGCAGAAACCGTAACTGCCCTGAACGTGTGGGTCGCGAAAATGCAGGAGTCCCGCACCGGCGAGGCCAAAGGCCCCCACCAATGCCGGACTCGCCAATGCTTGTTTGCGGGTCATCCGGCCCGCGGTGACAGCGCTGTTTTCTACGACCCGACTTCCAATCATTTGACCCGAATCACGACCGAGCTGACGACCTTGTCGTGCCACGTTTGCTTCTTCTCGTCCCAAAGCGGCCACAAGTAGTCAAGGAAGCAGATTCCGCCGAGAACCTGCGCGACCAACCAGCGGAGGAAGCCCGCGCCCGCGCCGAGGAATCTTCCATTGTCCTGACGGACGACCGAGATGCCCAGGACCTTCTTGCCGAGGCTCTGCCCCAGTTTGCCCTGGCGAATGGCGAGGTTCCAGATCGTGAAGCCGAAGTAAAACAAGCTGGCCAAGACCAAGATGATGACACCGACAGCGTTCACACCCCCGGTGATCTCTACGGTATCCAGTCCGGTCACCGGATCCTGGGTGATCTCGGTTCCGGCATCCTTGAAGGCAATGACGACGCCAATGATGATCGGCACGATGGCGATGGCAATTCCGATAAGCCCGTCAAGCAGGATGGCACCCACGCGCGAACCCCACGAGGCGTACGGAACGACCGGCCCGGCCGGCTGGCCGCCATAGGCGGGCGGAGGAGTCGGTGCGCCATCCGCCGGTGGCTGTGTGGCTTCCCCGCCGCTCGGGTAGCTCGGATACTGCGGGTTCTGATCGCTCATCGATCGCCCCTGCCTTCTGTGAGTGTCTAGTGGTGTCCAGACCTGTCGACGCCGAGGCCGGCTGAAGCCATGACGTGTCCGACGATTCCCGAAATGGCGATGACCGCAATGCCGATCCAGAACAGTGTCCAGTTCGGGGTGGGGATCAGGGAAACGCCTGCGAGTGTCATTCCCGCCAGGCAGAGCAAGACCGCACTCCATGCGGCCGGCGATGATCCGTGTGCCATAACTACCTCTCCTCAACCAAAGTGTCGACGGCCGTCAGCCTACTGTGTCGGATCCCGGCCCTCGTCCAATGCCTTCCACAGGTCGGATTCGGATTCGGGGCTCTCCGCCGACGTTCTCGCCGAGGGTGAGTCATATTTGCGCCCCATCGTCGGCCACCTCAGCCCATACGTCACCACGAGGACGCCCAGAATGGCGGCCAGTACGAAGGCGACTGCGGCAATGATCGGCCAGCTGGTCATGCCGTGAACGTCAGGAGTGTTGTTGCCGGTGAACGCAGGTGACTCGTTCACTGCAGTGCCGAGGGCATCGAGGACGGGGCCGTCGTAACGAAATGCCAGGACCGCGCCCACGAGTCCGGTAATGACCAGCACGGCGCCGACGATACGGCGAAGGCGTGCGGATGTGGCGAGCACTGCGATGGATCCAGCGACGATCACCAGGGCCAGGGCGCTGACCACAGGCAGCGCTTCGGTGCCGGTCACGGTCACCGTGTCGCTCGGGAGGCCCGAGGCCAACACCTGAGTAGTTCCCCATACGCGGCCCGCGGCAAAGAACGCGAAACCCCCGACCGCAAGACCGGCGAGCACGCTCGGCCCATACAGGCGTCGAGCCGTGATACTCACAGCAACCGATCCGCGTCGAAGCAGGTCCGCGCGCCGGTGTGGCAGGCCGGGCCAGTCTGGTCCACCAGCACGAGGAGGGTGTCGCCGTCGCAGTCGAGGCGCACTTCGAGTACACCCTGGATATGACCCGACGTTTCGCCCTTGACCCAGTAATCCTGGCGGCTTCGGCTCCAGAATGTTGTTAGCCCGGTGGTGAGGGTGCGGTGCAGCGCCTCGTCGTCCATCCAGCCGACCATGAGTACGTCGCGGCTCTTGGCGTCCTGGATGACTGCGGTCACGAGTCCCTGCGCATCGCGCTTAAGGCGTTCGGCAATGGCAGTGTCGAGGTTGCTCACGGGGAGGATGTTGCTCACCGGGTCATTCTCCCACGCGGACCGACAGGTGGGATCGCGCGATCCAACTCGCATGCAGCCGCGCATACACGCCGTCGGAGGCTACAAGTTCGGCATGCGTGCCATCCTGCACGACCCTGCCCGCGTCGAAAACGAGCACGCGGTCGGCCACCTCGGCCGTCGACAGCCGGTGCGCGATCGTCACCGACGTACGTCCCGTCAGCAACCGATCGAGGGCACGGGTGGCCCGCAATTCGGTTTGCGGGTCCACGGCGCTCGTCGCCTCGTCGAGCACGAGGAAGTCGGGATTGGCGAGGTAGGACCGGATCAGCGCCACGAGTTGCCGCTCCCCCGCACTCAGGGATTCGCCGCGCTGACCGACCATCGTGTCAAGACCGCCCGGGAGCGTGGCAAACCAGTCGCCCAGTTCCAGTTCACCGATGGCGCCGATCAGTTCGAAGTCGCTTGCATCGGTGCGCCCATATCGCAGGTTGTCGGCGAGGCTTGAGTCGAACAGGAAGCCTTCCTGCGGAACCATCACGACGTGACCACGCAGTTCGTCAAAGCTGACGCGGCTGATGTCGGCTTCACCGAGCCGTACGACGCCCTCCGTCGGATCCATGAGCCGGGTGAGCAGTTTAGCGAACGTGGTCTTGCCGGAGCCCGTTTCGCCGACGATCGCGACCCGTTGACGTGGCGCGATCTCAACGTTGACGTCGTGCAGAACAGACGGTCCTTCGGGGTAGGCGAACGTGACGTGTTCGAAGTGCGCACCAAGAGCACCCGCCGGTAGCGACATGCCACCCGCGCCCGGATCGACCACGTCGGCCGGCGTGTCCATCAGTTCGATGACGCGTCGCCAGGAGGCGATCGCGTTTTGCGCTTCGGTGATGACCTGCGTCGCCATTTGGACCGGTCCCACGAAGAGCCCGACCAGGAACGCGAAGGCGATCACTGTGCCCATACTGAGGCTGCCGGCGACACCGAGCCAGACGCCGATGGCGATGACCGCAGCGTTCGCCAGGCCACCCGCGATCCCCGCCGAGGCAAACGTCACGGCAACGAGGGTCTGCGCCTTGACGTTGGCGTCCAGGTTGGTGTTGATCCCGTGGTCGATCCGTCGCTGAGTCCGCGCCTCGACGGCATAGGCACGCACGACGGAGGCGCCGACGACGGGTTCGGCGATGACGGCGAGCATCTCGCCGACTGTGCGGCGCACCAAGTCGTAGGCGCGTGACAGTCGTTCGGCGAAGAACTTGAGACTCGCCGCGAGCGGCAGGAAGCACACCAGCACCACGATCGTGAGCTGCCACGAGTAATACGCCATGACGGCGGCGGCGACCACCATTTGACCGAGACTGACGATGATCATGATCCCGGTGAACTGCAGGAACTGCGAGACCTGATCGACATCGGACGTGACGCGGGAGACCAGGGTGCCGCGACGTTCGGAGTTCTGCGTGAGCATCGACAAGTCGTGGACGTGGCGGAAGGCGTTGACCCGCAACTGCATCAGTCCGTTCTCGCTCGCACGGAACAGCCGGACCTTCATCGCATAGGCACAGATGCCGGTCAACACGATCACGACGGCCGCAACGGCCACAAAGAGCCAGATCTTGGACTGGTCCCCTGCTTCGCCCTTCTCGAGGCCGGAGTCTATCGCCACCTGGATCACGATGGGGGCCACGGCACCGCCGACAGTGCTGAGGGCCGCGAGAATGATCGTCAGTACGATGCCATCGGCGAGCGCCGGTGACAGTGCAAGACCCCGCCGCAGGATCGCCATGCCGGTGAGGCGACCTTTTTCCGCGCCGATGCTCACAGTCCCGCCTCCCCCGACTGGTTGACCGGGTTTGCGGGCGGCTCCGCCAGCCGAACTTGGTCGTATGCGTCAACCAAATCGCGGTATGCAGCAGAGCGCTGCACGAGGGACTCGTGCGTTCCGCGGTCGGCGATGCGGCCATCGTCCATGAACAGCACCTCGTCGGCCAGCGCGATAGTTGCCTTCCGGTAGGCGACGACGAGTACGGTCGGCCCGGAGCCGTCGGCGGTCTGCGCGGCGAGCGCCTTGAGGATGCGCTGTTCGACCTCGGGGTCGAGGGCGCTGGTGGCATCGTCCATGACGAGAAGCCGGGGTTTGTGCACAAGAGCGCGTGCCAACGCGAGACGTTGGCGCTGCCCACCCGACAGCGAGGTGCCCCGCTCCCCCAACTGCGTATCGAGTCCGCCGGCGAGCGCACGCACGAACTCTTCCGCCTGCACCGAGCGGAGTGCCTCCCATACGTCGTCGTCGGACAAGTCATCGCCGAGCGTCACGTTTTCGCGCACGCTGTCGTCGAAGAGGAACGTTGACTGCGGCACGATCGCGACCGCCCCGGCGAGGGCTGCCTGGTTGAGGTCGCCAACCGGCACACCGTCGACCTCGATGCTGCCGTGCTGTGGGTCGACGAGCCTGATGAGCAACGAGGCCAATGTGCTCTTGCCAGCGGCCGTGGCACCGACAACAGCAACCACCTTGCCGGGATCGATGTGGAAGTCGATGTCGCGCAACACCTCGCTGCCAGGGACGTAGCCGAAGCGCACGTCGCGAACATCGAGGCTGACGGAGGTGTCGCCCGGCAGATCCTGGTCGCCGTAGACCATCTGGCCTTCGGCGTTGAGGACGTTGCTGACGCGGTCCCAGCCGACGACGCTGCGCGGAAGTTCGCCGAGGACCCATCCGATGGCTCGCAGCGGGAAGGCGACGACGGTGAAAAGGTAGGCGACCTGGACGACGTCGCCGGCATCGGCGGCACCACTCGCGACGCGCTCCATGCCGAGGATGACGACGAGCAGAATGCCGATGTTGGGTAACGCTTCCAGGATGGGGTCGAACAGGCTACGGATCTTGCCGACTTCGATGTTGGCGGCACGCAGCCGGTTGCTGACAGCCGCGAAACGCGTGGTCTCTTCGGTTTCGCGGCCGAGTGATTTCACGACGAGCGCGCCGTCGAACGATTCGTGTGCGACCGCACTGACATCGCCTCGCAGGGACTGCGCATACGTGACGCGCGGGCTGAGCCACCGCTGATAGAAGACGTTGATGAGGAACAGCGTGGGGAAGATGACGAGGCCGACCATCGTGAGGACAACGTCGGCGAGGAGCATCGCGGCGACGGCGGTCACCAGCATCGCGATGACACCCACCGCCATGGGCAGCGGCATCATGACCGACCAGACCGCCTCCACGTCGGCATTGGCGTTGGAAAGCAACTGCCCGGTCGGATGCCGGTGGTGCCAGGACATAGGCAGTACGAGGTACTTGCGCGTGACACGGCGTCGGTAGTCGGCGATGAGCCGGTAGAAGAC
>Ga0075527_10000084_pt1 | contig 19942 bp, 20 predicted proteins | sample NGEPer11B_FD_74784 | JGI IMG/M metagenome (GOLD analysis project Ga0075527, IMG submission 74784) | Arctic peat soil microbial communities from the Barrow Environmental Observatory site, Barrow, Alaska, USA - NGEE Permafrost305-11B | ecosystem: Environmental > Terrestrial > Soil > Wetlands >...
CAATCGTCAAGCAATTGAAATGTTCGCTAAATTGACATGAAGCGCGCGGCGGCTGTGCGCAGCCTCTGTGGCGCGCAAGCAACAAAGCCGGTTTATTGACTCTTTGGGAGCCGGGGCGGCGTCTGGCGCGGGCCCAAAATAGGGGCCTGGCTAGGCCCCCATGGCGCCGACGCGCTTGGCGAGGCGGGAGACTTTGCGGGACGCCGCGCGGCGGTGCAGGAGGCCCTTTTGCGCCGTGCGCACCATGATGGGCTCGGCTTCTTTCAACGCGGTCTGAGCAGCGTCCTTGTTGCCGGTGGCGATGGCTTCCTCGACCTTGCGGACATAGGTGCGCATGGAGCTGCGCCGCGCCTTGTTGTCGGCGGTGCGGCGGGCGATTTGGCGAACGGCTTTCTTCGCCGACTTGGTGTTAGCCATAATATGGATCCTTGAGGTGGCTTTCGGGCCGCAGAATGCCGCGCGCAAAGCCAAATAGAAACACTCGTTTGACGTGCTCTATAGCGAGCACCCCAGGAGGCGTCAACTGGGCGAAACGGGGGGCCGCCGCCCTTTTCCTCGAGTCTTGCGCCCTACCGGTTCTTAAAGTCGGGCTTCCGCTTGTCGATGAAGGCGGCCATGCCCTCTTTCTGATCCTCGGTGGCGAACAGGGAGTAGAACTGGCCGCGCTCGAAGCGGGTGCCCTCGGCAAGCGTCGTGGCGAAGCCCCGGTTGATCGCCTCCTTGATCATCATCACCGCGTGCTGCGACAGGTTGGCGATCTTGTCGGCGACCTTCATGGCCTCCTCGAGCAGCTCGTCGACGGGGACGATGCGGCTTACGAGGTTGGCGCTCTCCGCCTCCTCAGCCTTCATCATCCGCCCCGTGAGACAGAGCTCCATGGCCTTCGCCTTGCCGACCGCGCGCGTCAGGCGCTGAGTACCGCCCGCCCCCGGCATGATGCCGAGATTGATCTCAGGCTGGCCGAACACGGCGTTGTCGCCGGCGAGGATGATGTCGCAACTCATGGCGAGCTCGCAGCCGCCGCCGAGCGCGTAGCCCGCAACCGCGGCGATAATGGGTTTGCGCGTCTCGCCGATCCTGTCGAACGGCGCCAGGAAGTCGCTGCCATAGGCCTCGACGAAGGTCTTGGTATGCATCTCCTTGATGTCGACACCCGCGGCGAAGGCCTTCTCGTTCCCCGTGATGACGATGCAGCCAATGGCGGGATCGGTGTCGAAAGTCTTGAGCGCCTGATTGAGCTCGCCGATGAGGAGCGCATTCAGGGCGTTCAGAGCCTGAGGCCGATTGAGCGTAATGAGCCCGACCTTGCCTTGGCGCGTGACAATGAGCGTTTCATAGGCGGGAGCTCCGGGCGCCTCTTCGCCCCGTGCAATCTCTTCGACAAACATGTTCATCAGTCCCTTATCTCTGACAGGTTGGACAGAAGAAGGTCGAACGGCCGCTTTGGACGATGCGGCGGACAATGCCGCCACATCCCGTCCGCCGGCAGGGTTTCCCCTCGCGGCCATAGACCTTGAATCGGTGCTGGAAACGGCCGAGCCGGCCATCCGTATGCCGGTAGTCGCGCAACGACGACCCGCCGGCCTTGATGGCGCTTTCCAGTACGGCCTTGATCCCTTCAACGAGCGCTTCCGTCTTTTTTGTTGGTTTGCCGGATTTGGTGGCAAGCGTTCCGGCGAGCTTGAGCGGTGCGATGCGGGCGCGATGCAGCGCCTCGCACGCATAGATGTTGCCGAGCCCCGCGATCAGACGTTGATCGAGCAGCGCGGCCTTGATCGAGGTCGCCTTGCCTTTGAGTTTGGCCGCGAGCCATTGAGGGTTGAGCGCATCGCCGAGCGGCTCGACCCCGAGCTCCTTGAACAGCTTATGGCTGTCGAGAGTAGCGGCCGGCACGAGATCCATGATGCCGAAGCGGCGGACATCGTGATAGCGGATCGCCGAGCCGTCCCGGAGATGGAAGACGATGTGCTCGTGCTTGGGCGCGGGCACTTGGCGATGCGCCAAGCGCCCCGGCGCGGCCGCGGTCCCGTTCGCCTTGTCGATGGCGAAGCGGCCCGTCATGCCCAGATGCATGATCAGCACCTCGCCGTCATCAAGCCGGGCGAGCAGATATTTCGCCCGCCGGTCGAGCGCATCGACCTTGCGGCCTTCCAGCCGTTCGCCGAAGCGCTCGGGCAACGGAAAGCGCAAGTCGGGGCGCCGCTGCTCCACGCGGGCAAACGCATTGCCCACGAGGACCGGCTCCAGCCCCCGGCGCACGGTCTCCACTTCAGGCAGCTCCGGCATGATGTCCAAATGGTTGGCGTGTCTGCATACTGCAGTGCAGAATAAATCTCATTGCAGTGCAACAATAGCCTGAACTGGGGGCTTAGGCTATTGTCCGCGAGCCAAATGACCGAGCACCTGAAAAACCGAGATTCCGGGGAGGCCGAGACCAGTTTCGGCTTCGCCCCCGTGGCTGAAAGCGCCCGCCAGGGCCTGGTGAACGACGTGTTCTCCAAGGTCGCAAGCCGCTACGACCTGATGAACGACCTGATGTCCGGGGGCCTGCATCGCCTCTGGAAGGCGGAGCTCATCAACATGCTCGCCCCGCCGAAGAGCGCGGCGCCCTTTGCCCTGCTCGACGTGGCCGGCGGCACCGGCGATATCGCTTGCCGCTACCTGGATGCGGTGGGCGAAGGTGGCAGCGCCGTGATCTGTGACATCAGCGCCGAGATGATGGAGGCGGGGAGGGCGCGCGCCGGCACGAGAGGCCCGCTCGCCTTCGTGCAAGGCAACGCCGAGGCGCTGCCGTTCGAGAACGCGCGCTTCGATGCCTATACGATCGCCTTCGGCATCCGCAACGTCACCCATATCGACAAGGCGCTTTCGGAGGCCTTCCGCGTGCTGAAGCCCGGCGGACGCTTTCTGTGTCTTGAGTTTTCGAGCGTCGAGATGCCGTTGCTCGATACGCTCTATGACGCCTATTCCTTCAACGCCATTCCGGCGCTCGGCGGCCTTGTCGCCGGCGACGCGGAGTCCTATCGCTATCTGGTGGAAAGCATACGGCGCTTCCCTGTTCAGGAGCGCTTCGCCCAGATGATAAGAGATGCGGGGTTTGAGCGTGTGCGCTATCGAAACCTGACAGGTGGCATCGCGGCCATCCACGCAGGCTGGCGGTTGTGATGTTAAGGCCTTTGATCTCGGCACCGATCCCATACCTCCCCCTTGCGGGGAGGTCCGACGACGCGCTTTCGCGCTCAAGCAGCGAAGCGGTAGCGCATCTACAAGAGCGCGGCGTCGGGGTGTGGGCGCTGACTCACCCCGCCCGGCGCGCTTTAAGGAACGCGCCACCCTCCCCGTCGCGGGGAGGGTTCGCTGCGCGGCGAGGCAGGGTCTCATGAACGCCATCGCCAATATGGCGCGGCTGACGAAGGCAGGCGCAACGCTTGCCTGGAGCGGCGCGCGCGTGCTGCCGGCCGATACCAAGCTGTCGGGTCCGCTGGCTGTGTTCGGCCGCGTCACCGCGCCCTTGCGCAAGAACGGCGCGGGCTCTTCAAGCGCGAAGACCTCCGGCAACCAGGCCCGGCTTTCCGCGGCGCTGACATCGCTGGGGCCGTCTTACATCAAGCTCGGTCAGTTCCTGGCGACGCGCGACGACATCATCGGGCGCGAGCTCGCCCGCGACCTTTCGACCCTGCAAGACCGCCTGCCGCCGTTTTCTCAAAGTGACGCGGTGAAAGCCGTCGAGACGGAGCTCGAAGCGCCCATCGATCAGTTGTTTGCCGAGTTCGGTCCGCCGGTCGCCGCCGCCTCCATCGCGCAGGTCCACAAGACGAAGGTGAAGATGCCCGACGGCACGCTGAAAGACGCCGCCGTGAAAGTGCTGCGCCCGGGCATCGAGCAGCGCTTCCAGAAGGACCTCGACTCTTATGTCTTCGCCGCGCGCATGATCGAGCGCATGCATGCGCCATCCAGGCGTCTGCGCCCCATCGCCGTGGTCGACACGCTGGCCAAGTCCGTCGCCATTGAGATGGATTTGCGCATGGAGGCCGCCGCCATGTCGGAGATGGCCGAAAACGCCAAGGACGACGAAGGCTTCCGCGTGCCCAAGGTCGATTGGACGCGCAGCGCGCGCCGCGTGCTGACGCTCGAATGGATCGACGGCACGCCCATGGGTGATCTGGAGAAATTGCGGGCGCAAGGCCACGACGTGAAGGCGCTCGGCGCGCGGCTGGTGCAGACCTTCCTGCGACATGCCATGCGCGATGGCTTCTTCCACGCCGATCTGCATCCGGGGAATTTGTTCGTCGACAAGGATGGCGACATCGTTGCCGTCGACTTCGGCATTATGGGCCGCTTGAGCATGAAGGAGCGCCGCTTTCTGGCGGAGATCCTCTACGGCTTCATCACTCGCGACTACACGCGTGTCGCGCAAGTGCATTTCGATGCCGGCTACGTGCCCCGCAAGCATTCCGTCGCCCAGTTCGCCCAAGCCTTGCGCGCCATCGGCGAGCCCATCATGGACCGCCCGGCCAGCGAGATTTCCATGGCGCAGCTTCTGGGCCAACTGTTCCAGTACACCGAAGTCTTCGACATGCAGACTCGGCCCGAGCTGATCCTCCTGCAAAAGACCATGGTCGTGGTCGAAGGCGTGGGCCGCAGCATGGACCCCGACCTCAATATCTGGGTCGTGGCCGAGCCCGTGGCGAAGGAGTGGCTGGAGAGCCAGCTGGGCGCCGGCGCGCGCTTCGAGCAGGCGGCGGAGAGCGCCGCCTCCGTGGGGCGCTTTGTCGGCGACATCCCCAAGCTCTTGCTTCAGGCGGAGCACACGGCGGATGCGTTCTCGGCGATGGTCGAGGAGGGCTTGCATCTGGACGACCGAAGCGTGGAAAGGCTGGCGGAAGCGCAAGCTCACAAGGACCGCTGGAGCCGGGCCGGCATCTGGGTCGCGGCCATCGCGCTTGTGGTGATCGCGCTCGCCCTGCTCTTTTGATTTTTGGTCATTAACCCCAACATGATAGTCATGGCAGGGCGGTCCCGGCCATCCGCTAGGACTGGCCGTCATCCCGGCGAAAGCCGGGATCCAGTACATTTGTTGCGCTTCGTGCGCTAGATTCCGGCTTGCGCCGGAATGACGCCTTGGGTGAAACACGTGCAAAACAAGCGCATCCTTCTGATCGTGGGCGGCGGCATCGCCGCCTATAAGAGCCTCGAGCTCGTGCGCCGCTTGACCGAGCGGGGTGCGTCCGTGCGCGTGATCCTCACCAAAGGCGGCGCGGAGTTCGTCACGCCGCTCTCTTTCTCGGTACTCTCCGGCGAGCAATGCTTCACCGATCTGTTCGATCTCAAGGACGAAGCGGAGATCGGCCATATCCGGCTGTCGCGCGAGGCGGATCTCGTCGTGGTGGCGCCGGCCACCGCCGACCTGCTCGCCAAGATGGCGACGGGGCTTGCGAACGATCTCGCCTCCACCGTGCTGCTCGCCACCGACAAGCGGGTTTTGGTGGCGCCCGCCATGAATGTGCGCATGTGGCAACACCCCGCGACCCGCCGCAACGTCACGACGCTCCGTGCCGACGGCATTCATTTCGTCGGACCGGACGAGGGCGAGATGGCCTGTGGCGAGTTCGGCCCGGGCCGCATGTCGGAGCCCGATGCGATTTGCGACGCCGTCGCGCGGCTGCTGTCGGAAAAACAGCGCGGCCCGCTCACCGGGCGGCATGTTCTGATCACCTCGGGTCCGACGCATGAGCCGCTCGATCCCGTGCGCTATATCGCCAACCGCTCCTCGGGAAAGCAGGGCCACGCGCTGGCCCGCGCCGCCTTGGGCCTCGGTGCGCGCGTGACGCTGGTGTCCGGGCCCGTGAACTTGCCGGAACCGGACGGCGTGGACGTCATCAAGGTCGAGACGGCGCAAGAGATGCTGGATGCAACTCTCGATGCGCTGCCTGCCGACATTGCGGTTTGTGCCGCCGCCGTTGCGGACTGGCGGGCGCACGCCGAAGCCGCGCAGAAGCTCAAGAAGGAAGGCGGCGGCGATGTCTCGCTGAACCTTGCCCAAAACCCGGACATTCTGGCGACCATCGCCGTTCCCGGCCCCCAGCGCCCGGAGCTCGTCATCGGCTTTGCCGCCGAGACCGAGAACGTCGTGGAGCACGCACGCGCCAAGCGCCGCGCCAAGGGGGCGGACTGGATCGTCGCCAACGACGTCTCCGCCGCCACCGGCATCATGGGCGGCGACCGCACCATTGTGCATCTCGTCACCGGCGCAGGCACCGAGGACTGGCCGGCCATGAGCAAGGACGAGATGGCCGCGCGTCTCCTGGCCCGCGCCGCAGAGACGCTGTCGTCGCTGCGTTCGGCTGCTGAATGAGCGTGCAGGTTCGGATCATGCGTTTGCCGCACGGCGAAGGCTTGGCGCTGCCCGCCTATCAGTCGGCGCATGCGGCGGGCTTCGACCTGGTCGCTGCCGTGCCCGAGGACGGCGCGCTCGCCCTTGATCCCGGCGACCGCGTGCTGGTGCCGACCGGCCTCGTCTTCGAACTGCCGGACGGCTACGAGGCGCAGGTGCGCCCGCGCTCGGGCCTCGCGTTCAAGCATGGCGTCACCGTGCTGAACAGCCCCGGCACCATCGATGCCGACTATCGCGGCGAGGTGAAAGTGCTCCTGGTCAATCTCGGCAATGAGCGCTTCTCGATCGGGCGCGGCGACCGCATCGCCCAGGCCGTCATCGCGCCGGTGACCCGTGTCGAGATCATCGATGCCGATGAGCTGAGCGACACAGGTCGCGGCGAGGGCGGCTTCGGCTCCACCGGTTGATTTTTTGGCGTGCAGACGCTCCAGGTCCCACCTCCCCCTTGCGGGGAGGTCCGACGACGCCATAGGCGGCGTCGGGGTGGGGGTGCGGACTTAACCCCACCCGGCGCGCTTCGTTGAGCGCGCCACCCTCCCCATCGAGGGGAGGGATGGAGCAAGTCGCGAACCACGCGGGCGCGCTTCCCTGGCAGTGCGCTGCGCGAACGCATAGATTGAAGCCATCATGCTCACCGAAGACGAAATCGAACGCTATCGGCGCCATCTGGTGCTGAAGGAGATCGGCGGCGAAGGCCAGCAGCGCCTGAAGGCGTCGCGCGTGCTCGTGGTCGGTGCCGGCGGTCTCGGCTCGCCGCTCCTTCTGTATCTGGCCGCGGCGGGCATCGGCCAAATCGGCATCATCGACGACGACCGGGTGAGCCTCGACAATCTCCAGCGGCAGGTCGTGCACGACACCCCCCACGTGGGCCGCTCCAAGACCAAGAGTGCAGCCGCCACCATCGAGCGGCTCAACTCGCATGTGGAGACGAAGCTCTATTCGACGCGGCTGGTCGCGGAGAACGCGCTCGATATCTTGCGCGGCTTCGACATCGTCGCCGACGGCTCTGACAATTTCGCCACGCGCTATCTTCTCAACGATGCCTGCTACTTGGCCAAGCTCCCATTGGTGACGGCTGCGGTGGGACCGTTCGACGGACAACTCACCACCTTCCGCGCCTTCGAGGCGGACCAAGACGGCACCCCGCGCCCAAACTATCGCTGCCTGTTCCCAGAGCCGCCGCCCGACGGCACCGTGCCGCCGTGCTCGGAGGCCGGCATTCTCGGCGCCGTGGCGGGCGTGATCGGCTGCCTCCAGGCGGTCGAGGTGGTGAAGGAGCTGCTTGGCATCGGCGAGAGTCTGGTGGGCCGGCTTCTGCTTTATGATGCGCTCCAAGCCCGGTTCTCGACGGTGTCCTATGGCTGGGACCCGGAAAACCCGCTAAATGGCAGAAATCCGAGGTTCCGCGACCTCACGCATCACCGCGCCGAGGCAGGGCCGCGCGCCGCGGCGGGCATTTCATAGAGTTTTTCAATCTTTTCAGCCGAAGGTTGTGCCTGGGACCCCCCTGGATTGCCCGGCCGTGCGCTGGGCCTTACCGTCTGAGGCTGCGCCATGGCTACGGAGACCATCACCACGGAATGCGCCATTGCCGGCGGGGGCCCCGCCGGCATCATGCTCGGCTTTCTTTTGGCGCGCGCCGGCGTTGACGTGGTCGTGCTGGAGAAGCACGAGGACTTTTTTCGCGATTTCCGCGGCGACACCATCCATCCTTCGACGCTGCAGGTCATGCATGAGCTCAGCCTGCTGGACGAATTTCTCAAGCTGCCGCACCAGGAGGTGAAGCAGCTTGGCGCGCAGATCGGCGACGACTTGGTCATGATGGCCGACTTTTCGCACTTGCCGACGCAAGCCAAGTTCCTCGCCTTCATGCCGCAATGGGATTTTCTTGATTTCCTCGCCACCCACGGCAAGCGTTACCCCACCTTTCACCTGCGCATGCGCGCGGAGGTGGATGAGCTCCTGAAGGACGGTGACCGGATCGTCGGGCTGAAGGCGGCGACGCCGGACGCTGATATCGAGGTGCGCGCCGATCTCGTGATCGGCACCGACGGCCGCAACTCCACGGTGCGCGCGCTGGCCGGTCTCGAGGTGGAGGATATGGGCGCGCCCATGGACGTGTTGTGGTTGCGTCTCACAAGGCGCCCCGAGGACGGAGACGACACGCTCGGCCGTATCGAGCCCGGCCGCTTCTTCATCATGATCAACCGTGGCGACTACTGGCAGTGCGCCTTCGTCATTCCCAAAGGCGGCTTCAACGAATTGCGCCGCAAGGGGCTCGAAGCCTTCCGGCTGGCGATCGTCGCCTCGAAGCCGACGCTCTCCACGCGCGTGCGCGAAATCGCCTCCTGGGACGACGTAAGACTCCTCACCGTGAAGGTGGACCGTCTAAAGCGCTGGTACCGGCCGGGCCTTTTGTGCATCGGCGATGCGGCCCACGCCATGTCGCCGATTGGCGGCGTCGGCATCAATCTGGCGATTCAAGACGCGGTGGCCACCGCCAACATCCTGGCCGCTCCGCTGCTCGAGGGGCGCGTCACGGAGGAGGACCTGCAGAAGGTGCAGAAACGGCGGCGCCTGCCGACCGAGCTGACGCAGGCCTTGCAGGTCTTCATTCAGAACCGCGTCGTAACCAACGTGCTCGCCATGACCGCGCAGCCCAAGCCGCCATTCGTCGCGCGGATGATGGAGCGCTTTCCGGTGCTGAGGCGCCTTCCGGCCCGGCTCATCGGCATGGGCTTCCGGCCCGAGCATGTGCAAACGGAAGAAGTCTCTCCCTCCCGCTAAAAGGGGGAGGTCGGCTCGCTGGCAGCGAGCCGGGTGGGGGTCAGACGCCGGTCACATGACCCCCTCCCCAACCCTCCCCCTTTTAGGGGGAGGGAGGTCTTCACCCTAGAACATTGCGGGATGGACGCGGTCCGGCGGGGCGTGACCGTCGAGGAAGGTCTTGATGTTGACGATGACCTTCTCGCCCATGTCGATGCGGCCTTCGAGCGTGGCCGAGCCCATATGCGGCAGCACCACGACCTTATCGCTCTTGAGCAGCTTCGGGTTCACCGCCGGCTCATGCTCGAAAACGTCGAGGCCGGCACCGGCCAGCTCGTTGTTCTCGATCATGCGAGCGAGCGCGTTCTCGTCGATCACCTCGCCGCGCGCGGTGTTGACGACGTAGGCCGACGGCTTCAGCAGCGCGAGCCGGCGGGCGGACAACAGATGATAGGTCGCAGGCGTGTGCGGGCAATTGATGGAGACGATGTCCATCCGCGCCAGCATTTGGTCAAGGCTGTCCCAATAGGTCGCCTCGAGCGCCTGCTCGATGTCCGGCGAGACGCGGCGGCGGTTGTGATAGTGGATCTGAAGACCGAACGCCTTGGCGCGGCGCGCCACGGCCTGGCCGATACGCCCCATGCCGACAATGCCGAGCCGCTTGCCATAGATGCGGTGGCCGAGCATCCAGGTCGGCGACCAGCCCTGCCAGTCGCCGGTGTCGGCCCGGAGCAGGGCCGCGCCCTCGGTCAGGCGCCGCGGCACCGAAAGGATCAGCGCCATGGTCATGTCCGCCGTATCCTCGGTGAGCACGCCAGGCGTGTTGGTCACGAGAATGGAGCGATTCCGCGCCGTGTCGAGGTCGATATTGTCGACGCCGGTGCCGAACTGAGCGATCAGCTTGAGGTCGGGCCCCGCTTGGCTCAGCACGGTCCGGTCGATGCGGTCGGTCACCGTGGGCACGAGCACATTGGCCGTCTTGACCGCCTCGACCAGTTCGTCCCGGGAGAACGGCCTGTCTTCAATGTTGAGCCGCGCGTCGAACAGCTCTCTGAGCCGTGTCTCCACGACATCGGGGAGCTTACGCGTGACGATAACGAGCGGTCGTTCAGAAGCCATAACGTATCCTGTCAGGAGGCTATCGGCGGGGAGGGTCCCCTGGTTGCGTTGATTTGCGCGCTTTGTCTAACAGAAGGGGGTTTACGAGATAAAGCGTCATATTGGCTCTGAGGGCGGAAATAACCCCGAGCCACGATCCTTTCACTTTTCTCGGCCATTCAATTGGTCCAAGTGCGTCGATTCGGGGCACAAGAACGGGGAGGTATTGGTGCTGGCGCGCTGTTTGACCGGAATTGCGGTGGCCTTGAGCCTTGCCCTGGCGGTACCGGCCGCCACGGCCGCCGAGGACGGCGCCAAACAGGCAACCGCCGCCAATGGATCGCAGAGCGGCTTGCGCGTACCCCGCTTCGTCAGCCTCAAATCCAACCGGGTCAATGTGCGCCGTGGCCCCAGCACCGATCAAGCCATCGTTTGGGTCTTCGCGCGCGCAGGGCTGCCCGTCGAGATCATCGCCGAAGCCGACAACTGGCGCCGCGTCCGCGACAGCGAGGGCGCCGACGGGTGGGTGTTTCACAGCCTGCTCAGCGGCCGGCGCACCGTGCTCATTAGTCCCTGGTCCAAGGGCCAGGAAGCCGTCGCGCTCTACGGTAGGCGTTCCACGGGATCGCACGCGGTGGCTCAGCTTCAGTCCGGCGTGCTTGGCAACGTCGTGTCCTGCGACGGAGAGTGGTGCGAACTCACGGTCGGCGACTATTCCGGCTATGTGGAGCAGAGCAAGCTCTGGGGCGTTTACCGCGGCGAAGAGATCGACAACTAGCCGCTCTTCTTGACGAGCCGGACCAGCACGTCGACGCGGGAGATGGCCATGCCGTCAGGCGCCTCGGGCAGACCGTCGATGCGGATCTCGCCGGTATGGATGTCCAGGAGCCTGCCCGACCGCTCGCAGAAGAAGTGGTAGTGATTTGACGTGTTGGTGTCGAAATAGGTTTTCGCACCCTCGACCGCGACCTCCCGCAGAAGGCCGGCCTCGGTGAACTGGTGCAGCGTGTTGTAGACCGTCGCCAGCGATACCGGCACCTTGGAGGCCAAGGCCTCCTCATGCAGCCGTTCCGCGGTCACATGCCGGTCGCCCTCCGCGAACAGGAGGCGGGCAAGAGCCACGCGTTGCCGCGTCGGCCTGAGCCCCGCGCCGCGCAACAGCTCGGGAACGTCTCCGACCACGACGGCGGCGTCTTCGTCTGCGTGAGGCAGCTTGTTCATAGTGTCTTATCGCCCAAAGATTGCTTCCAGAATATAGGCGGTAGGGACGCTTACCGCAACGCCGTGGTCTGGCTGACTTTTTGCCGCGTTCACCCGGGCCGCCGGGTGGCTTCAAGGTATCACGAGCCGCCTCAGGGCGCCGACCAGATACCTCTCTTGAGGGGCTCCCGCGGGCTTTTGGTGGGCCCTGGCATGTGTTAGGTAACCAACCAACAGTCCAGACTCAATGAAAACGAAGGATCTATCGAGTGCAGAAATCCACGGCAGATCGGCAGGCCAGCTTTGATTACGAGGCTCTGCTCGCCTGCGCCCGGGGCGAATTGTTCGGCCCCGGCAACGCCCGGTTGCCCCTGCCGCCGATGCTGATGTTCGACCGCATCTCCCATGTTGAGGAGGAAGGCGGCGAGCATGGCAAGGGCCGCATCGTGGCGGAGCTGGATGTGAAGCCAGAGCTTTGGTTCTTCGCTTGTCACTTCAAGGGCGACCCGGTCATGCCGGGCTGCCTAGGCCTGGATGCCCTGTGGCAGATGCTGGGCTTCTTCCTCGGCTGGCTCGGCGCGCCCGGCAAGGGCCGCGCGCTTGGCGTCGGCGAGGTAAAATTCACTGGTATGGTTCTGCCGACCATGAAAAAGCTTGAGTATATTGTTGACCTCAAGCGTGTCATCCGCCGCAAATTCACCCTCGGGACGGGGGATGGTTTGGTCAAGGCTGACGGCGAGACCATCTACACGGCCAAGGACCTGAAGGTCGGCCTGTTCCAGGCGGGCGAAGCCGCTCCTGCTGGTGCTTGATCTGTTGCGGCGCAAGCTTCAAGGACGTTTATGCGAATGAGACGCGTGGTCGTGACCGGCATGGGCATTGTGTCCTCCATCGGCAATAGTGCCCAGGAGGTGCTCGCCTCGTTGCGCGAGACCAAGTCCGGCATCGTCAAGGCCGACACCTATGCGGAGCTCGGCTTCCGCTGCCAGGTGCACGGCGCACCGAAGCTCGACTGGGAAGAGATGATCGACCGGAAGGTCCGCCGCTTCATGGGCGCGGGCGCCGGCTGGAACTATATCGCCATGGAGCAGGCGATCCGGGACGCGGGGCTCGAGGAGGAGGACGTCTCCAACGAGCGCACCGGGCTTATTATGGGCTCAGGCGGCCCGTCCACCCGGGCCATCGTTCGGGCGGCCGACACCACCCGCGAAAAGGGTCCCAAGAAGGTGGGTCCTTTCGAGGTGCCCAAGTCGATGTCCTCCACCAACTCCGCCACCTTGTCGACGCCCTACCACATCAAAGGCGTCAGCTATTCCATCTCATCGGCCTGCTCGACGAGCGCCCACTGCATCGGCAATGCCGGTGAGCTGATCCAGCTCGGCAAGCAGGACATCGTATTTGCCGGCGGCGGCGAGGAGCTCGACTGGACCCTGTCGGTCCTGTTCGATGCCATGAACGCCATGTCGTGCGACTTCAACGATGAGCCCGAGAAGGCGAGCCGCGCCTATGACACCGCCCGCGACGGCTTTGTCATCGCCGGCGGCGCCGGTGTTCTGGTGCTCGAGGAGCTTGAGCACGCGAAAGCCCGCGGCGCGCGGATCTACGCGGAACTCGCGGGCTACGGTGCCACCTCGGACGGCTTTGATATGGTACTGCCCTCGGGCGAGGGCGCCGTGCGCTGCATGCGTATGGCCATGCAGGACCTGAACGGCGACAAGATCGATTACATCAACCCGCATGCCACCTCGACGCCGCAGGGCGACCTGCGCGAGATCGAGGCGATCCGCGAGGTCTTCGGCGAGGATTGCCCGCCGATCAGCGCGACCAAGTCGCTGACCGGTCACTCGCTTGGCGCCGCGGGCGTACACGAGGCGATCTACTCGCTTCTGATGATGAACAACGGTTTCGTCTGCGAGTCCGCCAATATCGAGAATTTGGACCCGGAAGTGGCGGACATGCCCATCATGCGCAAGCGCAAGGACGGCGTCGCCATTAACGCCGTGATGTCGAATAGCTTCGGTTTTGGTGGCACCAACGCCACACTCGTGTTCCGCCGGTTGGACAGCTGAGGGGCGGGAAGTCAGCGGAAATCAACCCCAAGCAGAGTAAGTAAGATGGCAACAACGAAAGACATTGCTGAGCCGGGACCGTTGATGGCTGGGAAGCGGGGGCTGGTGATGGGCGTCGCCAACGACCGCTCCATCGCCTGGGGCATCGCGCGAGTGCTCCATGGACAGGGCGCAGAGCTTGCCTTCAGCTATCAAGGTGGCGCTTTCGGCCGCCGCGCCGTGCCATTGGCCAAATCCATCGGCGCCACGATCATCGAAGAGGTCGATGTCGAGGATCTGGATAGCGTCGATCGCATGCTGGGTGTGGTCCGTAAGGAGTGGGGCTCGCTCGATTTCGTCGTGCATGCGCTCGCCTTCTCCGACCGCACCGAACTGAGGGGCCGCTACTGCGACACCACGCGGAAGAATTTCGAGCACACCATGGTGATCTCCTGCTTCTCGTTCACGGAGATCTGCAAGCGCGCCTCCGACATGATGAACGAGGGCGGCTCGCTGCTGACGCTCACCTATGGCGGCTCAACCCGTGTTGTGCCTTGCTACAACGTCATGGGCGTGGCCAAGGCCGCGCTGGAGGCCAGCGTCAAATACCTCGCCTCCGATCTCGGGCCGCAAGGCGTCCGGGTGAACGCGCTGTCGGCCGGGCCCATGCGGACGCTGGCCGGCGCCGGTATCTCCGATGCGCGCACCCTGTTCCACTATCAGCAGCGTCATGCGCCCATGCGCCGCTCGCCCACCCTCGATGAGGTTGGCGGCGCCGCGCTGTATCTCCTGTCCGATCTGTCGGGCGCCGTCACCGGCGAGGTGCATTTCGTGGATTGCGGCTACTCGACCACCTTCATGCCCGACTTGGACGCGCTCAAGGCGATGGAACGCGCCGAGGAGCTCGAGAACGCTGTGGAGAAGGTGGCCCCGCGCGAGGCGGCGCAATAGCGCGAAGTAAGCCTATCGCACCCTGAATGTTGACAGGGGCTGGTCACAACTTTACCCCGTTCGGCAACCATACAGAAAGCGGACCAGCGCGCCTGAGGCGCGCAAGCCGAGGCCGCACGTAGGAGGAATCATGTTCGAAGTCATATTGATGGTGTGTCTGGCGGCGACTGGAGAGCAGTGCCAGGAGTTCAAGCTTCCGGAGAAGGAATACGCCGACGCGGTGGCCTGTATCAGAGACAGCCACGCGGAAGGCGCCGCTTGGCAGCTCAAGAACAATAAGTACACCATCGTCGGCACGCGTTGCGCCAAGAACACCAAGGCCCCCGTAGCGCCAAACAGCTAACCGGCAGCCCAAAAGGATCGGGGCGCCGAAGCGCCCCTCTCACAGTCTCGTTCTGGTGGAGAAAGTCGCCGGCCTAGCTGGCCACGGCGACTTCCTTTTCCTTGCCGGTCTCTTGGTCGACGACCTTCATCGACAGGCGGACCTTGCCGCGCTCGTCGAAGCCCAGCAGCTTGACCCACACCTTGTCGCCTTCCTTGACGACGTCGGTAACGGATTCCGGGCGTCCCTCGGCAAGCTGCGAGATGTGCACCAGGCCGTCCTTGGGACCGAAGAAGTTCACGAAAGCGCCGAACTCCATCACCTTCACGACCTTGCCTTCGTAGATCTCGCCGGCCTCGGGCTCGGCCGCGATGCCCTTGATGCGGGCGATGGCCGCGCGGATCGACTCCGCGTTGGACGAAGCGATCTTGACCGTTCCGTCGTCCGAGATGTCGATCTTGGCGCCGGACTCGGCCACGATCTCGCGGATCACCGAACCGCCCGTACCGATCACTTCGCGGATCTTGTCGGTCGGAATGTGGATCGTCTCGATGCGCGGTGCATATTCGCCGAGCTCGGGCCGCGCCTCGTTCAGCGCCTTGTCCATCTCGCCGAGGATATGCAAGCGCCCGTCCTTCGCCTGGTCGAGCGCGATCTTCATGATCTCCTCGGTGATGCCGGTGATCTTGATGTCCATCTGGAGCGATGTGACGCCCTCGGATGTACCGGCTACCTTGAAGTCCATGTCGCCGAGATGGTCCTCGTCACCGAGAATGTCGGACAGGACGGCGTACTTGTCGCCCTCCTTGATGAGGCCCATGGCGATACCCGCCACCGGGCGCTTCAGCGGCACACCCGCGTCCATCATGGCGAGCGAGGAACCGCACACCGTGGCCATGGAGGAGGAGCCGTTCGACTCGGTAACCTCGGAGACCACACGGATGGTGTAGGGGAACTGATCGCGGTCGGGCAGCACCGGGTGGATCGCCCGCCAGGCGAGCTTGCCGTGACCGATCTCGCGGCGCCCCGGAGAGCCCATGCGGCCCGCTTCGCCGACCGAGTAGGGCGGGAAGTTGTAGTGCAGCATGAAGGTCTCTTTGTAGGTACCGGCCAGCGCGTCTACGTATTGCTCGTCTTCGCCCGTACCGAGCGTGGTGACGGCGAGCGCCTGCGTCTCACCGCGGGTGAACAGCGCGCTGCCATGCGTGCGCGGCAGAATGCCGACCTCGCACGAGATGGGCCGCACCGTGACCAGGTCGCGGCCATCGATACGCTTCTTGGTGTCGAGGATGCTGCCGCGGACAATGTCCTTCTCGGCTTCCTTGAAGGCGCCTGACACTTTGCCGGCCAGCGCGCCGTCGTCGTCCTCAGGGACGAGCTCGGCGACCACCTTCTCCTTCACCTGCGAGATGCCGTCGCGGCGCTCTTGCTTCGAGGCGATGGAGTAGGCTTCGCGCAGACCGCTTTCGGCGAGATCGCGCACCTTGCCGACCATTTCGGCATTGTCGACGGCCTTGAGCGCCCACGGCTCCTTGGCGGCGCGCTCGGCGAGCTTGACGATCGCCCCAAGCACCGGCTGGAAATGCTCATGCCCGTACATCACCGCACCCAGCATGATGTCCTCGGGCAGCTCCTTGGCTTCCGATTCCACCATCAGCACGGCGTCGGCGGTGCCGGCGACGATCAGATCGAGCTGCGTCTCGGACATCTCGTCGACCATCGGATTCAGGACATACTTGCCTTCGATATAGCCGACACGGGCCGCGCCGATGGGCCCGAGGAAGGGCACGCCGGACAGCGTTAGCGCCGCGGACGCGGCGACCAGGGCGACGATGTCGGGGTCATTTTCCATGTCGTGCGACAGCACGGTGGTGATGACTTGGGTGTCGTTCTTGAAGCCCTTGGCGAACAGCGGACGGATCGGCCGGTCGATCAGGCGTGACGTGAGGGTTTCCTTTTCGGTCGGGCGTCCCTCGCGCTTGAAATAGCCGCCGGGGATCTTGCCCGCGGCAAAGGTCTTCTCTTGATAGTTCACGGTGAGCGGAAAGAAGTCGATGCCGGCTCTTTCCGTCTTGGCCGAGACGACGGTGGCGAGAACGCAGGTCTCGCCATAGGTGGCGAGCACGGCGCCGTCGGCCTGCCGGGCGACGCGCCCGGTCTCGAGTTTGAGCGGGCGCCCGGCCCACTCGATTTCTACGGTGTGTTTATCGAACATGTGCGTGTCCCAATGAGTGGGGAAAGATAAGGCCGCCCTGACACCCGGTGGTGCAACGGCAAGCCCGTTAAAATGCATGGAAGCTCAAGCCCGCCGCGGTTCCCGCGGCGAGACGGCTACCGGCGAATACCGAGCCGGTTGATGAGCTTCTGATACCTGTCCTGATCGGCCGCCTTGACGTAATCGAGCAGACGGCGACGCTGGCTGACCATTTTCAGCAGCCCGCGACGCGAATGGTTGTCCTTGCCGTGCGTTTTGAAATGCCCGGTAAGATTTGTGATGCGTTCCGTCAGGATCGCGACCTGGACCTCTGGCGATCCGGTATCGTCTGTCTTGGTCGCGTACTCTTTGATAAGCTCTTGCTTGCGCTCAGCGCTAACCGACATCGGGATATCCTTACTTTTTGAGGGTTTTGACAGGGCCGAGCCGGGATGTCGTCCAGCACGGTCGGTTCTAAAAACGCGCGGGAAAAGGCCGCAATGGGCGCCCGCGCGCTGCGCTGCACTATAGGGATTATCGAGCTTTAGACCAGCGGAATTATGGCCTTTCAGCCCGACAGGTTAAAGATCCGCCGGGGCCTGAATTCGCCTTCGGCGACCTCGCCCAAGGCTACCAAAGCGCCCTTGGAAACCGCATAAACCGGCCCGGTCATGATCGGCGCATCCCGCCCCCGCAGCAGCACGGCCTGGCCCTGCCGGAGCCTGGCCGCGTCAGCGCTGCTCAGATTCAGCGCCGGCAGGTCCTGGAGGGCCGTCTCCACCGGCCGGAGCAGGGGCAAGGCCGCCTCCCGGCTCACCTCGGCCGCGGCCTCGACCTCTTCGAGGGTGACGGCCTCCGCCTCCGTGAAGGCGCCGACCCGGGTCCGCCGCAAGGCCGATACGTGACCCAGGCATCCAAGCGCCCGGCCGAGGTCGCGGGCCAGCGCCCGGACATAGGTCCCCTTGCCGCACTCGGCCTCCAGCACGCCATGGTCGGGGTCGGGGAGGTCCACCAGCGTGAGCCGGTCGACGGTCACGGTCCGGGGCGCGAGCTCGAATTCTTCCTCGTTGCGGGCGAGATCGTAGGCCCGCGCGCCTTCCACCTTGATGGCCGAGTAGCGCGGGGGGACTTGGGAAATGGCGCCGGTGAACTGGGGCAGCGCCGCCTCGATTTCCGCGGCCGTCGGGCGGCGGTCGGAGGTCTCCGTCACCCTGCCTTCCGTGTCATCCGTGTCGGTCTCGGCGCCGAAACGCACGGTGAAGCGATAGGCCTTCCGGCCTTCGACCGCGAAGGGCACCGTCTTGGTGGCCTCGCCAAAGGCGATGGGCAGGATACCGGTGGCGAGCGGATCGAGCGTTCCGGCGTGGCCGGCCTTGACCGCATCGTAGAGCCAGCGCACGCGGCCCACGGCCTTGGTCGAGGTCATCCCTTCGGGCTTGTCGAGGATCAGCCAGCCGCTTACCGCTTGGCCCTTGCGCCGCCGGCCCATTGGTGTCGCCCCTACCGGCCGCTAGTCGTCGAGATCGCGGGCGACCGCGGGCGAGGCGAGGAGCTCGTCGATGCGCGAGGACGCCTCGAAGGAGGTATCGAGTTTGAAACGGAGTTCCGGCATGAATTTCAGGCTCACGCGTTTCGACACCTCGCCGCGCAGGAAGCGCTTGTGCTTCTCGAGATGCGCGACCACTTCGTCGGCCTCATCGCCGCCGAGCGGCATCACGTAGGCCGTCGCGAGCTTGAGGTCCGGCGACATGCGAACCTCCGGCACGGTGAGAGAGTGACGCACGATCACCTCGTCCACCACCTCGCCACGCGAGAATATCTCGGCCAGCGAATGGCGGATCAGCTCGCCTACCTTCAATTGGCGTTGGCTGGGTGCCCTGGAGGCCTGAGATTTTACCCGCGCCATGCTCGCCTAGAGCGTGCGCTCGATGTGCTCGACATCGAAGCACTCGATGACGTCGCCCTGGCGCATGTCCTGGTAGCCCTCGAACGCCATGCCGCATTCCTGGCCGACCACCACCTCTTTCACCTCGTCCTTGAAGCGCTTGAGCGTGGAGAGCTTGCCTTCGTGCACCACGACATTGTCGCGAATCAGCCGGACATGCGCGCCGCGCTCGACCTTGCCTTCGGTCACGCGGCAACCGGCGACCTTGCCGACCTTGGAGATGTTAAACACTTCCAGGATCTCGGCATTGCCGAGGAAGGTCTCGCGCACCGTGGGTGCGAGCAGGCCGGACATGGCTTGCTTGATGTCGTCGACCAGATCGTAGATGACCGCGTATTGGCGAATTTCGACACCGTCCCGCGCGGCATGCTCACGGGCCTGTGCATTGGCGCGCACGTTGAAGGCGAGCAGCACGGCGCCCGATGTCGATGCCAGCGACACGTCCGACTCGGTGATACCGCCGACGCCCGCATGCACGATGCGCGCCCTGACCTCGTCGGTGCCGAGCTTGGCGAGCGCCGCCAAGATGGCCTCTACCGAGCCTTGCACGTCGCCCTTGATGACCAGCGTGAACTCTTGAATGCCGGTCTCTTTGAGCTGGGTCATCATCTGCTCGAGGCTGCCGCGCTGGCCGGCCACCGCCAGCCGCTTGCGCCGCTCGCGATCGCGGTAATCGGTGATCTCACGGGCGCGGGACTCGCTCTCCACCACCGCGAACTGATCGCCCGCTTCCGGCGCGGAATCGAAGCCAAGCACCTCGGCCGGCACGGAGGGGCCAGCCTCTTTCACCTGGTCGCCCACATCGTTGATCAGCGCGCGCACGCGGCCCCAGGCGGAACCCGCCACGATGATGTCTCCGAGCTTGAGCGTGCCGCGTTGAATGAGCGCGGTGCCCACCGGACCGCGGCCGCGCTCGAGCTTTGCCTCGACGACGACGCCCTCGGCGGGACGGGCGGGATTGGCGGTAAGCTCAAGCACCTCGGCTTGCAGCACGATCGCCTCGAGCAATTTGTCGAGACCGGTC
>Ga0075527_10000090_pt1 | contig 19192 bp, 26 predicted proteins | sample NGEPer11B_FD_74784 | JGI IMG/M metagenome (GOLD analysis project Ga0075527, IMG submission 74784) | Arctic peat soil microbial communities from the Barrow Environmental Observatory site, Barrow, Alaska, USA - NGEE Permafrost305-11B | ecosystem: Environmental > Terrestrial > Soil > Wetlands >...
GCGGGAGCCTTGCGGCCTGGCGCAGTGAGCACCACGTCGTGGATCCGTGGCGACGGTGAAACGACCGGGAACATTGTGACCCACATGAACCGGGACGGCGATTGCCTCACCCTCGACTACAAAACTCGCACGTCTCGTGAAACGGACTGGACACCGTACAAAGAAGCGATCTGGTTAGACACCACGCCGTGCCACTTTGGCGGGCATCGCGCCTGGTTCCGGTGTCCCGGATGCCAGCGACGCCGCGCGGTGCTGTTCAATGCCGGTGGCCTGTTCCGATGCCGGGAATGTCACGACCTGGCGTATTCGTCAACCCGTGAGACAGACACCGACCGGAGTATCCGCCGATGCGCCGCATTGCAGAAACGATTAGGCGGGGGCGGCGATGGTGTGCCAGTCTGGCGCGTGCCACCGAAACCCCACGGCATGCACTGGGAGACGTACGAGCGCCTGGCGCGTGAGTTGGGTGACCATGGCAGGCGGGCGCTTGCGGGCATGATAGGCGAGCGCGAAGCGTTGGCAGCGCGGCTAGACCGCATGTGGTGACATGAGGGTTTCACCGTGACATGAGGTGTTCACCATGAGGTTACCACCGTTGCATGGGGGTTTCACCCGTGCATGGGGGTTTCACCCGTGCATGGGGGTTTCACCCGTGCATGGGGGTTTCATCATTTGGTGATGCCATGCGTCGAAGGACTTGCCATGCAACACTCGGCATTCTCACCCGCGCGTTGCCGACCTACGGCGAATGCACGATGCACATTCAAGGCTGCACACCATGGCGCATTTTGCGCGGGTAGGCTTAGCGTGATGATGCAACAGCTCCCGTGTTTTGTATGAGCATTGAATCGCGGCCTTGTGCTTTTTGGACCGATTTGGCCCGGTGCCCAACCCCCTTGGCATCTCGAATCGGCATTGCGGCCCTGTGTTTTTTTGACTCGATTTGACTCAGTAAAGCCCATGGCATCGTGAACCAGCGTCGCAACAACAGGCCGAAAAGGTACAGTTTTTCGAGTCTATAAAAAAGGCTCCCTACCCCTTGGCATCGTGAACCAGCGTTGTAACTGTCCAGACACGACGAACGGCCCCGGTAGTGTCCAGAGCCGTTGTCGCTGAATGCCTTGATTGTTGGCGGTGCTACGGCTTCGAATCATCATAACGGGACCTGATCGCAATCACCGTAGCGATTGCAAACGCCGCGCCGTAGCCCCAGTACTGATCGAACCCCCGCGACGCGACGCGCACACAGATATAACCCACCACGAGGAACCCAAGCGGCATATAGGTCGGCCACCAACGGTTCAGGACCAAGATGGTCACCGCCGCGCCGCTCACAATCACGCCGTATTCCAGGAGTTCGTCAGCCCGTGGTGCATTGCGCTGGTGCGCCGTCAACGCATCTACGAGGAGTACCAGCACGGTAATGACGGCGATACCAACGCCCGTCAGCGCCTTTGGCCACCGGCGAGATGCGTTTGGAGTGCTGCGGGGTTGGTCCTGGTATTTCATAGGCGAAGCGCCTCACGCGAGGGCCGGGCATACCGTTCTGAGACATCCAGCCGCGATTCCTATCAGTCTATCTACAGTCTCAACGCGTCCTAGTCGGCTGCCTGGCTCGCCGGTCGCGCTGGCACGTCGTAACACTTGTGTTCTGGCGACGCAATCACGTCCATCACCCGGTCGAAAAACTGTCGCACCATCGGGTGCTCGGAGTCCACCATCCCCTACGGTTCCGAATCATCGTCAGACCCGGCGATCTTGATATGGGAAACGAACTGCGATGATTCCGGCCCGTTCATATCGACCTGGAAGCTTACGGTCCTGGTTGTCTGGATGGTTGTGCTGTCTTTCATTTCGATGGTCACGAGTCCCTCAATGGTGATTGTTTGAATGCTTGTCTTCGCGGTCATGATTGTATCTCCTATCCTTCGATCGATACGCCGAACAGGCTGGCGCATTTCTTGAGACTATCGGACGCGGCCCCCTTGAGTAAATCCTCGCCTGACCCGTCGTCAAGCGCTTGCACGCCGATCGCCTGGCGCGTTCCCAGTTCCGGTATCTCCAGTTCACCGACCACCACCGATACGGATACCTCACGCGGTGCTGATTGCCGCGTCTCGGCATTCCAGCGGTTCAGAATCATCGTGTCGCGGTCCCTGGACACGATCCGGAATTGCCATGTATTCGTCGCCTTGTTCAGGCGTTCGATCACCGCCGATACCGGCACGTAGCTGACCTGGCGACCGCCGATCTTGCGTTGCTGGATCACGTCAGGCCGAAACCGGCGGCTGAGTAAGTCGAGGATCATCTCCGGTTCCCGCTGGCCTATCGGTACGAGTGTTTCGGTGTCTGCCATGGTGTCTGTCTCCCCTGCGTCGGGCGGGTACCGGGATTGCCAGTACCCGCCATTGCGTGATCGTCTAGGACGCTTCCATCATGGCGTCGCGAAGATCATCGGCGTAGTAGCGTGCGAAGTCGTCATAGCTGGCAAAGCCTGGAGCCGTTTCCGGCTCCGCTGCGATCACGACCCGGCCCGTGCCGTTGCAGTCGTCACATGGCTCCCATGCCGACAGGGCGCTTCCGAACCGGCTGTATCCGCTCGGCACTTCCCCATGCCCGTTGCAATCGCTACATCGTTCCGTGGTGTTCATCGTGTGTTCCCTTTCCTCGCCAGTCCCGTTGCAGCGGTCTGGCCTTGCGTTCGGCGTGTCAGGCATTCCGTTTCTCTGACATTCATAGTCTATCAAAGTCTACCAACAATGTCAACAGTATCTATCAAAGTCTTACACTATCTGGTACACTACAGCGGTAGAGGAAAGTGAGGGACCGGACATGGTGAAGGATCGGCGGCTTGTGGGCATCACCGACGCGGCAAAGGTGCTAGGCGTGCATCCCAACACGCTGCGTACCTGGACAGACAAGGGCATCGTGCCGCATACGCGATTGCCGAGCGGGTACCGGCGCTATGCGGTTGCGGACCTGGAGCGGTTCCGGGACGCGATGCAATCCGGTGGGGAGGATGCCGAGGAACAGGAAAGCGGCCCCACGTCGTAACGCGGAGCCGCCTGGAATGCCTGACCGCCTGCAAGCGGTAGGGCACGATGATTGTAGCAAAGGCAATGTGCGATGAATCAGACCGAACGCGAAGGCATGGGCACAACGCAGCTGACTGACGACGATGTAAAAGACATCACCACGGCCCGCCTGACGATTCTCAGACATCTGGAAGGCTTCGACGATACCGACCCTGCCACGGGCGGCACAGATGCTCTCTGACGTGCTACAGCGGCGCAACGGCATGGACAGCGACGCCACGGCCCGGCGCGTCTATGCCCTTATCGACTCGGCTCCGCGCTCCGATTACGGCATCGTGTTTCAGGCCATGCGGGCGGTTGTCTCTGACCCCGCGTCGTACCGGGACACCCTGACCGGCGCGTACCGTCATGCCCTGGCGCAATTCGATGGTGAGGAAATGACCGTCGCCACCATCCTGCGTGAAGAGATCGAAGCGCAGGGTTGGAACGTGGAAGGCGCGCAATCAAGACCGATGCGAACAATCCCCTCACGACGCACCAGCGTGCCGACCTGGTAACGGCCCGTGGCAGTCTCCGCAGAGCCGCCGGCGGGCATGATGACGTGGATTACGGCACCGCCGCCGCGATGCTTGACCGGGTGCTGAAAGGCACCTGCCCGCATGACCCGGACACCTGGCACGCCTGCCACGTGTCGTGGAATGAGCCTGCTGAGTGAGGCCATGTGACCGGCGGGTATTTCTGCGCATATCGCGAATTCGTTTCCGGGTGTATTGCCGCGTCAAACCCGACCGTTTGCGCCCTCCGGTGAACCTGCGGTGAACCTGAACGCGGCAACACGAAAACGGACACCCGCGAGGGTGCCCGTTTTGCCTGTCGTTACAGGGATTCATTGGGGGTGCCTAACGGGGATTGAACCCGTAACCTCTTGTTCCACAGACAAGCGCTCTGCCGATTGAGCTATAGGCACCATATACGACCCACGTAGGAAAGGGAGTAAGCCGAGTTCTGTTTTACATGGTCATCTCTCTCGACAAACGTCGGTCACGTCGTCGCCTTCGTGACGGCTCTCGACCTCCGGCCTTGGCGAGCAGCCTGCAAACGGCCGATTCGGAGATTGCTGCGGGGAGGATTACCCTTTTCAGCCTGACTACCCGTATGGCGTCAGGATTGGTCTCTGTTGTTCTCACGCGGGTGGACGCGTGCCGATCTGGACTGTCAACGGATGACATGCATCCGCTGCCCCGGCTTTCACCGGGCACCCGTGCTCTGCGCAGCTCGGACTTTCCTCTGGCATACTTGCGACGCCAGCGACCATACCCAATCCTTCATGGATGTATTCACCTGTAAATGTGCATCAACCAACTACGAACTAAACTCAGACCGTTGGGTTGGTCGTCGGGAACTGTAGTGCCGAAGGGGAGATTTGAACTCCCACGAGGTTACCCTCACTACGCCCTGAACGTAGCGCGTCTGCCGTTCCGCCACTTCGGCCTGTGCATCCCGCGTTTTGCGATGGAGCCGACCGTGGGATTCGAACCCACGACCTGCTGTTTACGAAACAGCTGCTCTACCACTGAGCTAGGTCGGCGCTCGCGTCACGCAGCGCGTACGCAGTATAGCAAACGGCCATGGGCAGCGCCAAGTGATGCGTCTGGTATTGTTTTCGTCGACAGATACGTGCTTTTAGCACCGTTCAGGAGGACATTCTTGTCCCAGCGAAGACCCGCCCCATCCCGCTCCGGAACCAGAAAGCGACCACCTCCGCGCAAGCCGATGACTGAGCAATTTGGCTCCAGCCGGATGATACAGGTGGCAATCATTTCGTTCGCGGCGCTCATCATCTGTTCGCTCATCGGCGGAGCGCTGGTGACGCTTCCTTTCGGCGGTCTATTCGATGACGACGACCCTGGGGATGCCGAGAATCTCAACAACCCGAATGAGGAGCTGATCGCGGAGCAGATGGAAGTCGTGGAGGGCAATCCCGAAGATATCGATGCGATTCTCCTGCTCGCCAACATCATGGGAAACTCGGGAAGGCTCGAAGAAGCCATTCCATACTATGAGCAAGCAGTTGACCTCGCGCCAGACGACTCCTCGGTTCGACTCGATTTCGCCAGGTCCCTGGCAGACGGTGACCTTCAGCAGGACGCAGAGCTCCAGTTTCAACGAGCGTTGGAACTTGAACCGGACAGTCAGGAGGCGATGTACTACCTCGCCGAACTGTACTTTGCGTGGAGCCCGCCACGAACCGAGGAAGCGATGTCGCTCCTGGAGAAGGTTATCGCTTTGAATCCGGATTCGTTCATCGCCGAGCAGGCTCAGCGCCGGCTTGATTCGATCTCCGCGACACCGATTTCGGGGGAAACGCCGGCAATTCCCGCTGGTGACGGCACTGGCGGCTGATGCGAACAGGTGTTCGAGTCACGGTATACTGATGTTGTCACTTTCTCGACGCTGGCGCCCCCCGTCGATTTCATGCCACTTCAACACTGGACCACACATGAGCTCCTCTGAATCTACGACGCCACCAAGAATGATGAGTGGAAAGAACCGGGATGACGATGGCCGTCTTGACAGATCGTTGCGGCCGCGCAGCCTGGACGAGTACATCGGCCAGCATAGGGTAAAGAAGAACCTGAAGATTTTCATCGAAGCCGCTCGGGGTCGCGAAGAGCCGCTGGATCACGTCCTGTTGTATGGGCCCCCAGGTCTCGGGAAGACAACGCTAGCCACGATCATCGCCACTGAAATGGGTGTGAGCCTCCGTGTGACGTCTGGTCCCGCAATCGAACGCCAAGGTGATCTTGTCTCAATACTCACGAACCTCAAACAGGGGGATGTGCTCTTCATTGACGAGATTCACCGGCTCAATCGGGTGGTGGAGGAAGTGCTCTATCCGGCAATGGAGGACTATGCGGTCGACATTGTGATCGGAAAGGGTCCATCCGCCCGCACAATGAGAATCAACTTGCCGAGATTCACCCTGGTCGGGGCGACCACCCGGTTGGCGCTCATGACAGGGCCATTGCGGGATCGGTTCGGCGCGGTGCTCCGGCTTGATTTCTATGATGATGAGGCGATGGGGCAGATCATCCGTCGCTCGGCAGGCGTGCTGGATGTTCCTATCGCCGATGATGGAGCGACGACGCTGGCGCGTCGCTCCCGTGGAACACCGCGCATTGCGAATCGACTATTGAAACGCGTGCGGGACGTGGCGCAGGTCAGGGGAGCGAAGGAGGTGTCGGAGTCGATTGCCAACGACGCCCTCGACTTGCTCGAAATCGATGAGCTTGGGCTCGATGAGGTTGACCGGCGCATTCTCATGGCTGTGATCGAGAAGTTCGATGGAGGCCCTGTTGGAATCGACACGCTCGCCGCCGCCACCAGCGAAGAGGCCGACACCATCATGGATGTCTACGAGCCGTATCTCATTCAGCTCGGGTTCCTCCAGCGCACACCGCGGGGACGTGTCGCCACGAGACTGGCATACGATCATCTCAAGCTGAATCCCTCCAGTTCCGCGGCCTTCTACAACGCACAACAAGCGCTGTTTGGAGATACGGAGTGAAGCCAATCGACGAGACCACGGCCACCGGAACCAGGATGTCGGATTTCGATTACGACCTTCCGGAGGAGCTCATAGCGCAAACCCCGCTACATGACCGATCCTCGAGCAGGTTGATGATTGTCGACAGGCAAACACAGGCGATCTCGCACTCCAGCTTTACAGGGCTTGGCGCGTTTCTGCGCCCGGGAGACTTGCTCGTCCTCAACGATAGCCGCGTGATCCCCGCCCGATTGCTCATTCGACGGAAGTCCGGCGGGCGGGGGGAGTTGCTCCTGCTCCACAGAACGGAAAATAGAGCTGAATGGATAGCGTTGTCGCGACCCACACGAAAGCTAAGAGCGGGCCAAGCGGTTGAGGTGCTTCCAGTGGACAGTACCGCTGAACCAGCGACGGCCACAATTCTTGAGAAGCTGGATGATTCGACCGTTAAAGTGCGCCTTGATCCGGATGTTGATGCAAACCTTGAAGCCTACGGCCACGTGCCTCTGCCTCCATACATCCGAACAGATCTGCCCGATCCGGAGCGGTATCAGACAGTGTACGGAGTAGCCATCGGTTCGGCCGCGGCTCCCACCGCCGGTCTGCATTTTACGAGTGAGTTGCTTTCAGAGCTTGAGCAAACCGGTATTGGCATCGCGCGAGTCACGCTTCACGTGGGCCTGGATACCTTTCGACCGGTGGTGGAAGATATGGCCGAGGACCACGAAATTCACACCGAATGGTGCTCAGTGGAGCCGACAACCGTGATGGCTATTCAGCAGTGTCGATCGAATGGCGGGAGGGTGATCGCTGTTGGCACCACAGCCGCCCGCACGATTGAAACACTGGCGCGGCGAGCGGGAACCGGCGACCTGGCGAGCTTTGCGGGACCGACAGATATTTACATTACGCCAGGTTACGAATGGAAACTCGTAGATGGCCTGATCACGAATTTTCATCTGCCAAAGTCGACGCTGATCCTCATGGTGAGCTCGTTCGCTGGTCACGACCTGATCAAGCGTGCATACCAGGAAGCCATTGATCGACGGTATCGGTTCTTTTCATTTGGGGATGCAACGCTTATCCTGTGATGTCTCTTTTTCTGATTAATCCAGGGAGTGCTGACGTGAGTTATCCGGATCTCAATGGCAAGTCACGGAATGATGCCATGCAATTGCTCGATGAATGGGTGTCCAGTCCAAGCCTGAAGCGCCATTGTCTCGCTGTCGAAACGTCGATGAGAGCGTACGCGGAGGGGTTCGGCGAGGATCCTGACGCGTGGGGCGTGGTGGGCCTGATCCATGACTTCGACTATGAGCGGCATCCGACGCTGGACCAGCACCCGATTGAAGGCGCCAGGGTGTTGCGGGAGCAAGGTTATCCCGAGTGGCTGGTCGACGCCGTCCTGAGCCATGGCGAGGAAACGGGAGTCCCTCGTGACACTCCTCTCAAGAAGTGCCTCAGCGCGGTTGACGAGCTGAGTGGTTTTGTGGCCGCTGTGGCCCTGGTACGGCCGTCCAAACGAGTGGCCGATGTGAAAGTGTCGTCGGTCAAGAAGAAGCTCAAGGACAAGCGATTCGCGGAAGCCGTCGATCGAGGGTCGATTAAGCAGACCGCGGAGACGCTGGGAATCGATCTGGATGAACACATTGAAACGGTGATCAAAGCGCTTGCGGGAAACGCCGCGGAGCTGGGGCTGGCGGGGGACGAAGAGCCGGCGACGTGACACGGGTTGTAAACTTGATACCGATCGTGGAATGGATGCGCCGTTCCATACGCACTGAGAGGCATTTCCGTGAAGCAGTGGAAGCAACCATTTGAGCAGCAACTGACCGATGACACAAGCTATACAGCCGATCTTGATACATCCGAAGGCACGATCACGGTCGAGTTCTATCCGGAGGACGCCCCCAGGACGGTGAACAACTTCGTCAGCCTGGCGCAGGAAGGCTTTTATGATGACACGATCTTTCACCGGGTGGTGAAAGGGTTTGTCATCCAGGGAGGGGATCCGACAGGCACCGGAAGTGGTGGACCCGGATTCAAGTTCGAAGACGAACATGTGCTCAAGGACTATGAGAAGGGCACGCTGGCAATGGCAAATGCTGGGCCCAACACCAACGGCAGCCAGTTCTTCATCGTGCTCGAAGACATGCAAGGACGATTACCCAAGAACTACACCATTTTTGGCAAGGTGACCGAAGGCATGGGCGTGGTGTCGAAGATCGGCGATGCCCAGGTGACGACGAGTCCAGGTGGCGAGCCGTCACAGCCGGTCGAAAAGGTGGCTCTGCAATCCGTCAAGATCAACGAGACCTGATAGGCCCCAATGGCCCAAACTGGAGGCATGAGACAAGTGGCCCCATCTCATGTGATGGGGCCACTTCATGTGAACCTTGGGAAGAGGGACGTGTCAGGCGGCGATTCCTCCATGGTCGTCGAGACGCTCACGGGACGCTCGATCGTGGAGCTCTTCATATTCGTGAAGGAGACTCAACCAGAAATCCTCCCAGGCCGCAACGTCTTCGCCACGGGAACGTGCGGCGGCTATCCGGGACTCTCCGTCGACCAGTCGTTGAGTCAGCGATGCCATGGCATCTTCATGATTCACGATCCTGGTAGTGTGTCGAGCGCTTTGCATCATCTCTTCCTTACCGTCCATGCCGATGTGTCAGGATGCTTCTTCACGCTGTGGCTTCTGCTCGTCACGCCGGCGCTGAAGTTCGGTGATAAGCGATGAAGCGTCATTGCGCTTGAGCTGTTTGAGCTCGGCGCCGACCGTTTCGCTGGCGATGCCCTCGAGATCCTGGCTACTTAGCTCCAACTGTTGCTGCAGAATGCCGATCAGTTTCCGCTGGCGATCGGTCGATTCAGGAGCTGCCGAAGCGGCCCTGGAGCTGATGCTGGTTGGGTGAGTGTCGAGGTGGTTGGTCGGAACACTCGCATCGGACCGTCCGAACTCGCCTTGATCCGTACCAAGTTCCGCGGCAAATTGCGTCCCGAATCCCAACGAAGCGAGCGCACGGCCAATCGCCTTGGTTTCGGCAGCCTCGATATAGTTGGCGAAATGCTCGCGGTATTCGCTGCCCCATCCAGTTGATGACCCCGCGCCTGGAACACGAACTTCGGCTCGAAAGATGGCGTGGTCGCGAGTGGACTCCACCATGGAGGTTTCGAGGGATGCATCTGGATGCACCTCACGGAACCATACGAGACGCCACTTCACTTCAAGATAGGCGGCGCCATCAACGATCGACAGATGGTCTTGTGGATTGAACATTCGGGCCTCCTTCAGGAATCGATGTTCAACAAATAGAACGAATGTTCTTGTTACTATAATAGAACGTATGATCTACTTTGTCAACCAGTCACCGAAATCAAACTCGTGTACCCTCCCGCCCACTTATCGAGTCGGTACGTGGTCACTGTGCTATGATTTCATCCGAAAAAGTGTACGATCAGGGCCTTAGCAAGCGAGGAAATCCCGGTGAAGGTATCGTGTCTTCAGGAAAATCTGCAGCGGGCTCTCGGGCGCGTTTCGCGCGCTGTCGCCACAAGAACGACATTGCCAGTGCTGAGCAATGTCCTGATCGGGACCGAGGACGACAGGTTGCGTATCGCCGCGACGAATATGGAGATCGGCGTCACTACCTGGGTTGATGCCAGCATTGAAGCGGAAGGATCGATTACGGTCGACGCCCGGTTGCTCTCGGAGTTTGTCAATACGCTGCCTTCGGGTCAGGTCGATCTGGAACTCGATCCAAAGCGCCTTTCGCTGACGGTGCGCGCTGGTCGAGACAAGGCGGCGATCAATGGAATCGATGCCCAGGACTTTCCGGTCATCACTTCCATGAAGGATGGCGACTTTTCCGTCACGGTGGATGCCCAGTTGCTGCGCGAACGGATCTCACTGGTCGAGTTTGCGGCGGCTACGGACGAAAGCCGCCCGGTCCTGGCGGGCGTGTTAACGCGGTTCGAGGGCGAAACATTGCTACTGGCTTCCGCTGATGGATTCCGGATGGCGGTGGCCGAAGGGCCGATGACGTCAGCCGATGGTGAATCCGCGGCATCGGTCGAGGAGCGACTCGATCTCATCGTTCCCGCGAGAGCGTATCGTGATCTGGCCCGGCTGATTGGCGATTACGACAAGGATGTCACGCTTTCGGTGACATCGAACCAGGCACAGATTCTCGCCAGCTTCGCCGACACCGAATGGGTCTCCCAGCTTATTGACGGGACCTTTCCCGATGTCAAGCAGATCGTCCCCAAGGAATTTGCCACTCGCGTTGACGTCGGTCGGGACGCTTTGCTGAACGCTGTCCGGCGCGCGAGTTACTTCGCCCGGGAAAACAATGACGTCATCCGGTTCTCCATTCATAGCGGCGACGACGATATGACGCCTGGAAGTGTTGAGGTCACCGCAAACGCAGCGGAGCGAGGCAATAGCGAGAGCTTTGTCGATGCAAGCATTTCTGGCGGGGAACTGCAGATCGCCTTCAATAGCCGATATCTTGCGGATGTGCTGGGAGTGTTGAAGCATGGCAATGTCATGCTCGGCATGAACGGTGCAAACCAGGCGGGTGTCGTGCGTCCCAGTGGAGGCGACTCATACAGCCATGTGATCATGCCGATGGTCATTGGCGGGCAATAGGTGAACCTGGCTTCGCCATGTACCTGACAAGCCTGAAGCTTATCCAGTTTCGATGCTACGCCGATGTACAACTTGAAATACCGGTCGCGGGTGTCCGCATTATTGGAGACAACGCGACAGGCAAGACGAGCCTGCTTGAAGCCATCGGACTGCTGGCGACGACCCGCTCGTTTCGAGGCGCCCAGGATCGCGATCTTGTGCGCTGGGAAAGTGGGCAGGATTTTGGTCTGGCGCCGTTCGGACGAGTTGAGGCGACGGTCGAAACCAGCGATGGTCGATACGAGCTTGGAATTGGTATTCAGCTTGCCGACGACGGTGAAAGCGTCACGTCCAAGCGATTCGAGCTTGACCGTCACCCAACACCGGCCCACAAGATGGTGGGGCACCTGACAACAGTCTCGTTCGCGCCGGAAGACGTCCAGTTGGTCATTGGCCCACCGGCGGAGCGACGCCGCTCACTGGATATCCTGATCTCACAAATCGACCGCGCATACATGCGACATCTGTCCCGCTATTCCAAGGTGCTCAGGCAGCGCAATAGTCTTCTCAAGTCCTTTGCGCGAGACAGGGTCAGGCACACCGCGGCCCCCGCCGTCACACAAATCGCCTACTGGGATGAGCAATTGGTCGCGGAAGGCGGTTACCTGATCGCGACACGAGCGAGCGTGCTCTCCGACATGAATCGGGCCATGCGGGAGCGCTCACGCGAGATCTCCGCGGGTGGCGACTTCAGTTTGAGTTACGTGTCCCGTACTGCTGTCCAGGTCTCAGCGTTGGCTCAGATGAAAAGTGCCAAAGACGCTGTCATCCAGGCGAACGCGCAGTTCCACGACGATCTCGAATCCCTGCGGAGGGACGAATTCCGCCGCGGAGTGACACTGAGCGGTCCCCACCGGGACGATATGCTCTTTGAGTTGGACGACAGGTCCCTTGCGCGGTTTGGTTCCAGAGGGCAGCAACGGTTGGGTGTCCTGGCGCTAAAACTGGCGGAGGCTGATGTCATTGCCTCAACGACTGGTGATAGCCCTGTGTTCCTGCTCGACGACATCCTGTCTGAATTGGACCAATCGCACCGCTCGTTGTTGCTCGACACCGTTACCAGCCACGGTTCACAGGTGATCCTGACGTCAGCGGACAGGGAAGTGGGATTCGAATCCGGACTCTCGGAGCTAGGCATCTATGTGGCTGACGGAGCCGCAAAGAACGAATAAACCCGGAATCTGGGACGATTCCGGGTTTGCTGTTTCGATAGGGCTGGGGTGCAGGGACTCGAACCCCAACTACCTGATCCAGAGTCACAACCTGCGCTATATCACTACGTGCATACGGTCACATATCGCCGTTATAGCAGCACTATTTGATAGTACTACGTGTACTGTGTCCTCTGTGTTGGCTGTCATTTGGCTGTCAAGACACCACACACACTGGTGGAGGGAAACCAGTGTGTGTGGTCTAGATATCCATTCGCAATATTCGCAAATACCCCCTTCGGCCACGCTGCGTCTATCCCGATCGTGCTCGCCGACGATTGTGGTACTCGGTTCGGCAGGTATCGTCACAGTACTTCCTTCGCCTGGTCCCCGTCAGCTTACGACCACATTCCAGGCACGTCGTCTGCCGCTCAAGCGCTTCACTGTCCACGGTATCCAGCCACAACCGCAGATAGAGCAGGTGGATCAAGTGGTGTGGGCTCACCGCGGCCTTGGTCTCATTCAGCAAGCTGGCGTTCCAACTCAACCCGCCGGCAAGTTTCCGATTCACCTCGCGAGACAACAGCATCCTTGCCCGGACACGCGAGCTACCCGACGTCGCGAGATCGAAGTAGTCGACCGTCTCCGGCAAGGCGTTACGTGCCCGCTTGGACTCGGTTCGCTGCCCTTCATGCGCAATCGTCAGCAGCGGCACGAACGGTCGGCCGCTTCGGTATTGCCATTCCGGCCGGCCAGGCACCGGCGCGATGATCCGCTTGTCGAACTCGCGAAAGTTGGCTGTGCGCAGCGATCTCGAAATATCGAAGAGGTCCAGGAAATGCGCCGCCTCGCGTTGCCAGTCGCGAAGGGTGCGACCGTCCTGATCTCCCCAAAGCGGACCGAAGCCATTGGCATAGTCGACGATCGATGCCCTCGCCTCTTCGTCGGAGATGGTGAGCTGCAATCCTGTGTCAGCCGAGACGATCAGACGATTCCCCTCTTCGTCGGTATAAGACCGCTCACCTATCGTCTCCGCGCGGGTAATGGTCTCAGCCAATGCTCGAAACCGGTTGAACGCTTTGCGAGCAACGTCGAGACCGAGCCGGGATTTCCATTGTCGTACACCGTTGTGGGTAATGGTTTGTGGGCTTGGCTCGCGATACATACCGACCGGGGCGAGTTGGATCTCAATTTCGATCTCTCCGTTGCTGTCATTCACCGGCACACGCTGCCAGGCGTACCCGTCCGTGGCGACCCAAACACCGAACCGGATGCCCCGATGGTCAATTTTCTGCCTCGCCATTGTCGATCTCCCTGCTACACGGAACTACACAAAACGTACCTACCATCCCTATTGTAACAGGTATATAGTGGAGATAGCGGACGTATCGGGTACGTATTTAGGAGGTGTCACGCATGGTAGCGGCACGACAGGAGCGCCAGAGCAATACCGATGACCGCCGGTACATCCGGCCGTCGGATGTGGTGCGACAGACCGGCCTCAGCCGGAGCTGCGTCTTCGAAGCGCTATGGTCCGGTGAGTTGGAAGGATACCGACGTGGCAAGGCATGGCTTATTCCGGTCGAGGCGGTCGACCGATGGATACGCGGCGATGGGCATGCCGCGTAAACCGAGACCCCGATCGGTGGGCATCCGATCAGGGCACTCAGAAAGGGATACGTTGATGAACTCTTCACAAGCATCTTACCACGATTCGAACCCGCCTGCGGACCTATGCGAAGGCACACTTCACGACCTTCGTTTTCAGTACACCGAGCACTTGATGCTCGACTCGCGACATCTCAAGGAGATGGTCGCGGAGCATCGCCAAGCCGGACTGGACACCACCTACGAACAGGCACACATACGTGCCATTGATGCTGAGTTGGAGCGCAGGCATCGCCTGTATCGGACCTCCTCCGACCTTCCTGCATGGCCAAACCTCTCCGGAAAGCGCTACCAGGATTTACTCGACAAAGCTCGAGCGCTCAAGGAGATATGGCCACTGCCCAAGTTCCTCACTGTGGTCGTGGGAATGGAGCTCAACCAAAACGGCCAGTCCTACAAAGGCCGCTGTCCCCTGCATAACGACAAAAGCCCATCGTTCGTGGTGTACCCCGACGATCACTTTCATTGTTTTGGCATTGGATGTGGAAAGACGGGCGACATCTTCCATATCACCGGCTGGTATTTCGACATCATCTCGTTCGCCGACCAGGTGCGAAAGGTGGAAGAGGTGACGGGGGCGATGATGGACAACGCCAGGATCATCACCTCCAACGGAGAAGCAACCAGGCGGGACATTGAGGCGGTGCGACGATGAGCGCTGCCGAGTTCATCTTTACTGACGAAGATCACGAGCGATTCGAGCAGATGAACAATGGGGATAGTCAGTTCGAATCAGAACCACTTCCACCGGCACCATTGTGGCCGGATGGTGTGTTTCCGCCAGACATTGATGCCTACCTGAACGCTCAGGCGCGCTCAATCCGCGTGCCGGTGAGCATGGTGGCAGTCCCCCTGATGGTGTCTGCCGGCGGCACCATCGGAAACGCGGTGGAGTTGCAACTGAAGCCTGGATGGACGGTGCTGCCGACGCTGTGGGCTGGCCTGATTCTCGAGCCCGGCCGCAAGAAAACGCCGGCCCAACTGGCAGGCCAATGGCCGGTGAATGCGCTGCAAAAACGGCTGTACGTCGAATGGCAAGCCGCCATGGCGAGCTATGAAACCGACCTGCAAGCGTGGGATGCAAAGCCGAAAGGCGAGCGTGGCGAGAAACCGCAACCGCCACAGCTTGACCACCTGTACACGACTGACGCGACAATGGAAGCGCTGGTGGGCATCCTCAGCCGTGGCCGTGGGTTGACCGTCTTCCGTGACGAGTTGGCCGGGTTCATCGGTGCGATGGATAAGTACCGCAAGGGCGATGACCGGCAACAGTGGCTGAGCCTGTGGCCTGGCGCGCCAATCAAGGCAGATCGCAAGGCCGGTGGCACCACCTACGCCACGCACCCGGTGGCCGGTGTCTATGGCGGCATCCAACCTGATTACGCACGTGAGTTGCACAGTGTCAACGGACAACGTGACGGCATGGTGGAACGCTTCCTGTTGTGGCGGCCCGACGTGCCCCGCTCCGGATGGACTGACGACGCCGTGGACCCCGCGCTACTTGATCCGGTAGTGGAGACGTTCGCTACCCTGCGATCCATTCGCATGCGAACCATGATGGATGTGGCAACAGGTATCGAGCGGGTTACGGTACAGCTGCATCCGGACGCGAGGCGCCGGTTTATCGACTGGTTCAACGCCAACGACGAAGCCACCGAACAGGCAACCGGGCTGAGACAGGGCTTTTATTCGAAGCTCGATAGTCAGCTCGCACGCATCGCCCTGATTCTCCATTGCCTGCACAACGCAGATGACCCACGCGTGATGCTCAGCGACACCACGATGCAATCCGCGATCGACGTGGCGGAATTCTTTCGTGCCCACCTGGACCGCGTGTTGCCCCTGATAGGCGACCGATCGACTGGTGAGCCGGTAGGACTTGCCGCCCGGATTATTCGCTACCTGCGATCACCAGAGCTACAGGAAGGGGACGGATGGGTACGGCGTGGGCGGTTGCTCCACAAGCTGAGCAACGTTCCGGCCGATGACCTGACTACGGAACTATCCGACTTGAAGCGGCGCGGCGCCGTCGAAATGCGCACGAAGAGCAGTGGCACCAAGCCTTTCAAGCAATGGCGCATCACCCCGGCACCCCTTCAGAAGAATCAGAACAATCGGAACTATCCCGACCCGTCCAACCGAGATACTTCTGATACTTCTGATTCTTCGAATGGGTTTGTATCCCAATTCGAGGAGTACCTCAGCACGGAGGTGAAGATATGAGCCTCCCACGCTACCCCGTCTTCCGTGTCATGGCGAATTGCCGGTATGCCGGGATGTGGTTCCGCGTTGAAAGTGACGACCTCTTTGTCACCGGCAACACCGCGAAGCTGACCGACGATCTCCGCGGGAAGATCGCACACCACAAGCCGGACATCATCGCCGCGCTGAACCAGTTGCCGCCGGCGTGCCACCTGCCAACGGTCTGCCTGAACGCCGGGTACTGCGCCGAATGCGAACCGATCACAGAAAGCGAGCGAGCAGCATGATCACCACACTTCAAGGCAAGACGAAACCGGTTGAGGACATGACCCGCGAGGAACTGCTCGACCATTCCACTCGTGGCCGAGCCGAGGACCTAAAAGCATCCTGCGAGATGATCCGCCGTCACCGGCGCCGCATGGGCGAACGATTCCAGGGTGATGCTCCCAACGTGGTGCCATTCCCACGGCTGAAGCGCACACCTGGCCACGGCACTGGGGGTGCGGCATGACGAAGCGAACGAACGACCAGATCGCCGGCGAGCAGGAAGGGGCAGCGTAATGGGACGTGGGCTTGCACCGAAGACCATCGCGCTTCGCCGCCTCTGCTACGACATTCTGGAGGAGATTCGTCCCGCAACGGTTCGTGCCGTCTGCTATCGCCTGTTCGTGCTGAAGGCGATTCCGAACATGGGTACGAATGCGACTGGGAAGATTAGCCGCGTGCTGACCCGCGCTCGCGAGGATGGATACATTCCATGGGGCTGGATCGTCGATAACACGCGAAGTCTCGACATCGCGATGCAATGGGATGATCCCGCCGAGTACGTCGAAACCGTGAAGCACGCCTATCGCCGTAATCTCTGGAGTCAGCAACCACGACGGGCGGAAGTGTGGTCGGAGAAAAGCACGATGAACGGGACGCTCGGCCCGGTGCTCAATAAATGGGGCATCGGCTTTCGCGTCTTTCGCGGATTCAATTCGAGCTCGGGCATGTACGAGATTGTCCAGACCGCATTACGTGATCCGCAACCGCTCCGTGTTTTCTATATTGGCGATTGGGACCCGTCCGGCATGTGCATGAGTGAGATAGACATCCCGGAACGACTTGCCAGGTACGGCGGGCGCGTCGAGTTCTCTCGCCTGGCACTGACCGCCGACGATCTCGCCCGGCCCGATCTCAGAACACTCTCATTCCCACCGAAGAAATCGGATTCACGTTGTCGATGGTTCGTCGAGAACTATGGCCATCAGGCATGGGAAGTCGACGCACTGAGTCCCGTCGTCATTCGTGACCGCGTGGAGGATGCCATCGTCGGCATGATTACGGACTTCGATGCCTGGGATCGCTATTCCGCCACCGAAGAGGCGGAGCTCACGTCGCTGGAGGAGGTGCTCACCGGATGGTCTCACCTGAAGTCCGCGTGATGGAAATCTATTGTGCGACACGTCGCAGAATACTCGGAGATAACCGCATGATCACCAATCTCGCCCACATCCGGGCACCGTGACGCCAACTTGACAGTTTCGGCGCGTTATTTAGCCCGTAGAGCCCCGCAATCGACCCAACAGGTATCAGCAGACCTTATCGAAAGGAACCAACACCATGGCAGCAGTAGCGCAGTCCACCACCACTCCCACCACGAGCATCGACCCATTCGCCCGGCGGGGTCGCAAGCAGCCGCCACCCCACGTGCTGGTGTATCCGCAGATGGCGACATGGCTGGCCATTGCCGAGCCGGATGCACACCGCGACCGCCTCGCCAAGTCGTACATCGAGGAGACCGCGCGGCACAAGGCGATGGCCCGGCGCGAGCCGGAACTTATCGCCCGGATAAAGACGGTCTCCCGCGAGATCGCCGGCCCAGACGGCTCGAACACCGCGAGGTTCATCAAAGAGCAGGCGTCGCTCAATGCAGAGCTGGCCATCGTGGCCGATCTCCGCGTCGACGCTGCCCATGCGCATATCACCGCGACCAACGAGCTCGGCGCCGAGCTCGAGCGGCAGATCAGGCGGGATGGTGACGCCGCGACCGATGCGATCAGCGAAACCTCCGCAGAGCGGCAATCACTTCAGCGCATCATCGACACGTTGCCGAAGCCAGATCGCCATGACGAGGCAAGAGCGCGGCTTGCGGAGATCGCGGCACAGCTTGCGCCGATCAAGGCACGCCGGCAGACCTGCGAGCAGGCGTTCCGCGTCGCCCGGATGATGCAGTACGACAAGAGCGAAGCTGCCCAGGTGGTCGCTCGGGCGTGGAAGGGGTAGACACCAATGTCGACCACCAACGAGCAGATCAACGATCGCATGAACGCCGAGCTCCGCCGGCAGGCTGGCCAGGCACCGCCGGCTCCGGAGGTCCCTGAGGCGTTCATGACGGCCGCCTCGAAGGTTCGCGCCAGGGATGTGGCCCAACTATACGAGGCCGCTGAACCGTACTTGCGAGACGGCGCCACCATCGACGAGATCATTGACGGATTGCAGAGCGATCATCCAGACATGTTCATCGCGCAGACCGGATCGCACGACGCACCGGACATGAACCGGATACTGCGGCAGATGGCGGGGAAGGAGTAGGCAATGCCCCGCGTGTGTTCGATCTGCACCCATGCGCAGCGCTCGGCGATCGATACCGCGCTGCTTGGTGGTGAGGCGTTCCGGAACATAGCGGAACGTTTCGGAACATCGACTACGGCGCTCTATCGCCACAAGAGTGATCACCTTGGCAAGCGGCTGGCGCACGTCGCTGAGCGCAACGCTGAGGCCGATGTGCGAACCGCCATCGACGTGGTGAAGCAGCTCAAGGCGATCAACGGCGCCGCCATCGACGTGCTGAAGCAGGCAAAGGACGCCGGCGACGGCGCGCTGACGTTGCAGGCCACAGACCGGATTCTCAAAC
>Ga0075527_10000091_pt1 | contig 19182 bp, 22 predicted proteins | sample NGEPer11B_FD_74784 | JGI IMG/M metagenome (GOLD analysis project Ga0075527, IMG submission 74784) | Arctic peat soil microbial communities from the Barrow Environmental Observatory site, Barrow, Alaska, USA - NGEE Permafrost305-11B | ecosystem: Environmental > Terrestrial > Soil > Wetlands >...
GCGGCGCTGGCGGAGGAGTAGTCGGCACAGCCGGCTGCCTGCGCGGTCACCTGGCCGGCGAGCAGCATCTGGCACATGCCGAGCAGCAGAACCGCGAACCCGGTCAGGCGGATGCGTCGATAATCGGGTTTCATGATGGCACTCTCCACGTGAGTCAATCAAGGGTACATCTCACCCGCGGATGTGTCCGTCGCCAGGGCGTTCCGTACCGATCACCAAAAATCTCTGCCGTTGTATGTCGATGTTGACGTTCACTGTACCAGACGCCGCTGGGTTTTGGGAAGTTCCCGAATGATGCCGATTCCTCTGTGACATATCCTCGGCCATATTGGCCGCGAGGGTATGCCTGGATTCTGCCTGGTCGATGATTCGGAACCGCTAGCGTGCGCCTGCCTTGACCGGTATTGACACTGGCGTAATCCAGTCACCATAGGTGGCGCCCTTGCCGCGAACGATATCGAAGAACATCTCACTCAACCGCTTCGCCACCGGAGTATCCCCCGCCGTGCCGATCGGGCGACCGTCGATGCTGCCGATTGGCGCGATCTGGACACCAGTGCCACAGAAGAACGCTTCATCGACGAGGTAGAGTTCGGACCGATCGATCGCTCGTTGCTCGGTCGGAATGTCAAGATCGTCCGCCATCTTCAACAGCGATCGGCGGGTGATCCCCTCCAGCACATCGCCGGTAACCGGCGGGGTGATCAGTACGCCGTCGCGCACAATGAAGAGGTTGCAGGCGCTGCCTTCGGCGACCTTGCCATCGTGGTTGAGCATGATCGCCTCATCGGCGCCCTTTTCCTCGGCTTCATCCTTGGCGAAGGCGGAATTGATGTAGGACCCGGTGAGCTTGCCGCGACTCGGGATCGCGTTATCCGAAATGCGGGTCCACGACGACACAATCACCTTTTGGCCACGATGGATATCGAGGTAGTCGCCCATCGGCAGCATATACACCGCGAGCTCGTCATCGATATCCTTCAGCCGGGGGGTGAGCTGAACCGAGGCCTTGTAGACGAAGGGCCGGAAGTAGACATCGCTGGTGGGGGCATTCTTCCGCAGCAGGTCGACCAGGACCTGGCTGACCCCGTCGATGTCGTAGGGCAGGTTCATGCGGAGCAGTTTTGCCGAGCGCAACAGGCGGGCGGCGTGTTCCTCCAGGCGGAAGATGTTGATCGTCTGGCCGTCCTGGTCGAGGTATCCGCGTACACCGGCGAAGGCTCCGGTTCCATACTGCAGGGCATGGGTGCCGATGCTGACGTTGGCATCGCCAAACGGCACGATATTACCCTCGAAAAAGGCGTACGGCATGGTCTCCGCGAACCTGGCCATGGTGGTGTTGCTCCTGTTTCCGCGCATAGATCGGGTCATTGAAAATTCGCTGCGACGCATCGTGATGTGATGAGGCAGGTTGCCCCGCATTATCGCACAACGGCGCGGAATGGCCAGCCTGGAAAGAGTGTGAAAGTGGAGAAGGGTTGCATTCAGGACCGGACTGAACCACCATGGAGCAGACTCTCAAACCGCCAGATCTGGTCGACGGATACTGATATGCAGATCACACCGATTGCGAAGGACTTCCCTCACATGCCGCTCACTTCAGATGCGCACGTTCAGCCTGGTCCTGTTCACATTATCTATCTGGACGAATCAATGGAGGGCAATCTTCACATACTTTCAGCATTGGCAATGCCAGTGTCATCCTGGAAACTCAATCTGGATGCGCTCATTTCTGCTCGACGTGACCTTAAGGGAAGGCACGGAGTCTTCACAAGCAAGGAGTTTCACACAAGTGAATTTCTTGGTGGACGGGGCCGCTACTCAAATCGCTTTCTGTCACGAGAAGAAAGGGCGCAAATCTACAGGGAGATGCTACAGCGAGGAACACAATTGAGTGACGTTGCCCTCTTCAATACTGTATCGACCAAGAAAATGGTTGATCGAGCGTTCGAGAGGTTATTGAATCGATTCCAGCGAAACCTGGATGGTCTGAACGGACACTTTTTCCTGGCAAGTGACGCTGGGCAGGAGTACCTCTATCCGAAGATAACCAGACGCTTGCGTCGATATAACCCAATTCCAAATCGTTGGGGACAGGGATTCGAGAATGTCCCAATAAGCCGCCTTGTTGAGGATCCGATCTTTATCAGGTCGGATGTTTCATATTTCATTCAGCTTGTGGATATGATTGCGTACGCGGTCCTCCGAAAAGAACAGCCCCATCCTTCGGGTAGCGATCTTTACGGTATTGGTACCGTGTTTGAAGAGATCCTCGGTGAAATCTGCGTGCACCAGGCCAATTACCAGGATCCGTACGGCATCATACGCGTGAAGTGATTTGAAGAAGAGAGATGCGGAACCTAGTAACACCATCCGGTGCGTTCAGATCCGCACTTGTATTATAGCAAGTTAGTCAAATTTCTGAACGATTCAGCTCCGTCCTAACCGGACCGCCGATGGCAAGCAGATAGCCGGTGATCCCGACCTTCTGGGCAGACGCTTGACGTAACTGTCGCTCAATTTCCCTCCGGATCGACCTCATCGTAGTGCCAGAGCTGATCGAGCCTCTCCCGCGTCGTCCATTCGAGCAGCCGCCCGTTCTGGCCAGCAGGATTCGCATGGCTCAGGATCCTGCCTTCACGTCATCGTTCACCGGCAACGGGTCGAAAACGCCGGTGTCGGATACATAGTCCGCGGGCGTGTAGCTAATCGCCAGCTCCGGAGTCTCTCGCCGTTCCCCGCTATCATGCCGCGAGCGCATTGCCGCGTCGAGCATGCCGGTGGTGAGCAGCGTGCGCTCGACGGGGTACGGTGATGCTCCGGAAAGGATCATTGCTTCGATCTGGCGGACCAAAAAGATGAAGTGACCGTGCGGATATCCTTGCAGCCAAATCTGGCAGGCCATGTCATGCGATGGACCGGTGGCGGCGATTCCCCAGTTCTTTATCACATCGTCGCAATTGACCACCGCCGCGCGCAGCCCATCGGCGTAGTCGATCAAAAAGACATCCTTCGCGCTCCGCCGTGCCTGTTCACGATCCGCATCATCGAGGTCGAAACTCCTGAGCGCATTGTCCAGCAGCTTCTGGTTGACCAGGCCATCGTCGATCGCGCGAACAGCATCCTCGCCGGAAAGCGCCCGGACCGCGACGACACCCACCTCGGCGCCCTTCCGGCGCTCGGCATGCACCTGCAAGGCTTCGAGGTTGTGGAAGCCGTAAATCTCGGTGGGACCGTAACCCGCGACCACGATTTCCCGCATCTCCGCGCCGTGCGGCCACTCGGTACCGGTGGGGATGCGCCAGGCCAGCGGCACGGTCGATCCCGCCAGCAAGGGAATGTCAAATCGCCGGGCGGTATCGTACATGGCGATCGCGTCGGAGAAGCTCCAGGCGAGGTGCTTGTCATTGAAGATCGGCACGAATGTGCCCGCCCCGATCATCGTCGCCACGGCGGCGTCAAACAGGCGACGCCGGGGATAGAGCTTTTGCTCGTACTCGTTGTATTCAAAATCTCCATGCTCGCCGATGATGACGACCCCATCGACATTGAAGCCGGATCCACCGAGCGTGATCGCTTCGGCCACGGTGGAAAAGCGCGGCACGTTGCAACGTTCCGCGATCTCGACCCCGATATCCTTGTCATCGACCTGCTCGATGCAGATCGACACCACCTCGACCCGGGGCTCGGTGTGCTGACCGTTGAAGCCGTACCCCCGCATCAGGCGCGATGCGATAACGTCGGCGTGCGAATCCGCAAAATAGATGGTGGTGATGACAGCGACCCTTGGACGCGACATGCCTTCCTCCGTGGTGGTTGCGCGGTAGCGCGCGCTCAACGCGCCGGTCGTGATCCCCTGCTGGATCTTCTTCTGGAAGAATGCATAGACTCCCCGCGTTGGCAAGGTGGAGATGACGCCGGCACGAGGGCAGTGGACGAACGGTGACGCATCTCTTGCGGGACATCCGAGATCCCTGTGCCATGGTACGCGTGACGACGGTGGTTCTTCGACGCTGGCCTGTTATTCCTTGCCGCCGCGAAAAGAGCGTCTGGCGCCCGGCGTCGACCGTGGCAGATATGGGGTCTGTCGCTTCGGGCAGGATGTGGGATTCTTGTCGTGGTGGCGCGCCGCGGACCAATACCGCTCAGGCTGACAGGAGTGGTGGGCCATGCGGGTGACGATGCGATCCGGCGGACACGCCGCGGCGTGATGGCGTGGTTCCATGACGAACTGTCAGAGACGACAATCAGGCCTCAATGGCATGTGGTTTTTGAAAGAGGAGCATCCGCGGCATGGCGGTCAAGCGACCAGACGAACCGGCACGCGTGACATTCACGCTCGGTGGCGAGCAATTCATGACGACCGCCCGGCGCGGCCAGATCGTGCACGAGGTCTTTCACGATGCATTGCCAGCGGATATCACGGTGGGGCGCCGCCTGACTTTCGCCGCGCCCAATGGCGATGAGTTCTTCGCCGACAACTTCATTGGCGACATTCAGGACGCCTATGGCGATGTGATGATCACGACTTCTGCCGAGCCGATTCCGGGATCGAGCGGTCCGTGGCAGACCGTTGGCTTTGACCATCTCGCGATCACGGTCGGCGACCGGGCCGGCGCGCGAGATTTCTTCCGTGACGTCGTTGGCATGCGGGTCATGCGCGATGACGCCCACCTGACGGTGATGGCGACCGGGCCGACCGCGCTTTTCCTTTTCGATGCCGGGCAGGAGGCGCCCCTGTCGACCGGGCAGCCGTCGAGCTGGCATCACATTGGTTTCGTGGTCGATAACCTGGAGCACGCCTACGCGCACCTGCAACAGCACAAGGAACGCCTCACCAGCGACTTCACCCTGCTGGACCGCGACGAGCGCTGGAGCCTTTATTTCTTCTACCGCAACGGCGACGTGACCTTCATGATCCAGTTTTCCGAGGTCAAGCGGGCCGATCGGGGCTTCACGACACCGGATCGTAAGGCGTTCGCGGACTACCTGTACGACTACACGAGCCGACCGTATGGTCTCCAGTTCGATGACACGGAGAAATCGTAGGGGGTGACCCCTGTAGCTTCGGACCTGGAGCCTGCACTGAGCTTGCCGAAGTGTCCGGGGTCTGGTTGTCGACCCGGTTCGCCGCTTACGGCGGACAACACGCGACGACGGCTATGCGGGCAGGAAACTGGAACGTGTCGAATTCGCCTGGTCGCGTGGCCGGACCGATACAACAGGATCGATCCCTGTCCGCGGCCACCGGGCCGACCACCACGTGCGCGGGTTGGCTCGAATGGCAAATCCCCAATTTCTTCTGACCGTCATGCAACGCAAACGTCCCCGGTGCCACTCGGCACCGGGGACGCGCTCCACGATCGAATCAGCGATCTCGTCGCAAAACCTGATCGCGTTTGTTCCGCTTGAGGCGAAACGTGGTGACGACGATAGTCGACTCCGGCGCGATCATGACGGTGACACCGGCGTAACGCTCGAACCGGCGCCTGTCCGATTCATCGATGTCTTTCCGCCGCAACCAGTACCACACACCGCCATCGTGGTAGTACCGTTCACCATGGGAAACAATGTAGGGGACCATGTCCAGTGATATGCCGCGCTTGCGTGCCTGCGCTACCACATGCTCGGAAAACACAAGTCTCTTTGCATCAACATTGCTGGCCAGAAGGCATTCTCCTGTTGTTCTGTACACATGCCGTGGTGGATCATTAACAGTGTTATTCAGTAATTGGGGCCAAATGGCGGACCCCGCCACGAACAGCACCTGAACCACTCCGGCACACGCCTGAAGCAGGCAGGAGATTGGGTTTTGGAGTTGCTCTGGACTCACCTCCTTTCGTGGATTCACCCATCATATGACCCCGACCGGGAAAACTCAATCCCCCATAAGTGTGTGTTTCACTGACCCGGCTCGATCCGGGCCGCGCGGACTTCCGGTTTACGGGCGGCGAGGAGCGCGACGCCGATCAGCCAGGCTCCGGCAAAGATGAACACCGGCACGACGCTGAAGGTGTCGGCCGCCCAGGCGCCGGCGAGCGAAAACAGCGGGATGGCGCTCAGCCCCACCGCCCGGCTGATGCCGCTGGTTCGCCCCAACAGCTCGATGGGTACCGTCGCCTGGATATAGGACATGTTCGCGATCATCCCGATCGACATGCAGAAGTCGACGGTCAGGTCGAGCACGATCGTCAGCGGCACGGATGTCGACAGGCCGACGCCGACAATGCAAGCCCCGCTGATCACCCAGGTGCCGATCATCAACCGCCCCGTGCCGATGACCCGGTCCGCGCGGGTGACGGCGAATCCGGCCAGGATGCCCCCGACCAGGCCCATCGCGTTGAGGATGCCGAACAGGAAGCCATCGCCATCGAGCCGGGTCTCGACCAGCGGTGCGTAGAGCGGACCAATCAACGAGACCGCGTTCAGCGCGGCGCCGATCCAGAGCAGCTCCCGCAAAACTGGGTGCGCCCTGATGGCGTCCCAGCCGTCGCGAAGCTGTCCCAGGATGCCGTGTTGTGGTGCGGTCGGATCGGGTTTCTCTCGCGCGGGCGCCGGAATTTTCGCCAGCGCGATCATGATGGCGGTACCGGCAAAGGTAAGCGCGTCGATCAGCACGGCGGCGGCGACACCGAGCGCATCGACCACCCAGCCAGCCGCGGTCATGCCGGCCATCATCGCGACCCGTCCCACCGAGCTGACGAGTCCGTTACCCGTCGTGAGCCGGTCACGCGGGAGGATGACCGGGATCACCCGGAAGCGCACCGAGCCGTAAAAGGTGGTGGCGGTGTTGAGGGCGATGATGGCGAGAAAGACTGGAAGCAGCCCCAGCGACTCGTCGCCGATCAGGGCAAATCCGAAGGTGGCGGTGACCAGCGCGGCGAGGCTGTTGCTGACGATCATGGTCAGGTTCGGCGGCCAGCGATCGGCGTAGGCTCCGGCGATGGGGCTGACCAGCGCATCGGTGAGGTGGAAGGTGACGCTGATCAGCGCGGCAACCATCGCCGAACCGGTTTGCGCGTAGAAGGCCCAGAGGATGGCAATGTTGAAAAAGGCATCGCCGAAGGTGGAGATCGTCTGCCCGGTGGCGAAAAAGCGGAAGGTGCGGTTGCCGATGAACAGGTCGCGCTGTGGCTGCACAGGTCTGGATCCTTTGCTGGGTCGTTCACCGTGCCAGAAGTGTACGATAGCGTCCACAATGCTTTCGGTGAGTACGTTGAAACGAAGATGGTGCCATGAGCAGTACACAAGAACTGGTGCGCCTTGCTGAGGGCTGCTGGCGAACCTGCCGTGACGAGATCGAGGGGATCGACCTCGCGACACCGGTCTACCGGATTCCGTTGTGGACGGTGCGGGACATCCTCATGCATTGTGCCTTCTGGAACGAAGAGTGCGTGAAGTCCCTGTATGCTCACGCGGATGGCGGTGGCTACGTCACCGATCCCGCCACGGCATCCTTTGATGTGAGCGGGGACGCAATGGACGAGTGGGCGAAGGCGCCCCTGAATGGCGCCAGCAAGGCAAACGTGACCGATTCCAGCAGGGTCGCGTTTGCAAGCGAGCGTGATGCATTGACCCAGGGAGGTCGAGGCGTCGCTCGTGCTAGCGGACGAACAGGTGAACTCTTGCTGGGTCGTTGCCCAGAATGGCTTCACCGAGGCATTGCTCTCACTTGACGACGGCACAATGGCACGGCCCATCACTTGCCCATGGCATGAGCGGTCGTCGGTGCGGGAGGAGTTCGTCCAAGAGCAGGGGCACATTGACGATGTGCTGTCGGCGACGGCGCCGAAGGGATCGCCGGAATGCGTGCGCCATAGGGTAGCGCGTGATCAGTGGATTGCTGGAGGGCGGTTCGAGGGGCGCTTCATACACGCCAGGTCCCGACCACCGAGAGCGTGCCGGGTTGGGGATGCGAATCGAGCACAGCGAGGATGTCGGGCAGGAGCGGGTGTATGGTCTCGACGTTGGTGTCAGGTACGGCGATTACCAGGAGAGCAAGGCCCAACAAGGGCACGTTTTGCTGCTTCTGGATGTTGTGGTCGCAGGTAAGCAATACCTCAAAGCCAGATTCCACAGCCAAGCGAATCAATAGTCCATTCTTGATGCTGGACCAGCCCATCTCAACGACAGTGGAGATAGTATGCCCCGGTATCTCTCGTCGGAGAGGGCGCGGCACATCCTCATCAAGCAGTATCTTCACTCGGCCAGCAACGTCTCTCTCAGAATCTCCAAAGCCGCAAGTACCAGCTCGCGCTTGACTGATGGAAAGGCATCAAGATACTCATCAATACCATGTCCAGCCTCAAGCCAGTCAACCAGACTCACCACAGGCACACGCGTACCCACGAACACAGCATCACCGCTGTGAACCTCCGGATCGCGCGATACCAGCACGGAACGAACAACGTCGGTCGACATGGCCAGTGCCTCCATTCCATCGTGGCTATTATGATACATCAGCACATATCACATATATTGGGGTTAACAGGATGGCACAAGCCAGGAGGGCAAATCATGGCTGAGGAGGCGGTGGCGCGGAAGATAACCTGCTCGTGGCATGAATGTTCGTCGGTGCCGGCGATGGTGCAGGAGGAGCTCGTCCATGAGCTGGGCTACGTCGGCGATGTGCTGGAGGCTATGGCATGAGTGAGGCCAGGCGTCAGAATGGCAAGGTGGCGCTGGTCACCGGCGGGTCGCGCGGGGTCGGGGCGGTGACGGCGCGGTTGGTGGCCGAGCGCGGCTTCGACGTTGCGGTGAACTACCGCAACAAGGCAAAACGGGCCGAGGCAGTGGTCACGGAGATCGAAGCGGCGGGGCGCACGGGCTGGGCCGTTCAGGCCGACCTGACCGACGACGACCAGACGACGGCGATGTTCGCGCGGATCGAACGGGACGCCGGGCACATCGACCTGCTGGCGCTCAACGCCAGTGGCGGGCTGGAAAGCGGCATGGCGGAGGACTACGCGATGCAGGTCAACCTGTACGCGCAGACGAATGCGCTCGATCTCGCCCTGCCGCTGATGCCGAACGGCAGCCGCGTTGTATTCGTCACCAGCCACCTGGCGCATTTCCACGGTGAAAAGCCGGTGTACCCCGCCTACGAACAGGTGGCGGCGAGCAAGAAGGCGGGCGAGATGGCGCTGCGGGAGCGCATCCCCGAGTTGGCGCGACGCGATATCTCACTGATCGTGGTGAGCGGTGACCTGATCGACGGGTCGATCACCCCACGGCTGATGGAGCGGCAGTCGCCGGGCCTGATCGAGGCGCGACGGGACGAAGCGGGCGGGCTGCCGACGGTCGATGAGTTCGCCGAGGCGATCGCCGGCGCCGCCATCGATGACGATCTCACGACCGGTGACACGGTCTTTGTGGGCAGCACCGCGTGAGAGGAATAGCGGAGCTCGTGTGCCGTGGCTGGGATGTGCAGGCATGGGTTTGGACCGGATGCCGCCATTGGCGTTGACGGATCCGGGCGCGAGAGACCTGATACGCGTATGCTGTCACGAATGAATCCCGGAATAACGTGTACCTGCTATCGTGATCGCGGAACGCATTGTGGAGGCGGTGGCTACAGATGTCGCGCTGGTTGACGAAATACTGGTACTATCTTCGGTCTGTTTGGACCCTGTTGACTGGCCTCGAAAGCCGCTTCCTGATTATCCGTATCTTCACTGGATTGGCAGGGCCAGGCGTCAAGACCATCCGGGTGCGCCGTGGTGACGTGAGCTTCAAGGTTCGGGGCAAAATGGATGTGTGGAGCATCAAGGAGACCTTTCTTGATCGATTCTACGAGCGGTACGGTTTCGTCATTCAGCCGGGCTGGACAGTGCTCGATGTCGGTGGTGGTATCGGCGAGTTCGGCCTGTTCGCGGCTCACGCCGAGCCCGGCACGCAGGTCTTTGCGTTCGAGCCATTTCCGGAATCTTTCGCGCTTATGCGGGAGAATGCGCGTTTAAACGATGTCGCCAATGTTCACCTCTTTGAGATGGCGCTCGGTGCGGAGAGTGGCACGTCGATGCTCGATTTGAGCAGTGGTGAGCCATTGCGGTTTCAAAGCCAGGCTCCGGCGGATTCAGCGACCACCCGGCAGATCAAGGTCGCGGCGAGTTCTCTTCGTGATGCGCTGACCCTGATCGGCGTGGTCGACGTTGACCTGATCAAGATCGATTGTGAAGGGGCGGAGTACGACATTCTCTTCAGCGCCGATCGGACAGTGCTGGATCGCATTCACCGGATCGTGATGGAGTTCCATGATGGCGTTACGGTCTACGCTCATACCGATCTCGTGCGCTTCCTGGAAGAGGCTGGGTACGTTGTAGATACGTTTCCCAATCCGGTGCACTCAAGCCTGGGATACCTGAGGGCGACACGCGAGCGCCAGGAGTCCTGAAATCCGTCCGCCCCCTTGAGACAGGCACAACCCCTGCGCCTGAAGACGCGCTCAAGCACGATGAAGTGACGTCATCAGGGCATGCATCGCGATACATTGACGCCAGTCAAACCCACGCGAGGCAACCGCGTCGCCGGGAGTGGTCGGCCTGGTAAACGGCAACGACATCGAACGAGAACTCGCCGGAGCCACCTTCGCAAGCCGTCCACCGTGGGCGGCACGGAGTGGGAGGAGTAGCGGAACCGCTCGCGCATTGCGTTTGGGGTTAGCGGAAGATTGCGGCGACGCATTGGGGAGTGTTGATGGGTGGAAGCATGCCATGGGACGAAGCAGTATGATAGGAGAGAACGTACACCAGGATTCGTCGATCTCGCCGTGAAAGCACTGAGCCACTGAGAACCCAATTGACATCCAGAACAATAGTTCTAAAATGAGCACCAGAGCGAAAAAAGATCGGGGTCTGGAAATGACTGATGCAAGAGAGTCTTTTAGCACACGCGAAAGGGAGCAACCCATGGTTAACACTGCCGACCTGACCATGACACAAATCAAGTCTTTCGTTCTTCAGGGGATGATACCTGGTGAAGCAATTGATCCGCTGACGCTCATCGAGCGGCTACATGTGGCCACCCGCATCAGTTCCTACGACCTTAAAGCGGCGATTTGGTATCTGATCGGTGATCAGCGTATCCGTCTGGACGATAGCCTCAATATCGTGAGAGTCGATAGGGTTGCTTCGAGTGACCAATGATACCCGGGCACGGTACGCGCGGCGAAGCGACCCTGGACAAGCGGGCGATGAGCGTACTGCACAACGCCGGGACAGAGACAGGCTTCTCTATAGTCCGTATTTGCGCAGGCTCAGCGGTATTACCCAGATCATTTCACCGCTTGGGTATCATCCGACACATAACCGCCTCACGCATACGCTGGAAGTTGCCCAGATCGCGAGAAGCATAGCCGAGAGATTGTTGTCGGATTCCGGTACTGACCGGGCAGCTATCAGTTTCTTCGGAGGACTCGATCCGGATATCGTTGAGGCGGCCTCCCTGGCGCACGACCTTGGGCATCCACCCTTCGGACACGTGGCGGAGCGGGAGCTCAACGAGCTGATCGCGGGAGATGGTTTGGCACCCCTGCGTGATTGGCAAGATCCGGATGGCTATGAGGGGAATGCACAGACGTTTCGCATCCTGAACCGGCTCGATGTCCGGTTCGACGACCTGGCGGGTCTGGATTTGACCCGAGCGACGCTCAGTGCGACAAGCAAATATCCCTGGCTCAGAGAGAATTCCGGCGAGCGTCACAGAAAGTGGGGCGTCTATGCGTCCGAACAGGATGAATTCGATTGGTCGCGATCGCATTTGATCGATCATCGTCGGGATCACAAAACACTTGAAGCGGAAATCATGGATTGGTCTGACGACATCGCCTATGCCGTGCATGACCTCGAAGACTTCTATCGGGCAGGACTGGTCCCGCTGGATCGGCTCATTTCCGATGGCGACGAACGAGGCCGGTTTTTTGCGGCGATCAATGTTGATGACGCGGATCACGCAGAATCGGCTTTGCTCAGACTCTTGCAGTTTGCTCCGGTGGAGGATCCTTTCGACGGCTCTCACACGAGCCGGGCGCGTCTGAAGCAACTCTCGTCATCGCTGGTCAATTTGTACATTACTTCGACTTCAGTGGCTGATCCTTCCGACAGCTCTACCTGTCTGGCCATTCATGAGGATCGACGGTACGAAGTGAATCTCCTGAAGCAGGTGACATGGCATTACGTCATTGATAGCGACGCCGTGCGTTCGCAGCGATATGGGCAACGAACCGTGATCCGACGCCTGTTTTTCGAATTGTTTGACGATACCAAGGCTCAATCGGCAGGTTCACGGCTCTTGCCGACGTTCTTCCGCGACCTTGTTCGTGAGGAAGATGATGAGCGCAATATGGCTCGTTGTGTTGCAGATTTCATTTCCAGCCTGACCGAGCCACAGGTGATTGCGTTTCACAACAGGATTACCGGGACATCCCTTGGTACAGATCTGGATCAGGTCGTTTATTGATCGCCCGAATGCGTTTACCGACGTCACGCTTCCGATCCTCCTTGTCTTCGTCGGTAGTACCGAGTAGTCGAGGACATCAAGGTGGATGTGTCTCAAGGCACGGCTATTGCACACACCACCACGACGTATGCATGGTGATGGCGATTGCATGGTGTGAGGAGTGGACGCATGGGCGATGTGGATACCAACTGGATTGCGGTGATTCTGGCGGCCTTGAGCAGTGTCCTGGTCAATTGGCTGTGGCGCTCGCGATACCTGTTTCGCGACCGGTGGGCGCGATTCGCCGGCCTGACTCAGGCGAAGATGGAGCAGGGACTCGTCCCTGGCCTGGTTGTTGCCGGGGTGACGGGTTTGCTGATGGCGTATGTCGTCTCCTATGTGGCTGGGCTGATCGAAGCGGACAGTGGCGACGGCGACATGGTTTCAGCGCTGGGCGCGGCGTTCTGGCTGTGGCTGGGGATCGCCGCGACGACGGTGATCGCGCATGACACCTTCGAGCAACGACCTGTGCAGCTCACGTTCCTGAGCATCGGCAACTGGCTGGCGACCCTGCTGGTGATGGGCCTGATCATCGGGATATTCGGGATGTGACGGGAGGCTGGAAAAGCTATTGAGTCACTGACGGAACATTGCGGGATCCAGCGTCCGAATTGCGGAATTGGTCTTGTCAATGAAGACGATGCCGTCCCGCAACCAGAGCACGCTGCCTGTTGCGACAGACGTATCGCTGGCGGCGATCAACGATCCACCAAGATCGTAAATCTCGAGTCCGGAGCCGGTGCTGATCACGACAGCCTGGTTTCGCTCCGAGAGGTCGTAATCCACCCCATTGAAGGGAATCGAGCTCAATGCGTCACCAGGCGAGGATGCCGGGGCAACGATCACCTGGCCACCAGCAACATAGGTGATCAGGTCGTCTCCGAAGTTGGCGCGCACAAGCTGAATGTCGCCGTACGGATTCTGGCCGGCGATCCTGGCGCTTCCGTCCGAAATCAGCAGCCACGATGATGATGCCGGTATCAGCGTGCCCGCGTCGACCGGATAGGCCGCGCCCAGCGGGTCAATCGGATTGTCGATGGCGCCAAGCGCTTCATCCGAAATCGGCTCGCCGTTCCATTCAACCGCGCGAATTTCAACGGGCTCACCGTTTCCGTTGCCGATACGCTGGTAGATCAGGCGGCCATCGACCCAGCCAATCGGCTCGTCGGTGTGTGGCCCGTTCGCACTGTCCGAGGTTGCGTCGATACATTCGTTACCGGCGTCGCAGATGGCGAGGCTCTGGCCCTGGTCATCGGGTATCGCCTGCACCTCGACATCGTCCCGGCCCAGGCTGTAGCCATCCGGGTTATTGCTGAAAATGACGCCATCATCGTAACCAAGCCGGTCATCCGGGGAACCCCACAACGTTCCGTCACTGTAGAACGGCGCGTCACTGAGCGTGAACGACCCCGAACCAGGCTCTTCGGGCGCGTCAAGTGTGTTCTCAGACGCGTCCATCGTTTCCTGCACTGCGAGGGTCGCCCTGCTCTCCGCAACCTTGGTCTGGGCAACCGCAATGTCATCGGTTTGGTTATTGGGTGTTGGGTCAGGTAGTGGGAGGGTTCCTGAATCTCCGAATTCGGAGAAGAAAAGCATTTGGAAAGCTGTCCCCTTGAATGCAGCCGGAGATAAGTCCGTCATCGTTTCGGGTTCAAGAATATCAAGTGCGCCGTTTCGTTGTGCTGCTTCCTCGGCGAACGATTCCGCCGCGGCAATTTCTGCCGGGCACCTCTGTCTCAACGTGATCTGGGCTTCCAGATTTTCAGCCTCGAGTGATTCGATCTCTTCGGCAAATGGAAATGCCCCGAAGATGCCGCCGGAGGCTACAGATCGCATCATTGGGGGGAACAGTAACCAAAGTTCCAGCGCAGAGTTGTGGAGCTCATTAGCGATTTTCGGAACTTCATCATTCACTTCCATCGAGAGTAGTACATCGCCTGGCACCGAAAGAAACGTCGCAAAGGCGTCCATTTCGTCTGGGGAAAGGACCAGGATGCTCATCTCGCTATGATTGGCCTTTGTTATGGCGGCATCCATCCGTGCCATCCACTCATCGTCCTCTATCAAGGCGATGAACTGTTCTCCCATTCGGGCATCCGCGACAGCAAAATAAACCCGCAAGTCACTACACTCGTTTTGCGCAGCGAGTTGTGAGGTTCTCAGACACGCACATATTCCAATGAAAAGGGCGATGATGACGAAATGCCTTGCCATTGAGCTGCCCCTTGCTAATCAGCAATTTCTCGCTGCGATGGATACCTTCATTGACAGATCATAAACGCAAACCGTTGGATTCATCTCTACTTCTGCGTAGTGAGTACGCCTACCTGACCTGCCCCCATTGTGTAGTCCACTCATTGTGAGAGTCCGACGAACTCCGCGAGGCGCTCCACAGGCGTGCGGTAGCCCAACGCGCTGTGGGGGGCGCTGATGATTATAGTCGTGTCGCCACATCGCAATGATCTGCCGGGCGTCCGCCAGGCTGGTGAACCAGTGTTGGTTCAGGCACTCATCGCGCAACCGCCCGTTGAAGCTCTCCATCACGGCGTTCTGGACCGGTTTACCCGGGTCAATGAAGTGCAGGTGGACGCCGTGGTGATAGGCCCATTGATCGAGGACGATGCTGGTCAGCTCCGGGCCGTTGTCGAGCACCAGCTCGGTTGGGCAGCCGCGTTCGGCGGTCAGCTGATCCAGCACGCGCACCACGCGGGCACCGGGCAAGGACGCGTCGACCTCGATCGCCAGCGCCTCCCGGGTGCAGGCATCCACCACGCCAAAGAGCCGAATTGACCGGCCCGAGGCCAGGGCGTCACTGACAAAGTCGACGACCCATTGCTCATTCGGCCTGGTGGGCGGCACGGGCTGCGGGTGGCGCGCCCGGGCCACCCGCTTGCGTGGACGGCACCGCACCGCCAAGCCTTCGAGCCGGTACAGCCGGGCCACGCGCTTGTGGTTGATGCGTATCCCCTCACGGCGCAGCAGCGCATGGAGGCGGCGATAGCCAACGCGTGGCCGTTCGCCCGCCAGCGTGCGCAGCCGGGAGCGGATGTGTCGTTCATCGGGTCGCGGACGACCGTGGTACCGCGCCGTCGCCCGGTTGACGCCGACAATCCGACAAGCTCGGCGCTGAGAGAGCCCAAATCGTGCTTGTAGCCAGTCCACCGCGGCCCGCCGCTGTGCGGGCCTTACCAGTTTTTTCGGAGAATCTCTCGCAGCGCCTGGTTGTCGAGCGCCTGATCCGCCACCAATCGTTTGAGTCGGGCATTCTCGTCTGCCAGTGCCTTGAGCCGCTTTGCGTCACTCAGCTCAAGGCCGCCGAACTTCTCCTTCCAGCGGTACAAGGTCTGTGCACTGATGCCATGCTGCCGACATAATGTCGTCGTGGTCACCCCAGCTTCGTGTTCCTTGACAATGCCGACGATCTGCTCCTCGGTAAACCGGCTCTTGCGCATGGTGTCCTCCTTGGGGAAAATCCCCTGAGGACTCTCATTATGCCTGGACTAGTTTTCGGGGTGCAGGTCATACCCACTCAGCGAGACTCGATGCAGCAGTGTCGCCGGGAGCGGATCGGCCTGGTAAACGGCGAGTGTGTCGAGCGTGAACCTGCCGGAAACCATCGTCACGAGCAACGCCTGAACGTCGTCGTCGCTGATCGGTGTGCGCCGGCTCAGCGTGCAGTGCGGCTCGAACGGGTATGGCATCGGCTCGAAGCGGATGCCGGATCGGTCGATGCGCCGGTGAAGCTCCCGGAACGGCGTTGTGTCCCGCAGGGTCAGCACGAAGATGTCGGTGTTGGAGAATCGCTTCACCCGACCAAAGCTGGCGATGATTGGTGCCGTCGTCGCGGCGATCTCGCCGAGGATGGTGAAGACGTCGGCGCTGGACTGGCCGGGGGAGACCACTCCGTTGCCACTCGACCCGGCGACGGTGATCTCGACCGGAAGCCGCGTCTGCAACGGGTCGCGGAACCGCTCCCGGATCCTCAGCACCTCCGCGCCGATCCGGTCGGGGAGGTCGAGCACGACAAAGCAGCCGTGGGGAATAGTGGTTCCTTGCGTCATCCGAACATCCAGTCGCGTACGAAGCGGCACGCGCTAGCCACCTTCGCAGCCGACGCCATCGTGATTGCCATCGAAGTTGTGGGGATCGGGCGGGATCACCCGGAACCGGCGCTCGCTGATATCGCCGCAATCGAGGTCGCCCACCTGCGAACGGGGTGGGATGCAGACGTCCGGATAGGCCGGTTCGCAGCCAGTGGTTGTGTTTCGGGCGACCGGTGCGGCGACAACTCCATTTGAGGATTTGACCCTGTTCGAAGTTTGCCTCACCCGCGACTGTGGCTCAAGCTCGACACCGAACGTGCCACAGAGCTTGCGGACGCCCAGGTTGTGCCGGACGCTGAACTGCTCCGCTTCGTTGAGCTGGTCGCGATACGTGTCATCGGGCTCGTACGTGTCGGATTCGGCCCAACCGTTGCGGATCATCACCTCATTGACCATGTAGATATCGCCATTGAGCTCGAACCAGACATAGGCGAGACGGCGGTCGTAGCGATCGCGCCGGGTTTCGTCGTATTCGAGCCATACCTCCTGGTCCGGCACAAGCGCGAAGATGAACGTCAGGTAGCGGGTCGCCTCCACCGCGCCGCACTGTTGGGCACGGTTCTCGCCGCCGAGCTCCGGGGAATTGATGTGGTACATGCGAACCGTGTCCGGGGTGCCATTCACGATGATGTCGAAGGTGTCGCCGTCCGTCACGGAGGCGATGCGGGCGCGCTCGGCGCTTGCCGGAATGGCGTCGGTCCACAGCACCGGCGCAAAGCCATTGCGCGGCAGGGAAGGGCAGGCGATGCCGTCGTCGTTCGGATCGAGGGTGGCGTGGTCATCGGGGTCGGTCTCGAAAACCGTCTGCGCCCACTGCCAGGCGTCGAAATCGTCGCAATCGGCGGCGTCGCCACCCCAGGCGGAGGCGACAGCTGGAAAAGCGATGGTGAGCAGGGCGGCCATGGCGACAATGGCGGTCAGGATGCGAGGCAAGGTTGATCTCCGGCGCAATGCATGCTGGTGCGTTCCCGCCCTAACTATACGTTGCCTGCATGCGGACTGGTATCGCTGTGATCGCGCAATGGTGGTCCTGTGCCAAACCAGCATGCATCGGCATGGTTCGTCGTTTTGTCGCTTGAGGAATTGTGCCTGGATCGCGGTCATCGCGGTCTGAACTCGCCGCTACCGGACGATGCTGGTCAGTGCCACGCGCGGCTGATCTTTGTGAAGGCGGTGGTGACCTGGTCGATGGTCCCGTCATCGGCGAGGAGCAGCGTCTGTGGAAACCAGACAGTGTGGCGTCCGGCTGCTTCGGCGTGCGGGATCGGGTGGCGCTCCGCCGGTTCGACGAAGCGTTTGTGAATGGTGTCGGCCATCGCCCCGATGTGGGGCAGCGGGATGTATCCCGCGCTGCACGGCACGCCTTCGGCTTTCAGCGCTGCCAGGAATCCCTCGCGATCATGACGACTGAACGCCTCCGGATCGTAGGTGAATTGATAGAGATGCCAGCCGCAACGGGTAACGCGATCATCGATCCGAAGCGGCGTCAGGCCGGGAATCTCGCCCAACGCGCTGGTGATGCGGGCAGCGCCGCGATCGCGCCGTGCCATCTGCGCCGGCAGACGCTCAAGCTGCGCCAGCAGGATCGCCGCCTGCCATTCGGTCATGCGGAGGTTGCGACCGACTGACGCGAAATCGAACATTCCTTCGCTGTCGGGTGTGCGCCCGGTGTTGTGGATCGACCAGAGCCGATCATGCAGCGCGGCATCATTGGTGACGATCGCGCCGCCCTCACCGGCGGTGATGTTTTTGCTTTCCTGGAAGCTGAAGCAGCCGAGATCGCCAATTGTGCCAACTCCGTCTCCGTTCCATTGCGCGCCCCACGCCTGACAGGCGTCTTCCAGCACTGGGAGGCCGTGATCGCGTGCGACCTCCAGCACCCCGTCCATGTCCGCCGGCAGCCCGCCGATGTGGACCGGCACGATCGCCGCCGTTTTCGGCGTGATTGCCCCGGCGATGCACGCTGGGTCGATGGTGTTGGTGGTTGGGTCGATGTCGATGAAGACCGGGCGGGCACCGAGCGTCAGGATGGCGCTGGCGGTGGCGATGAAGGTCCAGGCGCTGGTGATCACCTCGTCGCCAGGCCCGACCCCGATTGCTTCCAGCGCGGCTTCGAGGGAGGTGGTGCCGCTGGGGGTGCAGACGGCGTGATCCGCGCCTTGAAAGGCGGCAAAGGCAGCGGAGAACTGATCGACCTTCGGGCCGGAGAGCTCGCTCCAGTGCCCGGAGTCGAGCACCTCCAGCAGCAGCTCGCGCTCGCGATGGTCGTGCATCGGCCAGTCAGGGAAGGAGCCGTTGCAGGCGGGTGTGCCGCCGTCGATGGCGAGGGTGGTGGTCATGGATCGCCTTTGGGCACGGAGCCCGGGTAGGCTCGCCTCACCGTAGTGGGCGGGCGCGTCGTGGCCGAACTCGGGCACGGTGATCCGAGTCTACAGAGCCCGGTGACCGGTAGTCCCGCCTCACCGTACGCCTGCTGCGTATTTTTCGGGGGTGACAACGCGGCACGGGCACAGAAGAATAGGAAGGTGACCCGTTCGCTGACTGGCTGACGTCGTGAAAGGATTCCCAGCCATGGACCTCGACC
>Ga0075527_10000092_pt1 | contig 19164 bp, 17 predicted proteins | sample NGEPer11B_FD_74784 | JGI IMG/M metagenome (GOLD analysis project Ga0075527, IMG submission 74784) | Arctic peat soil microbial communities from the Barrow Environmental Observatory site, Barrow, Alaska, USA - NGEE Permafrost305-11B | ecosystem: Environmental > Terrestrial > Soil > Wetlands >...
TAGCCGACGTTGAAGCCGAGGGCACGCAGCATTTCGCGGCCTTCGTCGGTGATCTTGTCCGGCCCCCACGGCGGCATCCAGACCCAGTTGATGCGGAACTCGTTGACGATGCCTTCGAGTGCCGCACGGGTCTGGTCCTCGATGACGTCGGTCAGCGGGCAGGCTGCGGACGTCAGCGTCATGTTGAGCACGGTGTTGCTGTGCTCGTCGACGTCCACGCCATACACGAGTCCAAGGTCGACGACGTTGATGCCGAGTTCGGGGTCGACGACGTCCTTCATCGCTTCCAGGACATCGTCTTCGCTGGTCGGCTTGGGTGCAGACAGGTCGACCGCGGGCAATTCGGCGGTCTCTGTGTGGTCGGTCATTCGTCCTCCATTTCGGTCCCGGACATCGGGGTCTTTTGATCGGCCGGGGAGACCCCGGCCACTTCGTCGGCAGCGCTGGCCCGGGCGACTGCGTCTTTCCAGGCCATCCACGACAGTAACGCGCATTTCACGCGGGCAGGGAATTTGGCAACGCCGGCGAAGGCGATGCCGTCCTCGAGTGTGTCTTCGTTCGGCTCGATTCGGCCGCGACCCTGCATCAGCGCCGCGAACTCTTCGTGCACGCTCATCGCCTCTTCGACGGACTTGCCGATCAGCAGGTCATTGAGCACCGACGCCGAGGCCTGACTGATCGAGCAGCCTTCGGAGTCATAGGAGACATCGACGATCGTGTTGTCCGCCACGTGGACGCGCAGCGTGATTTCGTCGCCGCACGTGGGATTCACGTGGTGCACTTCGGCCTCATACGGCTCGCGAAGTCCGGCACCATGTGGGTTCTTGTAGTGGTCCAGGATGATCTCCTGGTAGAGCGCATTCAGATCCATGGTCAGGACACCCCAAAGAAGTTCTTCGTATGTTCGATGCCGTCGACGAGCGCGTCGATCTCGGCTTCAGTCGTGTAGAGGTAGAACGAGGCCCGGGTCGTTGACTGGACGCCGAAACGCTGGTGCACAGGCTTCGCGCAGTGATGACCTGCGCGGACGGCGATCCCCTGCGAATCCAACAACTGGCTCACATCGTGCGGGTGGATGCCGTCGATCACGAAACTGATCGCGCCGCCACGGTCGACGGCCTCCTTCGGTCCGATGATCGTCAGCCCGTTCACTTCCTGCAGTCTTCCGAGCGCATATGCCGTGATGGCCTGCTCGTGGGCCGCGATGGACTCCATGCCGATGCCGGTGAGGTAGTCGGCCGCGGCACCCAGGCCGACGGCCTGCACGATCGGCGGCGTGCCCGCTTCGAATCGCGACGGCGGCGGCGCATACGTCGAGCGCTCCATGGTGACAGTTTCGATCATTTCGCCACCGCCCAGGAACGGCGGGAGTGCGGCAAGCAGGTCGTAGCGTCCCCACAGGACGCCAATGCCCGTCGGACCGACCATCTTGTGCCCGGTGAAGGCGACGAAGTCGGCTCCGAGCACGCTGACGTCGACGGGCAACTGCGGCACGGCCTGGGAACCGTCCACCACGACGAGGGCGCCGACCGCGTGGGCGCGGGCGATGACGGCATCGAGGGGATTGATCGTGCCCAACATGTTGGATACCCATGTCAACGCGACCACTTTGGTGCGTTCGTTGACTAGTTCATCGAGGTTGGAAAGGTCGAGGCGCCCCTCGTCGGTGACGCCGAACCAACGGAGTTTCGCGCCGGTCCGCTGCGTCAGCAACTGCCACGGCACGATGTTGGAGTGGTGCTCCATCTCGGTGATGACCACCTCGTCGCCGGCCGTGACGCACCCGTCGGAGCCCAGCACGTGGGCTACGAGGTTGAGCGCCTCGGACGCGTTCTTGGTGAAAACAACCTCGTCCCGCGACGGTGCACCGATGAATGCGGCGATCTTGTCGCGCGCTCCTTCGAACGCTTCGGTCGACTCGGCACCGAGCTGGTGCATCGCCCGCGCCACGTTGGCGTTGTGCAGCAGGTAGTGCTCGCTGATGGCGTCGATGACCGACTGCGGCTTTTGCGACGTGTTCGCGCTGTCGAGGTAGACCAGGGCTTTGTCGTCGGCAAGGCGGCGCGCCAGGATCGGGAAATCTTCCCGGATCCTGCTCACGTCATACGTGCCGACTTCGGCCCTGGTGACAGTCACTGTGCGGCGGCCTTCACATACTTGTCGTAGCCCTCGGCTTCGAGCTGGTCGGCGAGGTCGCGGCCACCGCTCTCGGCGAGACGACCAGCCACGAACACGTGCACGTAGTCGGGCTTGATGTACTGCAGGATGCGCGTGTAGTGCGTGATGAGGAGTACGCCGCGGTCGCCCTGTTCGCTGTAGCGGTTGACACCCGCGGCGACGATCCGGAGTGCATCGATGTCGAGGCCGGAGTCGGTCTCGTCGAGGATGGCGAACTTCGGGTTGAGCAGTTCGAGTTGGGCGACCTCATGGCGCTTCTTCTCGCCGCCGGAGAATCCTTCGTTGACGTTGCGCTGCGCGAACTCCTTGTCGAGGGTGACGTGTTCGAGCGTTTCGTTGACCTGTTTCATCCAGGTGCGGAGCTTCGGTGCTTCCCCATCGATGGCCGTCTTGGCTGTACGGAGGAAGTTCGCGACCGAGACGCCGGGAACCTCGACGGGGTATTGCATCGCGAGGAACAGTCCGGCGCGGGCGCGCTCGTCGACCTTCATCTTGCTGATGTCGGCGCCATCGAGCCTGACCGTGCCACTCGTGATCTTGTACTTCGGGTGGCCTGCGATCGAGTAGGCAAGCGTGGACTTGCCCGAACCGTTGGGGCCCATGATGGCGTGCACTTCGCCGGAATTCACGGTCAGGTTGACGCCGCGAAGGATTTCCTTCGCACCGTCCTGGGTCTCGACCGAGACGTGCAGATCCTTGATCTCCAAGGTGGCCATTTCTAAACTCCTGTTTTCTCAGAAAGATCCACCAACACGGTGTCTCCCTCTACTTTCGTGGGATACGTAGCTACGGGTTCGGTGGCAGGCAGGTTGAGCACCGCACCGGTACGAATGTCGAAACGCGAGCCGTGCAACCAGCACTCGATCTCGCATCCTTCGACCTCGCCTTCGGACAACGGAATCGCGGCATGGCTGCATTCGTCATACAGCGCATAGACGTCGTCGCCGTCACGCACCAAGGCCAAAGCGACGCCGCCTACTTCTACGCCGAGCACTCCCCCTTTGGGTACGTCGTTGAAAGCCGCTGCCGGCACAAATCCGGTCACGCGGCCCGTCCAAGGTTCTTGGACAACTCGCTTTCGACGGCTGCCAGCAGACGTTCTTCAAGTTGAAGCACTCCTATACGGCGGACTATGTCGGCGAAGAAGCCATGCACCACGAGCCGACGCGCTTCGGCTTCGGGGATGCCGCGGCTCTCCAGGTAGAACAGGTGTTCGTCGTCAAAGCGGCCGGTAGTGCTGGCGTGACCGGCACCCTCGATTTCGCCGGTTTCGATCTCGAGGTTCGGAATCGAGTCCGCGCGGCAACCGTCGGTGAGGACCAGATTGTCATTGCTTTCATACGTGTCGATGCCTTCGGCGACGTTGCGAATCAGGACGTCACCAACCCACACGGTGTGAGCATCCTTGCCCTGCAACGCGCCTTTGTATTCGACCCTACTGCGCGACTTTGGCGTGTTGTGGTCCACAAACAGCCGGTGTTCCAGATGCTGGCCGGCATCGGCGAAGTAAAGGCCGAGCATGGTGACATCGCCACCGGGGCCCGCGTAATCGACCGTGGCGTTGATACGGACCAGGTTGCCGCCGAAGGACACGATGACGTGTTTGTATGTCGCATCACGGCCGACGGTCGCGTGGTGGTGTGCCACGTGGACCGCATCGTCTTCCCAATCCTGGATCGACACGACCGTCAGGTTCGCCCCGTCGCCGAGTTTGATCTCGACATTGGCGGCCACCAGCGCGCTGCCCGTATGGTCCATCAACACCGTGGCCTTGGCGAAATCGCCGACCTCGATGAACACGTGTCCGAACGCGGCCTCGTCGGCGCCTTGGCCGTCCAACGTGATCGTGATTGGGTTCTCGACCTCGGCGTTTTTGGGAACGGTCAATACGAATGCCTTCTCGAAACTGTTCCAGGCTTGCGCACTGACACGGTCGCTCGGCTTGTGCACGGAGCCGAGTCGGGCATCGTCGCGTCCTACGAGTTCGATCTCCACGATGGGGTCGGCCTCGATGTCGGTGATAACCCGCCCACCAGTCCTGAAGGTTCCGTCATGCAGGCCCTTCAGTCGTTTGAGCGGAGTGAATCGCCAAATCTCTTCCAACCCATGCGGCACCGGATGGTCGTCGAGATCAAAGGAACCTCCCGGGTGCAGATGACTTTCGGTTGCCGGGCCCTCCAGGGCTTCGGCAACATTGTTGGTCAGGGTTGTCACCCGACGGCACCTTCCATCTGGAGTTCAATGAGGCGGTTGAGCTCGAGTGCGTACTCCATGGGGAGTGCACGCGCAATCGGCTCGACGAAGCCGCGGACGATCATCGCCATGGCCTCGTCTTCCTGGATGCCTCGGCTCATGAAGTAGAAGAGCTGGTCATCGCTCAGCTTGGAGACGGTCGCCTCGTGGCCGAGGGTCACATCGTCCTCGCGTACGTCGACATACGGGTACGTGTCCGAACGGCTCATCTGGTCAACCAGCAACGCGTCGCATTTGACTGTGCTGGCCGAGCCCTTGGCGCCTTCGAGCACCTGGAGAAGTCCGCGATACGACGAACGCCCACCGCCGCGTGCCACGGACTTCGACAGGATCGAACTCGAGGTGTTGGGGGCTGCGTGCACCATCTTTGCGCCGGCATCCTGATGTTGGCCTTCGCCGGCGAACGCGACAGACAAGGTCTCACCTCGCGCATGTTCGCCCATGAGGTAGCAGGCGGGGTACTTCATCGTGACCTTGGATCCGATGTTGCCATCAACCCATTCCATCGTCGCGCCCTCTTCACAGACTGCACGTTGCGTGACGAGGTTATAGACGTTTGTGGACCAGTTCTGGATCGTCGTGTATCGGCAACGTGCGCCCTTCTTGACGATGATCTCAACGACGGCCGAATGCAACGAGTCCGTCGAGTAGGTCGGTGCGGTGCAGCCTTCGACATAGTGCACGTAGGCGCCTTCGTCGACAATGATCAGCGTGCGTTCGAACTGGCCCATGTTTTCGGTGTTGATGCGGAAGTAGGCCTGCAGCGGAATATCGACGTGAACGCCTTTGGGCACGTAAATGAACGAGCCGCCGGACCAGACCGACGAGTTGAGCGCAGAGAACTTATTGTCACCGACAGGGATGACCGTTGCGAAATACTCCTTGAACAGTTCGGGGTATTCCTTGAGCGCGGTGTCCGTGTCGACGAAAATGACGCCCTGCTCTGCCAGGTCCTCGCGAATTTTGTGATAGACGACTTCGGATTCATATTGCGCGGCAACACCCGAAACGAGACGCTGCTTTTCGGCCTCGGGGATGCCAAGCCGGTCATAAGTGTTCCTGATGTCGTCGGGCAGGTCATCCCAACTCGTTGCCTGCTTCTCGGTGGAGCGGACGAAGTACTTGAAGTTGTCAAAATCGATGTTGCCGAGTTCGGCTCCCCATGTCGGCATGGGCTTGCGGCGGAAAAGTTTGAGCCCCTTGAGTCGCAGGTTAAGCATCCATTCGGGCTCGCTTTTCAGCGTCGAAATATTCCGCACCACTTCCTCGGAGAGTCCGCGCTTCGCATTGGCTCCAGCGACGTCGCTGTCAGCCCATCCGAATTCATAGCCGCCTAGATCCTTGAGTTGGGGATTGGCTTCTTCGATGGCGTTGCGCTCATTCGAGGTGGTAGTCATTTGGTGACCCTCTCTGTTGATGGGAAGTGGGGAACATTTGTCGTGCAGATGCCGTCACCGTGAGCGATGGTGGCAAGTCGTTGTACGTGGCTGCCGAGCAAGCGGGCGAAGGCCTCGGCCTCCGCTTCGCACAATTGCGGGAATTCCTCTGCCACGTGCGCGACCGGGCAATGATGCTGGCACACCTGGTCACCGCTGGGGGCGTTGCGTGCCGACGCGGCGAAACCGTCGACCGTCAACGCATCGGCAAGAGCCTGTGGGCGATCGCCGGGTTTCGCGGCCGCGACGAGCGGACGGTATCGCTCTTCGAGGTCCGCGACGCGGTGGCGGGCGAAGGCCATGACGGCGGCGTCGCCACCGGTTTGGGACAGGAATCGAAGTGCGTCTACGGCAAGCTCGTCATACTTCTGATCGAACCAGTCCCGGCCGGATTGGGTCACGACGAACACTTTGGCCGGGCGACCACGCCCGCGGTGCCCGTCGACCCGCTGCTCGCGGGCCTCGATCGCGCCGTCGGCAAGCAATTGGTCCAAATGTCGGCGCACGGCCGCCGGAGTCAACCGAAGCCGTTGGGCAAGCTCGACCGCCGTGGACGCGCCTTCTTCCAGAATGCTTTTCACTACGCGTTCACGGGTAGGCGCGTCTTCGACGACCGACGCGTGATCGACCCGAATGTTTTTCACAACACCATTGTGCCTTTAATCAATGTGCCGATCAACAAAGGTGAACCTAAGTGTCCGGCGGCGAAGCCAGGGAAAAAGATGGGGTGCCCGCTCCGTAGACTGGTCCGGTGCCCAATCCCCCCGCCGTCGAGGTTCGGGACCTCGCCATGTCCTACGGCAAAGTGCGGGCCGTCCATGGGTTCAGCCTGACCGTCGAACCGGGCACGGTCACCGCCGTGCTCGGTCCCAACGGGGCAGGCAAGACCACCACATTGGAAACCTGCGAAGGCTTCCGGAAACCGCAATCGGGCACGGTTCGCGTCCTCGGGCTCGATCCGATCGCCGATTCACGGGCGCTGCGTCCGCGGGTCGGAGTCATGCTGCAGAACGGCGGCGCATGGTCCGGTGCACGCTCCCACGAAATATTGCGGCACATTGCCTCGTTGCATGCGAATCCGCTCAATGTCGACGCGCTGATCGAGCGGCTCGGCTTGGGGTCCTGTGGGCACACGCCATACCGGCGACTGTCCGGTGGCGAGCAGCAACGGCTCAACCTGGCCATGGCCGTCGTGGGTCGGCCCGAATTGGTATTTCTCGACGAGCCCACCGCGGGCCTGGACCCGCAGGCACGCCGCGCGACCTGGAATCTCATCCGCGAACTGCGCAGTAGCGGCGTGACTGTCGTATTGACAACTCACTTCATGGACGAGGCCGAGAATCTCTCCGATCGGATCCATATCGTCGACAAAGGCCGAGTCATTGCCTCGGGATCTGCAGCGGAGCTCACGTCGGCGGGTGCAGCCAACGCGTTCCGATTCACCACCGGATCGCCGGTCGACATCGACAGCCTAGGCCGCGCCCTGCCCGCGGATACCAAGGTGACAGAGACCGGGCCCGGTTCGTACGTCATCAGCGGCTCCGTTCGGCCCGATTTGCTGGCCACCTTCACCGCGTGGTGCGCGGCGAATGCCGTGCTGCCGGCGACGATGCTGGTGGAACGACGCACCCTCGAAGACGTCTTCCTCGACCTGACCGGGAGGGAACTGCGTTGAGTCTCGACTTCACGCCGAATCCAGGCGCCGCCCCACTGTCCTCGATGATCCGGTCGCAGACCGTCATGGAACTGAGGCTACTGCTGCGCAACGGGGAGCAACTGCTGCTGGCCTTGGTCATACCGCTCCTCGTGCTTGTCGCCGGGACCAAGTCCTCGTCGGTGATGGATTTGGGTTCAGGACGACCGATCGACATCGTCGCACCCGGCGTTCTCGCGTTGGCGGTCCTGTCGACATCGTTCACCTCGCTCGCGATCGCCACCGGCTTCGAACGCCGGTATGGCGTGTTGAAGCGACTTGGCGCCTCGCCACTCCCCCGGTCCGGTTTGCTTGCCGGAAAGATCGGCGCGGTGCTGGTGGTCGAGTTCATCCAGCTCGCGATCCTGTCCACCGTGGGTTTCCTCCTTGGCTGGGAACCGGTCGGCGGTGCAGCGTCCTTCGGCTGGCTGGTCGTGCTCACACTTCTGGCGACCGCCGCGTTCGGCAGCCTCGGCCTCCTCATCGCCGGCACCCTGCGTGCGGAAGCGACACTCGCATTCGCCAATCTCGTCTACGTCATCCTGCTGGTCGGCGGCGCGGTCATCGTGCCGCTGGACCGTTATCCGGCCTCGCTGCACGGCGTCATCCAGCTGTTGCCCTCAACCGCGTTGGGCGAGGGATTGCGTGACGCCTTTGCCGGTGTTGTGCCAGCTCCAATTGTCTTCCTCGTGTTGGCCGCGTGGGCAGTCGCCGGCACCCTCGCCACCGCTAAGACCTTCAAATGGGAATGATTGATTCGTTTCGAACGCCCGACCGCACCTTTGTGCTGCGATGGGCGTGGGCGAGCCTGGTCGCCAACACCTTTATCATCGTGACCGGCGCCGTTGTCCGGCTGACCGCGTCGGGCCTGGGTTGTCCCACCTGGCCCAAATGCACCGCCGAATCGTTCGTGCCGCACAGCCGCCTCGGCATTCACGGCGTCATCGAGTTCGGCAACAGGATGATCACCTACGTCCTGGTTGTGGTTGCGGTGGCGACCTTGATCGCGATCTGGCGTTGGGCCGGGACTTCTCGGGGCTTGCGGCGCCTGGCGATGGCGCTGGCGCTCGGCATTCCGCTCCAGGGTGTCATCGGCGGAATCACCGTTCTGACGGACTTGAACCCGTGGATCGTGGCATTGCACCTGCTGCTCTCGTTGGCGCTGGTGTCGGGATCGGTTTTGCTCATTGTGCGGGTGGCCGACATCGGTTCGACGTCCGTGGTGCCGTGGGCTGCGCGACTCGTATTCGCCATCTACGCAGTGACATGGGTCGTCCTCTACCTCGGCACTGTCGTCACCGGCAGCGGTCCGCATGCGGGCGACCTCAACGCGCCGCGCAACGGTATCGACCCGCAGTTGATGAGTCACGTGCATGCCGCCGCCGTCTACCTGCTGGTGGCGCTGACTCTTGTCGCCCTGTGGTCACTGCGCGGCACCGGCAGTCCGTATCGCTGGGCGCTCGCGCTGCTCGGAGTCTTAGTGGCTCAGGGTGCCATCGGCTTCATCCAGTATTGGACCGGCCTGCCGATCGCGCTCGTCGCACTGCACCTGCTGGTTGCATCTCTGCTCGTCGCCGTCACCACCCGCCTGCTGCTTGCCGTGCGTCATACCTAACGGATCTCTATGCGTTTCGGTCGCCATAGCGGCGCCAACGCATAGAGATCGGATTTGCACAGGCTTGCGGGCCGTTCCGTTCTCCACAGTCGAATCAAATCGACTTTCATCAAGCGCTGCTGCAATCGACTCTGTCGGTATGACGGTTTTACGCAGGTCCGAGGCGAACAAAACGTATGGGGTCAGTCGAACCCGCCATGCCCTGAAGTCAGGACGCTGGCAGCGCCCGACGCGCGGTGTGCTCGTCGACCACAGCGGCTCGCTTACTGCCGAGGAACGCGATCTGGTGGCGCTGCTGTCAGGGGGCCCGGCTGCTGTCCTCGCGGGCCCGACCGCGTTGCAGTACGACGGCTTCAAGGGATTCCCTGCTGGGATCCCTCATGTGACAGTGGCCGACGGCGCCCGGCAGCCTAGCGACACGGAAGCGACGGTTAACTGGAGCACCATGCTGGACGAGCGGGACGTCCATCCGCTTCGCTCACCACGGCGCACCCGACCTGCCCGCAGTGTGTGCGACTTCGCGAGCTGGTGTGGAAGCGACCGGTATGCGCGCGTGATCGTGCTGGCCGCGTTCCAACAGCGGCTCGTCAACGTGCGTCAAATGCGGGACGCACTGTCTCGCCGGGGGCCCTGCAAACGCAGAAGCCTGATTATCGAGTCGGTCCTCGACGCCAAGGGCGGGATCCAGTCTTTGCCCGAGTTCGATTTTGGTGTGCTTTGTCAGCAGGCCGGGTTCCCGAAGCCATCGCGTCAAAGCGTGAAACGCCGCAAGGACGGCAAGTTCTATCTCGACGTCGAATGGGAGGAATACGGTCTCGCCGTTGAGATCCACGGCATACCCCATATGAATATCGGCAAGTGGGATGCGGATCTAATGCGCAACAACGAGATCGTGATCGAGGGACCCCGGTTGCTGATCTTCACGTCATACGCGATTCGTCATGAACCAGATCTGGTCACGAACCAATTGTGTCGCGCTCTGATTCGCGCCGACTGGATACCCACCACCTGACGGATCTCTATGCGTTTCGGCCGCTATAGCGACGCCAACGTATAGAGATCCGTCACGGGGAGTGGGTCATGGCGCGGCAGCCTTCCGCATCGGGACACCCGGGCTCCAGGACGAACCCGCACTTCTCATACAACACAATCGCGGAGCCGTTGCCATCCATGACCCGCAATCGTATGAACGGTGAGTCCGAACCCTGCTGCAGTGGAGCATTGGCGCCCTGGTGCGCAGCCCACGCAAGTACGCCGTCCACCAACGCCCTCCCGGCGCCCTTGCCGCGCGCCTCAGGTGCCACCCACATCGAAATCAGTTCGATCCCGTCGGCAACCGGCATCCCACCAGCCATGCCGACTGGGTGATCGTCGACGTAGGCGATCAGGCAAACACCGTCAGAGGCGAGCCGCTCGCGCCAATTGGCTTCGGTATCCCGGACCCCGGTCCAGGCCGTGACCGAACTCGCGAACGCCTGCGGGTCCTCGTGCAGGGAGCGCAGCCGCAGTTCACGCCATACGGCCCAGTCGTCGGGACATGCCTCGCGGATCATGCACCCATTCTCATCGAATCTCTATGCGTTCCGGTCGCTATAGCGACGCCAACGCATAGAGATCCGTTGGTGTGACGTGGGTTCAGCGCAGGAAGGGATCGACCGCGGCGGCGACGAACAGCAGCGCGAGATAGGCATTCGACCAATGGAACAACCGCATCGGCTTGATGAGCGACAACCGCTCGGTGCCCTGCGAACGCCGATCCAGCGCGTGGGCCTCGGTGAGGAAGACGGCGCCGAGCACGGTGGCGGCGACCGGATAGAACCAACCCGTTGGCGTCACCGGCCACAACAGCAGCGACGTGCCGACCATGAGGTAGGAGTAAAGCACGATCTGGCGGCTCACCGTGCTTGACTTCGCGATGGACGGCAGCATCGGCACCTTGGCCGTCGCATAGTCCTCGCGGTAGCGCATTGCGAGCGCCCAGAAATGCGGCGGCGTCCAGAAGAACACGACCATGAACAGCACGACCGGCGCCCAGGCGAGTTCATTGGTGACGGCGGTCCAGCCGATGAGAGCCGGGAAACTGCCAGCCGCGCCGCCCCACACGATGTTCTGCGACGTACGGCGTTTGAGCAGCATCGTGTAGCCCACGACGTAGAAGACGTTGGCGGCCAACGCAAGGCCCGACGAAAGCCAGTTGACCAGCAAACCGAGCCACACCGTCGAGACGACGCCAAGTGCCAACCCGAAGATAAGTGCCGCACGGTTCGACACCGTATGGCGGGCAAGCGGGCGGCGTTGCGTCCGGAGCATCTGCTGGTCGATGTCCGCGTCCACGACACAGTTCAGCGTGTTGGCGCTGCCGGCCGACAGGGTGCCGCCGACAACCGTTGCCACGACGAGCCAGAGGCCGGGGACCCCTTGGGCAGCGAGGAACATCACGGGCACCGTCGTCAGCAATAGGAGTTCGATGATGCGGGGCTTCATGAGCGCGACATACGCCGACGTAACATCGCGTATTCCTACGGCACGGGTAGGGGTCGCCATTGGTGCGGGCCCGGGGCTCGTCACGGGTGATTCGGGGTCAACGGCGGTCACGTCGATTATTCTAATGCCATTCGAGTAGGCTCATACTCAGGCACGCAGGAAGGCAGCAAACGACGTTGAAAACCGATGAGCAGGAGCACATGCTGTGACGACCGCCAACCAGTCGCTCGAGTGGAACGAACTCGATCGGTTGGCCGTCGATACGGTCCGACTGCTCGCCGCCGATGCCGTGCAGAAGACCGGCAATGGCCACCCGGGCACAGCTATGAGCCTCGCGCCGGCCGCCTACCTGATCTACCAGAAGCTCATGCGCCACAATCCCGCCGACCCGTTGTGGATCGCGCGGGATCGTTTTGTTCTGTCGTGCGGACACTCAAGCCTGACGCAATACATCCAGTTGTACCTCGCCGGCTATGAGATGAGCCTTGACGACCTCAAATCCCTGCGTACGTGGGGCAGCCAGACTCCCGGTCACCCCGAATACAGTCACACCCCCGGCATCGAGGTCACGACCGGGCCGCTGGGCCAGGGCGTCGGCAACGCCGTCGGTATGGCGATGGCTGCCCGCCGCGAACGAGGTCTGTTCACACCCGACTCGGCCCCTGGCGAAAGCATCTTTGACCACCGCGTCTACGTCATCGCCTCCGACGGCGACATGCAGGAAGGCGTCTCGTCCGAGGCATCCTCGCTCGCGGGCCACCAGAAACTGGGCAACCTGACGGTCCTCTACGACGACAACAAAATCTCGATCGAGGACGACACGAACGTCGCATTCACCGAAGACGTCGCGAAGCGCTATGAGGCGTACGGCTGGCACGTGCAGACGGTTGACTGGACGAATGGCGGGACCGGATACGAAGAAGACGTCCAGGCGCTCTACAACGCATTCAAGGCGGCCGAAACCGTCACCGGCAAACCCAGCTTCATTGCGCTGCGGACCATCATCGGGTGGCCTGCGCCCACCAAGCAGAACACCGGCGCCTCACACGGCTCGGCGCTCGGCGCAGACGAGATCGCCGCGACGAAGAAACTTCTCGGCTTCGATCCCGAACGGTCCTTCGTTGTCGATGACTCGGTGATCGAACACACGCATAAGGCGCGCGAGCGGGGCGAAACCCAACAGGCCGAGTGGCAAGACAGGTTCGACGCGTGGAGCGAGGCGGACCCCGCCGGCGCTGCATTGATCAAACGGCTTTCGAACCGCGAACTGCCCGAAGGCTGGGAAGCGAACCTCCCCATTTACGAAGCCGACGCGAAGGGTGTCGCCACGCGCTCCGCCTCGGGCGACTTCTTGACCGCTGCCGCCGCCGTACTGCCAGAATTGTGGGGTGGCTCGGCCGACCTCGCCGGTTCCAACAACACGACACCGAAGGGCGAACCGTCCTTCATACCGCCCGAGCATTCGACGAAGTCGTTCCAGGGCGACTGGTATGGCCGCGTCCTGCACTTCGGCATCCGCGAACACGGTATGGGCGCCATTCTCAACGGAATCGCACTCCACGGACCGACGCGCCCCTACGGTGGCACGTTCCTGGTGTTCAGCGACTATATGCGGCCCTCGGTACGACTCGCCGCCTTGCAGGAACTGCCCGTCACCTATGTCTGGACCCACGACTCGATTGGACTCGGCGAGGACGGCCCGACCCACCAGCCCGTCGAACATCTCGCTGCACTGCGCGCCATCCCCGGCCTCGACGTCATCCGGCCCGCTGACGCCAATGAAACCGTCGCCGCCTGGCGCACGTTGCTCGGCATCACCGAACGCCCGGCCGCGCTGGTGCTCACTCGCCAAAACGTCCCCACTTTCCCGCGCGGCGTCGACGGCTTTGCCAAAGCCTCAAACGTCCCGAAAGGCGCCTATACCCTGCTCGACACCGATGGCGTCCCTGACGTCGTCCTGATCGGAACTGGCTCTGAGGTCCAACTGGCCGTGCAGGCACGTGAATCGCTTGCCGCTGAAGGCATTGCGGCACGTGTCGTCTCAATGCCGTGCCGCGAATGGTTCGAACAGCAGGATGCCGCCTACCGCGACGACGTCATCCCGCCCGCCGTCCGCGCACGCGTCAGCGTCGAAGCCGGTGTCGGCCTCGGCTGGCGCGACATCGTCGGCGATGCCGGACGTGTGGTCGGGCTCGAGCATTACGGTGCATCTGCCAATTTTGAAAAGTTGTTCGACGCCTTCGGGATCACCGCAGAGGCCGTCGCGGCGGCCGCGAAGGAGTCCATTGCCGATGCGCTTGCCATTGGCGGCGGCCCGGTACCCGTCCATGTACGTCCCACCGGGCCCTTCGGCCCGGCCAACAATCCGCAGGCACCCGCCCACTAAGGAGCATCCATGAATACGCGCCTCCAGAGCCTTGCCGACGCCGGAGTTTCGATCTGGCTCGATGACTTGTCCCGCGAGCGGATAGCCAGTGGCAATCTGGCCGAACTCATCGAGAACTACCACGTTGTCGGAGTCACCACGAATCCGACGATCTTCGCCAAGGCGCTCTCGGACGGGGATCGTTATACGGAGCAGGTTCGGGAGCTCAAGAGCAATGGCGCCACCGTCGACGAGGCCGTATTCGAACTCACCACCTCAGACGTTCAACAAGGCTGTGACGTGTTGGCGCCGGTGTACGAGGCCACCGGTGGGGTCGACGGACGCGTGTCCATCGAGGTGCCGCCGGGTCTCGCCCGCGACACCGACGGCACGATCCGCACGGCCGAGAAGCTTTGGAACAAGGTTGACCGGCAGAACCTGTTCATCAAGATCCCCGCCACGCACGAAGGCCTGCCGGCCATCGCCGCGTCGATTGCCGAAGGCATCAGCATCAACATCACGCTGATCTTCTCCCTTGAGCGTTATCGCGGTGTTATGGACGCCTACCTCTACGGTTTGGAACAGGCCGCCGCCGAAGGCCGCGACCTGAGCGCCATTCATTCCGTGGCGTCGTTCTTCGTCAGTCGCGTCGACTCCGAAGTCGACAAGCGGCTCGAGGCGATCGGCAATCCCCCGCAAGCGGGAGCTGCCCCCTCCGACCTGTTGGGCAAAGCAGGCATCGCCAATGCGCGCCTCGCCTATGAGGCATACGACGAGGTGTTCGGCAGCGACCGCTTCAAGGCGCTCGCCGAGAAGGGGGCCAATCGCCAGCGTCCCCTGTGGGCGTCCACCGGGGTCAAGGATCCCGCATACCCGGACACGATGTACGTCACCGAACTGGTCGCGGCGAACACCATAAACACCATGCCCGAAAAGACGCTCAAAGCGGTGGCGGACCATGGCGAAATCCGCGGCGACACCGTGACCGGCACCTACGACGCAGCGCGCAAGACCTTTTCCGCGCTCGAGGATGCCGGCATCTCCTATGCCGAAGTTGTTGATCTGCTCGAAACTGAGGGGCTCCACAAGTTCGACGTCTCGTGGAGCGAACTGCAGGACACGGTACGGGCGGAACTGGACAAGGTCTGAGCAATGACAGAGTTCGATCTCGCCCTCTCCGCCGCAGCCCAGTCGAGTTTCAACTCCGTCATCGACGACCTCGTCGCCGATCGGATCGCCTCGCGCCTGACGGCGCATGACCCCACGCTGTGGGGACCGGATGCCGAGTCCGAAGCCAGCATCCGGCTCGCGTGGACCGACCTCGGCGAATCGTCTCGGCCGCTGATCGCCGAGATCGAAGCCTTACACACCGAGTTCAACAGCCGGGGGCTCACCCACGTCGTACTCTGTGGCATGGGCGGTTCCTCACTCGCCCCGGAAGTCATCTGTGCGACCGCCGGTGTCGACATCACCGTGCTGGACTCTTCCGATCCAGACCAGGTGCGACAAGCACTTGCGGACCGGCTCGAAACCAGCATCGTGGTCGTCTCCAGCAAATCCGGTGGCACGGTGGAGACCGACAGTCAAAAACGGGCCTACGAACAGGCACTGAGGGACGCTGGCCGCGACCCCGCCGACCATCTCGTCATCGTCACCGACCCGGGTTCACCGCTGGATGAGAGCGCCCGGGCAGACGGCTACCACGTGGTCAACGCGAATCCCCACGTCGGCGGCCGTTATTCTGCGCTGACGGCCTTCGGGCTGGTGCCCAGCGGACTTGCCGGCGCTCCCATTGCCGCCCTTCTCGACGAGGCGTCATCAGCGGCCGACGATCTTGGCGCGGACTCCCCCAACAACCCGGCTATTCGCCTCGGCACGCTGATGGGAATCGCCGCCACCACAGGTGTCGACAAACTGGTCATCGCCGACGCAACCGGCAACGGTCTCGGCAACTGGATCGAACAGTTGGTCGCCGAATCCACCGGCAAACTCGGCAAGGGCATTCTTCCCGTTGTCGTCCCTTCGGCGGATGCGCCCAACTTCGCCCCGAGCACGGCCGATTCGGTGCTGATTTCAATCGGCGGACCGCTCGCAACCGAACCGGCCTCCGGTTTCGGCGGTTCGGTGACGGCACCGCCCGGCGCCCAGCTTCTCCTGTGGGAGTGCGCGACGGCGATCGCGGGGCGGATCATCGGCATCGATCCCTTCAACCAGCCCGATGTGGAATACGCAAAGGAGGCCGCCCGGGGATTGCTCGACGGCGGTGGAGCCCATACGGAAGCCGATTTTGTTGACGGCAACATCGCCGTCTACGCCTCTGACGGGTTGTTGCCCGAAGGAACCGCCACCATCGCAGATGCCATCGACGAGCTGCTCTTGCGAGTCGATCCCGGGCACGGCTACATTGCGATCCAGGCCTACGTCAATCGCCATGGAAGTCCCGAGATGCCCCGAACGCGGGAGAAGTTGGCGCTCCGTACCGGTCGTCCGACCACGTTCGGTTGGGGGCCACGCTTCCTCCATTCGACCGGCCAGTACCACAAGGGAGGCCCCGAGCAGGGCGCGTTCCTGCAGATCACGTGCGATCCCGAACTCGATCTGGACATTCCCGGGCGACCGTTCACGTTCGGGGAGTTCCGGGACGCGCAGGCCGTAGGCGACGGTCACGTCCTTGCCGAACACGGGCGGCCCGTGCTGCGCCTTCACGCCACCGACCTCGACGTCGACCTTGCACGAATCATTGAGGCCATGTCGTGACGCAGACCGACTACGTCAATCCCCTTCGCGATCCACAAGACAGACGGTTGCCGCAAATAGCCGGTCCCTGCAGCGTCGTCATCTTCGGCATCACCGGCGACTTGTCGCGCCGCAAGCTCATCCCGGCGATCTACGACCTGGCTAACCGCGGCTTGCTGCCGCCCGGATTCGCCGTCATCGGTTTTGCCCGCCAGGAGCCGGGTCAGGACTTTTTCCAGATCGTGTATGAGGCGGCGAAGTCGGGTGCGCGGACGCAATGGCGCGAAAGTGTCTGGACCCAACTTGCCAAGGGCCTTCGGTTTGTCTCTGGCTCGTTCGACGACGATGCCGCATGGCGACAGTTGGCTGAAACGGTAAGCGAGGTCGACGCAGACCGCGGCACCGGCGGAAACCACGCGTTCTACCTCTCGATTCCACCGGCCCTGTTTTCGGTCGTGGTTGGCCAGCTCAAGAAGCACGAACTCGCCGAACGGCCCGGTTCGTGGCGGCGGGTCGTCATCGAAAAGCCTTTCGGCCACGATCTCGAGTCGGCCCGGGATCTCAACTCCGTCATCTCGGACGTGTTCCCACGCGAGTCGGTCTTCCGCATCGACCACTACCTCGGCAAGGAGACCGTCCAGAACATCCTGGCCTTCCGCTTCGCCAACTCGCTGTTCGAACCCATCTGGAATTCGAATTACGTGGACCACGTCCAGATCACGATGGCCGAGGACATCGGCATTGGCAGGCGCGCCGGCTATTACGACGGCATCGGCGCCGCACGCGACGTGATCCAAAACCACTTGATGCAGTTGATGGCGCTCATCGCCATGGAGGAACCCGTCTCGTTCGATGCCTACAGCCTGCGAATCGAGAAGCAAAAGATTCTGGCGAACGCCCGTCCGCCGGAAAGGATGGATCTGCATACCGCGCGCGGCCAGTACACCACAGGATGGGCCGGTGGCGAGGAAGTCGTTGGCTATCTGCAGGAGGACGGCATACCGGCATCTTCCACGACCGAGACGTTCGCTGCGCTCCGCATCGATATTGAGACCAGGCGGTGGGCTGGGGTCCCCTTCTACCTGCGCGCCGGCAAGCGTCTGGGACGCCGTGTAACCGAGGTCGCGGTCGTATTCAAACGCGCACCGCACCAGCCGTTCGCCAAGACGGACGTCGAGGAACTCGGCCAGAACGCGCTGGTGATGCGGATTCAGCCCGACGAGGGAGTAACGCTGCGTTTCGGATCCAAAGTGCCCGGACCGGCCATGGAGATCCGCGATGTCAACATGGACTTCGCCTACGGCGGCGCCTTTGCCGAGCACAGCCCTGAAGCGTACGAACGGCTCATCCTCGACGTACTGCTCGGCGACCCGCCGCTCTTTCCTCAACTCGAGGAAGTGGAGTTGTCTTGGCGGATCCTCGATCCGGTCATCGATCACTGGGCCCGCTCCAGCAAGGTCGATACCTATCCGGCCGGCACCTGGGGACCCGAATCGGCGGTCAAAATGCTTGCCCACGACGGTCGCACGTGGCGAAGGCCCTGACCCGTGAAGATGGATCTACGCAACACCAACTCGTCGAAGATAGCGGCGGCCATGGTTCGCGCCCGGCACGCCTCCGGCAGCCCGGCAATGGACATGGTGATGACCCTTGTGGTGATCACCGACGAGAACAATGTCGGCGGCGACCTCGATGCGGCCACGAATCTGTCTCGCGAACACCCATCACGCGTCATCGGCATGATCCATGGTTCGGGACGAGGGTCTGCGAACCTCGACGCGAAGGTTCGGGTGGGTGAGGAGCACTCGGGCGAATCGATCCTCCTGCGCATTTCGGGCAAGCTCACCAAACATGCCGAGTCCGTCGTGCTTCCACTGCTGCTGCCCGACTCCCCCGTGGTCGTGTGGTGGCCACGCAGCGCGCCAGACAATCCGTCGGCCGATTCGGTCGGATCGCTCGGCCAGCGCCGAATCACCGATGCCGAGAGTGCGAAGGCGCCGGTCCGCGCGTTGCGAGCCGTCATCCGCAACTACGCTGCCGGCGACACCAACCTCGCCTGGACCCGACTGACGCCGTTGCGGGCGACCCTTGCCGCCGCGCTTGACCAGGTGCATTCGAAGGTCACCAAGGTCGAGGTCGAAACAGGTCCGGGCAATCCCGCTGCCGATCTCCTCGTTGCCTGGCTTTCCAGCCGGCTCAAGGTGCCGGTCGTCACGAGGCGTGGCGAGTATGACCACATTTCGTCCGTGCGGATGCACACAGGTGCCGGCACGGTGTCGATCGAGCGTGGAGCGGGAACCGTCGCCACCTTCAGCGTGCCGGGCTCCACCGACCGTCAGATTCCGCTCGGACCACGGTCACTGACCGAATTGCTCGCCGAGGAGCTTCGCCGGCTCGACGAGGA